>Ga0315910_10001366_pt1 | contig 22556 bp, 19 predicted proteins | sample EdamamesoilMG_FD_204470 | JGI IMG/M metagenome (GOLD analysis project Ga0315910, IMG submission 204470) | Garden soil microbial communities collected in Santa Monica, California, United States - Edamame soil | ecosystem: Environmental > Terrestrial > Soil > Garden | place: USA: California... | reverse complement strand
GAGAAAAATCTACTCGTTACGACATTACCTGCTTACCCGGGGTTTGATTGCTGTTCAACCCATAACGGGGTTGACCCGGCAATAGACCGAGGCTGATCGCACAGCCTTCAAACGACCGATCATGACGTGTCGCGGTTAAGGCGACCTGTCTCATCGGCCAACTGGTGGCTGATATGTTCATGCAAGTTTTCATCGAACGTGCGAGACGAATATCACGAGAGAGAGGTTACAGTCCACTTATACTTTGTGGGGGCTTACTATTTTCAATTCGAATATCCAGATGCAACGATGACGACACGGATTCATTTCACCGTGCGCAATTCAAACTTGGGATTCAACTCCAGCTGCAGATTCCGGAAACGCACTTCCGTTGGCCCACCGGAATGTACCTGCAGACCGATGATGCCGTTGCGGGCGATCTTCGGATCGTCAAGATCAGCGCACAGCTGGCCGTTCAATGCGGTACGGACGCGATTGCCGACGGCCAGGATTTCGTAAGTGTTCCAATCATTCGTGCGCACGAAGTTATCGCCCGGTTTCGTAGCGATGAGCGCGCGGCCATTCTCTTCGTAGATTTTTCCCCACCAACCCTGACCTATGTCTGCCTGGCATCCGCGCATCTCGAAGGCCTCGAAGGGCTCGCTGCGAAATTGAATCCCGCTGTTTGCACCGTTCGGCGTGAGCTTCACTTCGCAGACAAATCGGAAATCTGTCAGCATGAACTGGCTCTTGAGAAACTCATTGTGTTTGAGGCCCGTGGGGGATTGGCCGACGATCTCGCCGTTGTCCACGCGCCAGACTTCCGGATTGCCATTCCAGTTCGCCAAGTCCTTGCCGTTGAAGAATTGTGCCGGTGTTTCCGCCGTCGCGAGCAACGGCACTTGGGCCGGCTGCCGCAGGTAAATGATCAAGTCACGCACCTCCTGATCGCTCAAGGGCAACAGCAAACCTTCCGGCATCATCGAAAGCCGGTTCTGTTGCATCGTGTCGATTTCATTCCGCGCCAGCGTAAGAGTTTCATTCGCGGTTGCGACCGTAACCGCTGAATCCGTCTGCGCGCTAATCAGGCCAGTGATCATCCGGTTGTCCTTGGTCTCGATGTCCCAACTCAAGTAATCGTTTGGCACGACCGCGTTGGGATCCACCATGTTTTGCAGGATGTAATCAAGGTCGCTGCGACTCGAACCGGTGATGTCCGGCCCAACCTTTCCACCCGCACCGAACAGCGTGTGACACTGAGCACATACCTTGTTGAACACCGCGCGCCCCCGGGATGCATCGCCCGGCTGCGATCCGCCGGCGTGAAAGATTCCCTTATAGCGCGCGATCTCCTTTTGCTTGTCGGCGTCGCTTTCCCGAGCCACGCCCCAGACCTTCTTCAACAGCGCGTCCACTTCGGGTGACTTGAGGTTGCGCAACTGCTGGATGACATCGGCCGTGAGATCAGCCTTGGGAAGCTTCCCGGCTTCCACCGCGTGTAACATGGGTTGCGCAAAGCTGGCTCGCGAGGCGAGTGCGTTACGAGCGTCGCGGCGGTGAGCATCGGAGAAATTGCCATACGACGTGATGAGTGCTTCGGGCGTTTGCGGGTCGTCGAATTGTGCCAGGGCGCGTATGGCTGAACCCCGCAGCCCCGTGTCTGCCAGCAATTGACGCAACACCACAGGCAAACCGTTGTCGCGCTCCGCCAACAAAGCGTCGAGCGCCAGCTTGCGTGCTCCGGCGTCAATCGAGCGATCTTGCAGCGTCTGGCGCAGGCTGGCGAGCGCATTGGTATTGCCGAACGTGAGTGACAACGACTGGGCTTTCACTCGCACCTCCGCATCACGACTTGCAGCAAGTTTTGCCGACGCCACCTCCCAACCTTGAGGCATGGCTACGCGACGTTGGCCTTTCAACGCCGTGCTGAGGCCATTGAGGATATCCGTCTGTCTGGAAACGTCCTCCACTCGCGCCAGTGAACCGGCGACGGCGGCCAATGCATCCGGTGTATTCAAAGAGGTCGCCCGCCGGACCATGAAGGTCAGGAGGTTTGGCAGCTTCGACGACTCTGCCAGCTTCAATGCTCGCGCCACATCTTTCGTCGGCAACGGCTCAGCGGCATACCAGACCATGAGCGGGAGGTTATGATCGAACGCATCCTCGCCACGCTGAGTTAGCGCGCTGACCACGTCCCAACGATCTTCGACTGGCAATCGCTGCATCGCCGACGCAAGGTAGAGCCTGACCACCGGCGACTTGTCCTCACTGGCAAGGCGCGCAAATTCAGTCATTACTGCCGGCGAGACTTTTTTTTGTTCGCACAGCAACTGGATCGCCCAAGCCCGCACGTATTCATCTGCGTCACTCAAACACTGCTTGATTTGTTGCTCCGTGTTCCCGGCTGAACCACCAGTCACATGCAACGCCCACAGCCAGCGCAGTTTTTTCACTCCATCCGTTGCTAATGGCGAAGCGGAAGCAACAGCCTCGCTGACTTGAGGGGCTTTACCGGCCCGCTCCTGTAATAGCCGCCGCGCGTGGTTCGCCAGCCAGTCGCCACGCGTGATCGCGAGTTTGACCAAGTCAGCGGTGGACTGTGCAGCGGCATCAACCTTCGCAAATCGTGGTTCACCGAAGCTGATCTTGAAAACGCGCCCGTTACTCCGATCATGACCGCTCTCGTTGTTGTGGTGGCATTGATTCTTGTCATACCAATCAATCAGATACACGCCGCCGTCCGGACCTTCCTGCAAGTTCACAATCTGCGACCACGCGTCGTTGAACCGCACCGGATTCGGCAAGTGACTACCCACGAAGCCCGAGCCTTTGCGCGTCAGCACATCCATGTTCAGGCACGCGCCGTGGATGTTGTTCATGAAAACCTTGCCGCGATAATTCGTCGGCCAGTTGTCGCCCTGGTAAATCATCAGCCCCGCGTGCGCGTGACCGCCGCCGAGCGCCGCGCTCTTCGTGATGTCCGCGGAGTTCCACTGATTACCCGACCAGTGAACGTGGTCGGCGATGGTCTTGATGTCGTCGTAAGTGTGCGGATTAAAATGCGTGCCTGCCTGCCGGGCAAAGCGGCCGCCCTGCACCATGTGAAACAGGTGCGGAATCACGCACGCCTCGATAATGCACTGGCCGTGTTCGTCAAAATCAATGCCCCACGGATTGCTTGTGCCTTCGGCGAACACCTCGAACACATGCCGCGTTGGATGATAGCGCCAGACTCCAGCATTGATGCGTTTGCGCTCCGCATCTGACGCGCCGGGTTTACCAACGTTGGAGTGTGTGAACACGCCGTGGCAACCGTAGAGCCAGCCGTCCGGGCCCCATTTGAACGTATTCAACGTCTCGTGCGTGTCCTGCCAGCCCCAGCCGTCGAGCAGGATCTGCGGCGGTCCAGCGGGTTTGGGTTCGTCACCATCAGCAATGGGAATGAACATGAAATCCGGCGCTGCCCCCACCCACACGCCACCGAAGCCGACCTCGATGCCGCTGACCAGATTCAATTTCTCCATGAACACCGTACGGCGGTTGAACTTGCCGTCGCCATCGGTGTCTTCGAACACCAGGATTCGGTCGCGCCCCTCTCCCACCTTGGCGCGGATCGGATACGTGTAAGCCTCGGCCACCCACAACCGGCCGCGATCATCGATGGCGAACGCGATGGGCTGCACCACGTCCGGTTCGCCAGCAAACAATGTGGCTTTGAATCCTGGCGGCAGCGTCATCCGCTGGGCGGCTTCTTCCGGACTGAATCCGGTGGAAAGCGCGGAGTCATCCGCGGCTGACGCGGCTGACGTCAAGAGCGACAAGATCAGCAGATACTTCGCCGGGCGGAGAATAGGGGTCTTCTTCATACTGTCTGGTGGTTGATGCGTCGAAAAAACTAGCAAGTCGGTGGCGTGATGCACGCAGATTCATGCTGCTACGAAGAAATTTTGCCCCCCGCCAAAGCCCATGACAAATCAGCCAATCATGCCACAAACTTGCAGAGCGCACCGAACACCTCGGTTGACTTCAAATCCCGCTCCGGCAACGTCCCGCCCTGGCCTGCAATCAACACCGGCCATTCTCGAGTATCGCCAGGCCGCCGTCCGTGCGAACCTTTCACCAGTGATGCGTCGAGCGGGATCACATCCATCAGCATCCGGAAGCCAAGTTTCTTTTGGAGCAATCGCCACGCGATACAGCCCTTCGCAAATGGCAGCTTCGGATCAAGAAACAACTCCACCGGGTCATAGCCCGGCTTGCGATGAATGTCCACCGTCCGCGCAAAATCAGGCGCGCGCGCGTCATCCAACCAGTAATAGTAGGTGAACCAGGCATTGTCCTTGGCAACGGCAATGAGATCACCCGCGCGCTCATGATCCAAACCTTGGTTAAGCTTCTCTGCCGCAGCACAGACTTCGGCCACACCATTTTGCTTCTCCACTAGAGTTCGGACCTCGCCTTCAATCTTTGAATCATTCAGGTAGATGTGCGCTACTTGATGGTCTGCCACAGCAAATACCCGGCTCGCACCCGCATCCAGCAATTCACGCCCCAGTTCCTCCTTCACCGCCAGCCAGCCCCGCTCGCGAAACAGGCGGTTTAAGTGAATCGGCGTGTCAACGGCGCTGATACCGTATTCCGAAAGCAGAACGACTTGCACGGATTGCTGGGCAAAGAAATCAATCAAACTGCCCACAATCGCGTCAATGCGCTGGAGATCGTCTGAAATCTTTGGATGATTCGGACCAAGCCGCTGCAAGTTGTAATCCAGATGCGGCAGGTAAATGAGGCTGAGCGTTGGTGAATACTTGCGTTCGATCCATTTTGCAGATTCGGCGATCCACTTTGACACCGCATCGGCGGCGAATTGCGGCGAATCCATACCGGCCGCGGGGCCCCAGAATGCGGGGAACGGAAACTCGCCGAGGTCGCGCTTGATCTCCGCCCGGATGGAAAACGGCCAGGCGTAAATGTCGAATACCTTGCGCCCGTCCGCCGGATACATCGGCCGCGGCGTGATGGACCAGTCGGCACGGGAATACATGTTGTACCACCAGAAAAGCTTCGCGCACGTGAACTGCGGATTCGCCTCGCGCAACACGTCCCAGATCTTTTTCCCGCCCACCAGATGGTTGGATTGCTTCCAAAACTGAACCTCTGCCAGTTCGCGGTCATACCAGCCATTGGCGACGATTCCGTGCTGCGCAGGCAATTGACCGGTCAGGTAATTGGATTGCGCCGTGCAAGTGACCGCCGGAAATGCGGGCTCAATCCGGCGCAAACTTCCCTTCGCACGAAACGCATTGATGTGCGGCGTGTGTGGCCCGAGCAACGATTCGGACAAGCCCACCACGTTGATGACCGCCGTTCGGTTCATGACCTGCCGCGCGCCCGATGACGCGATTCCAGCTCGGCGATGGATTCCTGAACCCAGATCGGATTCATCTCATGCACTTCAAAACCCTCGCCGATTTCCCGAAGCAATGTGATCGCCAGTTGTCCACCGAGATGCTCACGGAATTCCTCCAACCCCTTCAGCACCTCGAGCCGGCCATCGCTGGCACGCAACAGGTCGGCGTGAAACAAGTCAAAGCCCATGGCTTCCAGCAACCCAAGCACACGTTCAGCGCTTACATCATTCAAAAACCCTGCGCGCCGGGCGTAAATCACATCCAACGCAAGTCCCACAGCCACCGCCGCGCCATGCCGCAAGCTGAAGCCAGACATCTGTTCCAATTTGTGCGCGGCCCAGTGACCAAAATCCAGCGGGCGCGCTGAACCAGATTCAAACGGGTCGCCGCCGTTGACAATGTGCTTCACATGCAATTCCGCACAGCGCCGGATGAGATGCCGCATCGCTGTCGGTTCAAATCGCGCCAACGCTGCGGCATTGCGTTCAAGCGCAGTAAAGAATTCACCGCTGCGGATGCAGGCCACCTTTACTGCTTCTACGTACCCGGCGCGAAGATCAGCCGGCGGCAGAGATTTGAGCAATTGGAAGTCGTTGATCACAGCGAACGGCGGCGCAAATGTGCCGATGAAATTCTTCTTACCAAACGCATTGATGCCGTTCTTTACGCCCACACCGGAGTCACACTGGCTCAGCGTGGTTGTCGGCACGCGAATATGCCGCACGCCCCGATGCGCCGTAGCCGCTGCCAGACCGGCAAGGTCGAGCAACGCGCCACCGCCGACGGCGATGAGATAGGAGTGCCGGTCAATGTGATGCCGGTCAATTGCGGTGAGCAGATCATTTACAAGTGACCATGAAGCCTTCGCGGCTTCGCCGCCGCGACAGTGTTGCACCGGTCCAACGAGCGAGGCGGCCGCAGGATGAGCACCAAAGTAGTTCTGGATTGCCTGCCCCAACTCAGGACGGGCGTGAGCAAGCGCTTCATCGAGAATGACCAACGCCCGGCGCGGCGCGGCTTCAGGCTCGCTGGCGAGCACATCGCGCAGGATGTGATTGGACGGATTGAAAATGTCATCCGCGAAAATGACGCGATGACGCCAGCTTACTTGAATGGTTTGTTCGATTGAGTCCATCCGCAATCGGGAAAGCTTTCCAGAAGCAGCACAAGACTGGCAAGCGCAGAGGCGAGGATTTAACAATTGCCCGTCGAAGATTTGACTTCAAGTCGCTGGCACTTTGCGCTGGAGCACCAATGCCAGTGCAAACAACCCGCCAAACCCTACGATTGTCTGATTGCCTGGCCCTGGCAGTGAAAGCCAATCCACCAGCACGATGCCCGCCAGCAGTCCAGCAACCGAGCGCCCGATATTGCGGGGGCCGTTGAACAACACACCCCGCAAGCACCACAACGTCCAACCCACGAACGCCGCCAGCACCAGCCACGCGCTGACCTCCCGCACGGAAGTCATCCAGACCGCGATCGGACACGGCACGAATAACAATGCTGCCGGCCAGCGCCTGGCCAACGAACCCGAACTTTCAACGCGCGCAAGATAACTCAATCCGGTGATATAAGCTGCGAGGCCAAATCCATACGCAACGACGACATGATTGATTGGGCGCAGCGTCGCGGCGGCGGCGACCACATACAGCAGAAACCGGCACGTGGCCATCAGCAGCGGTGCATATGCGGTCCGCTTATGAATGGCGTCGTAGATCACAATCGTGCCCACGAGCACCAGGCCCATGATGGCGGTGATCAGCCCCAACAGAGCAAGGCACAGCCAGCCCAGAACCAGAAGCGCAATGCCAATCTGCCATACAGTCCGACGGGAGATTCTTCCGGCCGGGATGGGCCGCTCCACCCGGTGTTGTTGATCGAACTCAGCGTCAAAGGCGTCGTTCAGATACATGCCGCCGATGTAGAGCAATGTTGCGCCGGCAAGCAGCACGTAGAAATTGCTCCAGGCCGCACCGTGGTTAAGCAGCCACGCGGCAAGACAATTTGACCAGACAGTCGGTAGATTTGAAACGCGACCGAGGACCAGCAGCGTGCGAAAGATACTTGGCGGCGTTTTCGTTTGCACAACCCATTCCTCTAAGCCAGGCCACGCGCGCGCAATTGCGCCAGCGTCCAGTCATACTCAGCGACAATCTGATCCGTCACCGTGCGCGGACGCACCGCTTCTGGTAAGACGGCCCACGTGTAAGTTTCCATTTCGAGATGCGAGCAAAGCTGTGGATTCACCTGCAACTGCTCCAAAACACCCTGAAGGTGATTCGTCGTTGTCGCCAGCGGACCTTCTGGCTGCCAATGCAACGGGACGTGAAAATGCACACGCCATTCATCATCGGGTTTTGGCGAATGCGCAAGTCCGCCGTTCAGTGCTGGCGCCAGATCACGGAACCGATGCAGCGAACCGTCAGCGCGGCGCACGATGACTTGGTGCAGATAGACGTTTTCTTCAAATGCTGCCAACTCACGCAAAGCCGCTTCCGTTGGACACAACGCCAGTGCATTGCTGAGATGCAGTTTGCTGATGCGGATTCCGTGGCCGGCAAGGCACGCCAGCGCTGCGGCCGGTGATTCAAACTGGATTGCCAGATGACAGGTGTCGTAGTTGACGCCGAGGTGTACTGCCAGGCGTGCGTCGTTCGGGTGTTCGTCGCGAAGTTGATCAAAGAATCGCGCTGTCTCCGCGCTGTCTTCGAACAACCCGAATGGTTCGGGTTCGAGGCCCAGATGAAACTGGTGACCGGTTTGCTCACTCAGCCCGGCGATGTACTCGACACAACGCCATAGGTTGTCGCGAATGGCGCAGCATTGCTCTGGCGTCGTGATGAAATCCTTGAACGAGCCGGGCAACGTACTGACGCTGCCCTCGATGCCGGGCGGCAGAAGTTGAGCGAGTAAATCGAACAACCGGTTCGTGTATTCCAACCGGCGAACGTCCGTCCAGTCCGGGCGATACACGTTTTCCTTCACACGTGTACCGTGAAACTGGCCGAAGGGAAAACCGTTGATGGTAAAAACATAGCAGTCGTGGGTGTCCAACCAGCGGCGGAATGCCTTCAAGCTGCCCGGCTCAGACAGTTCCGCGGCCGCACGGTCACTCAAGCGCAGGCCAATGGCATACCGGCCGTGCGGTTGAACGCGTTCCTTCACTTTCAGAGTGTGTTCCGTGAGCGCACGAAACGTCTGCTCCCAGTCTTCGCCCGGATGGACGTTCGTGCAGTAAGCGAGATGAAGGCCGTGTTTGAGAATCATTCAAGCCCCGTTTGACGCACTCACTTCACCGGTTTTCCTCCGGCAACTTGAACTTCGGACACTGGCTCAAGAAGCGGATGGGGTTCTGATAGATCAAACGATCAATTGCCGCCGGCGAATGACCACGGCGACGCAACTCCAACGCCGCGTGCGGAATCGCCAGCGGCACGCTCACGCCCCAGTCGCAGGCGCTGTTCATCCAAAGCCGCTCGCCGCTGTATTGCTCGATCATGTCCACCGCCCGCGCAGCAGTGCACTTGGTTTCCGGATACAACGTCATGCCGCCCCAGAATCCGTGATCCAGCACCAGCTTCACTGTATGCTCCTCAACGTGATCGATCAGGCAGCGTTCGGGCTTGATGCGCGAATCGGCGCGCAGCACGTCAAGGATCAGGCGCGTGCCCTTGAGCTTGTCCTCCAGGTGCGGCGTATGGACAAGGATGAGTTGATTGTGCCGGGCCGCGAGATCCACGTGCATCTCCAGCACAGCCATTTCGTTGCGGGAATTCTTGTTCAGCCCAATCTCGCCGATGCCGAGAACGTTGGTCCGTTCGAGAAATTTCGGAATGAGCGCGATGACTTCGCGGGCGAGTCCGACGTCCTCGGATTCCTTGGGATTGATGCACAGCCAGCAGAAATGTGGCAGGCCGAACTTGGCGGCGCGGCGCGGTTCGTGTTCGGTCAACTGGCAAAAATAGTCATGAAAGCCCGCAGCCGAGCTGCGATCAAATCCCGCCCAGAACGCCGGTTCGCAAACTGCCGCGCAGCCAGCCAGCATCATGGCCTGGTAGTCATCCGTGACGCGGCTGACCATGTGGGCGTGGGGTTCGATGTAACGCATTTGCGGAAATCAGTTCTTACCAGGCCACGCGCCACAAGCAGCCTTCGTCGTGGCTACGGGAATGGGGTCGCTGGTCGGATCACTGAGCACGGTGAGCACCCGTTCGGCCCGCGCGGAGGGGCATTTTTGCAACTCCACCAGGGCCTGTTGAAACGCGGCTAATCGAAAATCCGATTCCCCCTCCGCCCGGCCCAGCCGGTCGAGGAACGCCGCGAGGTCAATCACTTTGGCCCGCGCGTCGAGGTAATACAGGTCGAGGAGTTGTTTGCGGTTCATAAACGTAGCCCAGCATGACACTAAACCGCTTCCCGCACAAAACGATTTGTCACCGTTCGAACCGCTCGCAACCCACAACGCGCTCAAAAATTCAAGCCCACTCCGAAAACATACATCTCCTCGTGCTTGTCGAGGTCGAAGAAATACACCGCGAGATCAAGTTCACCGACTTTCTCAATCTCCCACTTGTAGCCCACGGAGAAACCGCGGCGCACATCCTCGCTGGTTTCCTTCTGCATGACCAGGCCAGCACGAAAGCCGTGCGTGATGTCGAAGTTGAGTTCCGACCAGTTGTAAAAGAAACCGTCGTCCGAATCATCCGAGTCGAAGAAATACTCGCCCTCACTATAGAGTGTGAGCTTCCACCACTCGGCATTGAGCCGGAACCCGGGCGCAAATCCTTTCGTCTCGCCAAGGGCAACGCCTGCCATCGGTGTCAAGGTGACGGCAATGTCCTCGCCAAAACTCCAATTGTAGCCGACCCAAAATGAAAACGTCTCGTAATCTTCATAGTTGTAGCGCCCCTCGAGATGCAGCCAGCCGCGATCAGCCGTGAACGTGGGCTGGATGTAATCCCGATCATTTTCCTGAAGGTAGGTGTAAGCATAGGCTGAAAAGGACCACTCATTGCCTTCCTCCTCGGTCAAGGCTGGAACGGAATTGGTGGTGCTGTCCTGAGCCGGGGCCGAGACCATCGTGACCATCAGGCCGACACTTGTGAGGAGTGAAACACGTAACAGGTTGTTCATATTTTTTGTGGCGCCGCAACTGCCCGCAATGCTTGTCGAGGGAACACCTGCAACAACCCGCTCAAGCTCCGGCCATTCCGGCGTCAATATTTGGAGCATGATGGTTGAGCAGGCACAGTGCAAGGCTGAGGCCGGGCTAAATCACGTCACTGATTGTAATAGTAACCTTGTCGGCAACTTGTTCTGATTGCTCTTCCGTCACCGCTCCCAAGTTAAGAACCGGATCAAGCCTGCGATTATCATCCCGTCGTGATGAATTGCCGATTGACTCACGAAACGGCACCAGCAGATTGTCCCGCGCATGACAAAAATTCAGCGCGCTTTGCTTTCCGTTTCCGACAAAACCGGGCTTATCGCCTTCGCCGAGACACTCGCGAGAGCAGGAGTCGAGTTGATTTCGACTGGCGGCACGGCCAAAGCGTTGCGCGAGGCTGGACTCACCGTGAAAGACATCAGCGAGCATACTGGCTTTCCGGAAATGCTCGATGGCCGGGTGAAAACGCTCCATCCGAAAGTGCATGGCGGGCTGCTTTATATCCGGGGCAATGCGGCGCATGAGGACGCAGTGAAACAACACAGCATCACCCCGATCGATCTGGTGGTGGTAAATCTCTACCCCTTCGAAGCCACGGTGGCGAAACCGAATGTGGCACTGCACGACGCCATTGAGAACATTGACATCGGCGGGCCCTCGATGCTGCGCAGCGCGGCAAAAAATCATGACAGCGTGACTGTCGTGGTGGATCCGGTGGACTACGAGGCGGTGGCGGAACAAATCTCCCGATCCGGCAACACCACGCTCGAACTGCGGCGAACCCTGGCGGCCAAGGTTTACGCCCGCACAGCCGTCTATGACGCCGCCATTGCCGCGCACCTAAACACTGCGTTTCAAGCCACAGCTTCTGGCCTGCCAGGTTCATTGGCGCTCGCCGCACCGCTGGCACAGCCGCTCCGGTACGGTGAGAACCCGCATCAGGCAGCGGCGCTCTACGGAAAATTTCACGAGCATTATCAGCAGCTGCACGGCAAGGAGCTTTCGTACAACAATATTCTCGATCTTACCGCAGCCGCGGCGCTGCTCCACGAATTCAACGGCGCTGAACCGACCCTGGCCATCCTCAAACACACAAATCCCTGTGGCGTCGGCCAGAGCGCGACCCTACGCGAGGCCTGGGAAAAGGCGTTCGCCACGGATAAACAGGCACCGTTCGGCGGTATCATCGCAGTGAACAAAACGCTGGATGCCGGCTGTGCAGAAGCCATTGCGGAGATTTTCAGCGAGGTCATCGTCGCCCCGGACTTCACACCTGACGCGCTGGCCATCCTCCAAAGAAAAAAGAATCTCCGCCTGCTCAAGCTGCTCAAGTCACCGCACGGTAATTCGCCGATGGATGTGCGGAGCGTCGGAGCCGATTCGTTTCTACTACAGCAGCGCGACCTGAAGGCCACTTGCGCATCAGATCTGAAGATCGTCACCAAACGTCAGCCGACCGCCGAAGAGTTGCGCGCGATGCTGTTTGGCTGGTGCGTGGTGAAACATCTGAAGTCGAACGCCATTGTTTACGTCGGCCCTGACCGCACGCTCGGTGTGGGGGCCGGCCAGATGAGCCGGGTGGATTCAAGCCGCATCGCCGTGTGGAAGGCCGGTGAGGCAGGGCTCTCACTCAAAGGCAGCGTGGTCTGCAGCGATGCATTTTTTCCCTTCCCGGATGGTTTGATCGCCGCGGCGGAAGCCGGCGCGACGGCCGCGATTCAACCGGGTGGTTCGGTGCGTGACGCAGAAGTGATCGCCGCTGCGGATGAGCGGAACATGGCCATGGCGTTCACCGGGGCACGACATTTCCGGCACTGATACCAACGGATTTCACCCGGCCAGTTGGAGCAACATCCCAATCTCCAACACCAGGACGATCATAATCAGCATCCAGACGGCTAACTCATTCCAACGCAGGCCCCGGCGGATGGGTCCATCAATCCAGAAGCGCAGGCGGGCGGAGCCGATTTCGATGGAATCGCCGGGCCGCAAGACTTCCGCGGTGGCAGGTTGTTGATTAACGGTGGTCAGTGCGCCCGGGGCCGCCCGCAGCGTGAAGCCTGATACCGGATTAAATTCGATGGTCAAATGATGATCCCAGACCCCGGCTTCCTCCAGTTGCAATCCACTCTCCGCACTGCGCCCGATGCGTACAGGAAAATGGCGGGCTGTCCACGTGACCCCCGCCATCTTGCCGGAAAGAATCTGAAGCTGGATCATCACCAGACCTTACGCGGTACGTAGATCTTATCCCCCGGATAGACCGGTGGGTCAGGCAATCTGCCCTCGAGAATCTTGACGCAATTCACCGGTCCGACAGTCGTGCCATCAGCACGGGTAATCTTGACCTTTTTCTTCTGGGCCCAATCGGTGAAGTCACTGGCAGTCTGGATGGCTTTGGTGAGGCTGATTTCACCCGCCCAGATGTACCGGTTCGGTGCCTTCACTTCTCCGCCGACATAATAAAACCGATCCTGGCCTTGTACCGTAACGGTAAGCCGCAGGTAATACCTTGGCACGTAGGCATCGTGAATGATCGTTCGCAATTCGCCAGCGGTCTTGCCCGCGACCTTGACCGCACCGATCAGCGGCAGCGTGATGGTGCCATCTTCCGATACGCGCCCCTCGTGCGGCTGGATGACCTGACTGTTCTCCGGCCCGACAAACGTGATCCTGATCGTGTCTTCCGGCTTGAAGGCCACACCACCACGGTTGGTGCTGCCGCCACCGCCGGAAAGGGGATCGCTGGCGAACACCGGATCGTTATAATCAAAGCTTGAATTGAACGAAGCTGGCGGACTTGTCTTACACCCGGCCAAACCGAGGATGATCGTAATCAACAAACCGATACCGCAAATCAACTGACGTGCATTTTTCATTTATGCCTTTTCCAATCCCGCCTTAATATTTCTGTTTGATTTCCACCTTGGACTTCCCGCCCTCTGGCTTGGTGGCCACCGGCTCGGAATCTTCGTTCTTCGAGTAGTAATCGTGGTAGTAGCCGCTGTAGTAGTAGTAGCTCTCGTCCTGCGACATGTTGATGTTGTTGAGCACAATCCCGACAAGGTTGCCACCGACTTTCTCGATCAGCTGCTTGGCGCGCAGGTTCATGGGCTGCGGATAGCGGCGATACTGAATGACCTGCAAGGTGATATCCACCTCGCTGGCCAGGATTGAGGCATCACTGACACCCATGATGGGCGGCGAGTCGAGGAACACATAATCGTAACGTTGCTTCAACTCGGAGATCAGGTCCTTCATCTGATTGGAACTGAGGATCCCCAGCGAGCTGCTGGGCAACTTGCCGCTGGCCATGAAATCCAGCTTCGGCAGACTGGTGGTCTGGATCACCTCATCGAGCGTGTTCTGTTTGAGCAGATAGTTGGTCAACCCGAGGTTATTGGTGATGCGCAGCATCTTGTGCAACGTGGGCCGGCGGAGGTCGGAATCCACGACGATCACCCGCTGGTCGCTTTGCGCAAACACCGTGGCCAAGTTGAAGACCGTGGTGGATTTGCCTTCACCCGCCCCCGCGCTGACCACGGCGATGGTGTTGAGCTTGTCGTCCTTGCGGGAGAACAGCAGATTGGTACGTAACACCCGGTAAGCTTCCGCGTGCGGACTTTCTGAACCTTCTTCGATGAGATAGCCGACATTCTGGGGAATGACTCCCAACACCGGCGAACCCAGCGTGCGTTCGACGTCGTCAATCGTCTTCACCGAGGTATCAAGGTATTCAATGAAGAATGCCAGGCCAACACCCACCACCAAGCCGATGATGACACCCAAGACGATGTTCAGTGGCTTGTTCGGTCGGACGGGTTTCATCCCGGGGACTGCGTTGTCAACGATCATGACCACGGTGCTGCGCGGAAGATTTGCATCGATCCGCTCGGTCGTGATCTTCATGTAGAGCAGGTTGCGCAACCGGATCGCTTCCTCCAGTTCCCGCTTCTTGTCAAAGTACGGCCGGCTCTTTTCGGCTTTCTCAAGATCGACCTTTTTTGCGGCATCAACTGCGGCTTGGAACCCGGCGATCTTGGCCTTGGCCCCATCGAGTTGATTCTGCAGGGCGTACATGATGCCATCCAGGCTGGCATTAATCTTCTTGTTCAAATCATCCACCTGGGCCTGCGCCTTGATCACTTCAGGGTTGTCCGGACCAAAATCCTTTTGCAGCCGGATCAACTGGGCAGTCGTGATGTCCAACTGGCTGATCCGCTCATTCAATGACGCGTCCGGCACCGTGCGGGGCAACACTTCGCGAAGCTGCTCCCGGGTCAGGATGCGCAGCTTCTCCAACTGCTTCTCCTGTCCGATATAAGAGGTTTCACCCTCGATGCGCAGACGTTCCAGATTGCGCAAGGTTTCCGCCTCCATCAAAGGTGTGATGCTGACGCCGGCGGCATCCATCTCCGAAATGCCCAGCTCTTTGCGCAGCCGGTCCAAAACATCCTGGACTGATTTGACATTCGCCTCCTGTTCGTTGAACCGTTCCTCCAGAATCTTCACACCGCCCAAGGTCTGCTGCTTGCGCTCTTCCAGACGATGATCCCGATAAGCCCGCGCAATGGCGTTCGCAATCTTGCTGGCTTCGTCCTTGTTTTCGCTGAAAACACGGATCTCGATCAAGCTCGTATTGCGGACCGGCCGCAGATCAAGCCGGCCTTTCAAAAGGGCATGCGCTTCAGTGGTTTTGAGTTTTTCACCATTGGCGTACTTACGCCCCCACTCGGTGTTGAGGTTCTGTTCCTCAATCACCCGGCCCAGGATGACTTCGGACTGGATCACTTCGAATTCCGTCTGGATGAAGTATGGATCGTAGCCGCTGCCGTAGAGGCTGCCTCGCTCAGCCAGGGGTGAAACATCCGTGGTATCACGCTCAACCTTGATGCGGGCCGTGCTCGCGTAGGATTCCGGCAGGATGAAAGTGACCAGCGTCGCGGTGATGACGACCAACAGGAACACCGCCAGAATAACCGTCTTGCGCACACGGATGATGCGCCAGTAGTCCAGAAAGTGAAGCTTGCTGTCTTGGGTGGCTTGTGCCTTTAGCGGATCCATATATCAAAAAAATAAGGGGCTAGTTCATAAGACCCAGCCCCTGCGAAAACGTTCATTACAAATTAATACGTGGCCGACAACCCGATGTAAGCACGGTTGCGGTTGTAGTCCCGGTCGGGAATGTCCGAGTTCAGGTGGTCGATGCTATAACCAATGCTGGCGGAGAAATGCTTATCAAACCAGTATTCCAAACCGATGTTACCGGTAAGGAACATGTCTGCCTCGCCATCGTAAAGATCGCCACCGCCATCGTAAATCGAGTATTGGAAGGTTCCTTTTCCAGTCAGATACAAGCTCGGCGCCAACCGGTGGCTGAACCAGAGGTAGGCAACGGTATTGTTGACACCACGGACGAAATCATTTGCGGTACCTACTGCGTCAGTGGAACTGAAATCCTGTGACAAACCAGCGCCGAAGGTGGTATCGGCAGTGTGCTCGTAAGTGAGGGAGGCCATCACATACGGGCCAAGTCCGGTCGTATCATTCGGGTCGTTGTAATTATCCGTGTAACTCACACCCGCCCGGATGGACGCGAACAAGTCTGGACGAAATTGATGCTCGACTCCTGCGTATCCATAGTGGGCACGATAATTACGATCATCGCTGGTCACCGATGGAATACCCAAGGCGATGACCTCATCTGCTGTGTAACGCACATCCCGGTACATGTAACCGATCAGGCCGACTGTTTGCGGCGACAACTGCCAGCGAGCATCGACCCCGGGCAGATGTTCAATACGATCCAACGTTCCGGAATAGCTGGCCCTTCCAGAGCCGAAATCGAAACCTTCGTCATCGTAATTCCAGTAAGAATTTGCGTATGACACAGTCAACCCAAAGACCTTGGTCAACTGCGCATTGAAGACGATGTTCCCGTAGTTGCGGATGTTGTCGCCATCGATGTACTGCTGGGAGTCTGAACTGCCTGTGCCCACGGAGCGCAGCAGGTCGGGCTCTTGACCGATCACGAAAGAATCCCGCGCCGAAATGTTGTACCGCGGGCTGAAAGCGTGTTGAATCGAGGCGTCAAGTACGTGTGAATGGCTCCAGTGATCAGTGGTCGTAGACCGCTCCTCGTCGTAATACTTGCCGGAATAGGAATAGCCGGCTCCGATCAAGGTCTGGTCACCAACCCAATGGATGGTCGCCCACGGATTGATTTCGTATCCCAGCGAGTCGATCTCATCTTCATGAGCAGCCTCAATGTTGTCGTCGTAAAACCCGCGCAAGGTCAACCCGACACTCCACGGCTTCTTCGTTTCAAGTTCGCTGAGCCCTTGCGAGTAGGCAGCGTGAAGCGTGGAAGCGCTTAAGGCGACCAGTCCGACTGAGGCAACGATTTTTTTCATAGACGCGTTTGTTTGTTCGACACCCAGGAAATGTGTTCGGTGAAAAGGTTTACTTGAATCGGGCAAACTCTGTCAAACAAATCTTCCAAATTCTTGCATCGTAGAAACGCACAAAATCAATGAGTTAAGCCCGGTTGTTCCACTTGCGATTGCCTCGGGAGTGACCACCTAAATCCCCCTAGGGCGGCCTAAAGGCCATTGGATGGCATCCGGCGCGGGGTCGGTATGAAGCCCGACCCAAATCCTCCCTTATTGGCCCGGCACATTGACCAACTGGCCAACCTTCATTTTGGTGGGGTTCAATCCCGGATTGGCAGCCATGAACGCGTCCAATCGTACGCTGTATTTGCGGCAAATGGAGGCCGGCGACTCACCTGACTGCACCTTGTGCGTCCTCGTCGACTCGGTTCGAGGTGTTGTACCCGTACTGGCTTGGGTTGTTTGACGCCCCACGGGACTGGTGATCGCCGCCGATGCCTGACGCGGTTCGGCTTCGCCGGTCCCGGATGGATTGGTCAGTGACAGACCACGCGCGGCCAGAAACCCTTTCAGCCGCTCAAGCTCATCCCGCAACCGGCGGTTCTCCTCGGCCAATTGCTCAAATTCCCGCTGCACGCCCGGCGTGGCCGGCAAGGGCAACAAGGCCTTGGCCAGTTCCTGCTTTAATCGGAAAATGTGCTGTTGGATGACCTCGGCATTCTCCGCCCCCGGACGATACTGCAGATACTTCTGGTAATGATAGATCGCCGCCGCCGGGTCCGGTTCTTTTTCCGCGAACAGGATGCCCAGTTCAAAATGGGCCGCCGCCGACCGTGGATTCACCACCAGGGCTTCTTCAAACGATTCGATGGCTCCGCGATAATCCAGACCACTCACCCGCGCCTTGCCTTTGAGAAAATGTGTCTCGTTCTCCTCGGCATTGGACGAAGCCGAAGGCACGCAACCATTGAGCAGGAGGCAGCCCAGCCCGATGATGACTGTCAGAAAAATGCGCCGCGAAAAAATCACTACGCGACACTAAACGAACGCCCCCCGCCTTGCAATCGTCTTGAAAGAAGCAGGCAGTTCCCGCACGCATGGCGAAACCAACCCCGGTCATTTTTTGTCAGCGAACGGATTCTTGATTCCACTTGCATCTCCCGCGGGCGGAAGAAAAGCCGGACTCACAAACAAGTAAATCCAACCCACAACAACATGTCCGCCGCCGACAAACGCCAGCGCAACCAGATCCAGCGCTCCTAGCCCATACAAACTGATTGAAACCACCATCACCAAGGCCGCGGGCATCAGGGCGGCGCCCGCCAGCCGCCAGCATTCCGCAAACTTCAGGTCGCGATTTGCAAAAAACGCGATCAACCACACCGGCACGGCGTACAAAGTTGCCAGCACACTCCAAGCGAAGAACAGCCACACCAGGGTCACAAGCATGACGATTCCAAGAATGGGCACCTCCCACGCCCCCCATTTCGGCTCCAACTCAGGACGATTGAACGCCATCAACCAGCCGGTCGGATAACGGCGCTCCAGATAACCGAACAGCGAATGAACCGTCACCTCCTCTTTGCCGAACTCGACTTGAAAATGCGCCGGCGAACGCACATCGCCCGAGTGATCCAAGTCCACCGTGAACGCCACAATGCTTCCCTCCGCCAGCATCACTGGGGAAGTCCCGCGCCAATCCAGTTTAGCGTTGCGGATATCACCGGCATTCGGCAGTTGCCGGATGGCTTCCCGAACAGTTGGAAAAACGCCGCCGTTGAGCACCCAGACGACCGAGGCCGCCACCAGGAGGGCGACAATGAACTGCACCACCCACAGTCGGCCGTACGACGCACGGGCAAACGTCGCCACGCCCCGCGGCGTGATCGGCTCCCAAGCGGACTGGACCAGACTGTTCACCACTCACATGGAAAGTGCCAGGCAGACAGAATTCAAACAGAAAACGACCCCGAAGGCTTCGGGGTCGCACGACAATTGCCAGCTGTGCCGCCAGCCGTCAGTTTTGCCTAGGTCGCCGGCGGTTGCTCCGGCGGTTTGGGTGGCTGCCCGCCCTGCTCTGGCGGCGGCATGAGCGCGATCGGCAGCGGATAACGCAACTTCATCACGTCATCCACCAACACTTCGATATAGTAAGCGCCGGCGGTTTTGAATTCCACCTGCGGCAACATGGTGACGTTCGTGGCGCTCAGCACCGCATCCTGCAAGGTGAACTTCACCTCGCCCTTGCGCAGCACCGTTGACTGGTCCGGTCCAATGAGCTTGATGGTTTCGGTGAACTGGCCCAAGCCCGCGGTCCAGCGATTCACCACACACAAGCGGAACGCCGTCACCGGTAGCTTGGGCACGCGGATGAAATTAATCACGCCGATGAGGATGAAATTGCCGTTCACCTCCTGGCGGATTTCCTCGCACACGAGCGAGCATTGGAGATCGGGTAGGATTCGAGTAGGGGTCATAAATTTTATGCGGTCGCCAGCTCCGCCGCGCGCACGACGTTCTGCATCAGCATGGCGATCGTCATCGGGCCGACACCACCGGGATTGGGCGTGATCCTGCCAGCAATCGGTTGCACCTCGGCAAACGCCACGTCGCCAACCAGGCGGGAACCGGTCTTGGCCGTCGGATCAGCGATGCGATTCACACCCACATCCATCACCACCGCGCCGGATTTTACCATGTCGGCTTTCAAGAATTCCGCCACGCCCATCGCGGCGACGATGATGTCCGCCCGCCGACAATGCGATTTGATATCGCGCGTCGCAGAATGGCAGATAGTCACTGTCGCATTTGCGTGCCGGCCTTTCTGACAAAGGATCGCCGCCATCGGCTTGCCGACGATGTTGCCGCGGCCGAGCACGACAACTTCCGCGCCATCCGTCTTCACTTGCGAACGAATCAACAACTCAACGACGCCGGCTGGCGTACACGGTTTGAAACCCGTTTCATCACCGAGCATGAGTTTGCCGACGTTGACCGGATTGAAACCGTCCACATCCTTTTCCGGCAGGACGCTGGCGTAAATCACTTCCTGCCGGATGTGCTTCGGCAACGGCGCTTGCACCAGGATGCCGTGTACGCGCGCATCGACGTTCAAGCGAGCGATGAGTTTCAACAGGTCGGTTTCGCTCGTGGCTTCGGGTAGAACGTGAGTTTCAGAAAGGATCCCGAGCTCACCGGAGGTCTTCTCCTTGCGGCCGACGTAAACCTTCGAGGCCGGATCTTCGCCGACGCGCACGAAGGCAAGCCCGGGTTGAACCCCACGCGATTTCAACGCGTTGATACGCGCGGCGAGTTCGCCCTGGATTTGCGCCGCGATGGCGCGCCCGTCGATGAGGTTGTCGAGTGACATCAGCAGCCCTGCTCCGCGGGAGCGTGGTCACACGTCACTCAACGACCTGAATCCGTTGAATGGTGATGACCGGCGTCTTCCAGCGCGCGTCCAGGCTTTCCTCGCCCGTCACCACGATGCGCAGATCCTTGTAAAGGCTGAGGTCGAGGTTGGAGGACGTCGTGTAGAGATAATTGATCGTCATGCGCGTCTTCGGATCCCAGATCTCGTAAAGCGTCGGCGCCTGGATGCTCACCGTTGGCCGCACCACACCTTCATGCGCGACGATGCGCGGCGGCGGCGGGATTTCTGATTTTTCGGGATCAACAGGCGTGGTCGCCGTCGCATTCGCGACGTCGTTGGTGTTTGGTTCGTCAATCGGCGGCACCACCGTGGTGCCTACATCGGCGACCTCGTTCGTTTCCGTTACCGAGAGAACCGGCGGCACTGACGGCAGCGTGCCTTCCTGTTTCAAGTACTCTGCAGCGACAAACGCATACGCCTTCTCCGGCGCGGCGATTTCGATCCACACACCTTTGCGCGAAACTTCCTTCACCACGTCGCCTTGCGCAAGCACGCCCACGATGCTGTAGTTCTCACCCGGACCGCCGCGCATGTTGAGCCGCTTGGGCTTCACGCTGCTGTTGGTGGTGGCGATGAATTGAGAATGAACCCACACTTTCGCGCCGGCCGGAAAACTGATCTTTGCCCACTGCGCCGGTTCGTTGGCTTTGGGCTTGGATAGATAGACCTGCTCAATGACATTCACGGTGTCGCCCTTCTTGAGCCGCTTGAGAATCTCACCAACGAAAGTGGCGCGGCCACGGACGTTGACATTGTCGCCGGTGATCGTCGCCGGGCCGGGCACGAGTACGATGGGTTTCTCCACGCGCGGTGCGACTGGCGCGGCGGGTTTTTTGTCCCCGTTCTTTGCCGCCGGTTTAGCCACTGCCGGTTTCGCGGCGTTCGTTCCCGTCATCACCAGCGGTGCATTCGTGGCTGGTTGGGCCAAAAGATTCACGCTCAACAGCACACCCGCCATCATCCAAAGATTCTTTTTCATAGCTTAAGAAAGTAATGTTTTGATCTCACTCGCCGTCATCGTGCGCCATCGGCCGGGCTTCAACTCGCCCAGTTTGATCTTGCCGATCTGCGTCCGCAAAAGTCTCTTCACCGTCAGATTCTGGGTCTCAAACAGCCGCCGCACTTCGCGGTTCTTGCCCTCGGTCAGTTCCAGTTCCACCACGCTTTGTTTCGCCGTCGCGGACACGATCCACCCGCCCGCTGCCTTGAGTCGTTCGCCGGCGTGAAACACGCCGCGCTGAAACTCGCGCAACATTTCCTCGGTCACAGCGCCGTCCACGGTCGCGAGATACCGCTTTCTCACTCCGTAACGCGGATGCGTGAGCCGCAGCGCGAATTCTCCATCGTTGGTCAGGAAAATCAATCCCTCAGTATCATAATCGAGCCGACCGACAGAATTGACCGTCGTCCACTCGGTCGGCAGCAACTCGTAGATCGTCGGCCGCCCATGCTCGTCGTTGCGTGAACAGACGCAGCCGCGGGGTTTGTTGAGAGCGAGGTAGAGCTTGCGCTTGGTCTGGACGGGCTTGCCATCCACGGTCACCCGGTCGTGTTGCGGGTCAACTTTTGCGCCGAGCTGAGCCACAGGCTGGCCGTTCACCCGGACGCGGCCCTCGAGAATGATGCGTTCGCCGGCACGACGCGAGGCTACGCCAGCTTCCGCCAGGAATTTTTGAAGACGGACAAGCACAACCGTTGAATGGTTCAGCGCGTTGAAACGCCGAACCAGTTCAAAGATTCAACGGTCCAACGGCAGGAGAATCAGGCTTCCGGCTTGGTCTTGCGGAGGCCGGTGATGCGGTCGCCGTCCTTCCACTGACCACGTTTCTTGAGGACTTCCACGCGCTCGAAGCGCTTCATGACGTTGCGTTTACCACCGAGGGTGGAAGCGGCGCGCAGACTACGATGCTGTGACATAAATTTGCAAAGGTTAAAAGTTCATCCGCCCGGCAAAAAGCGGAGCGTGTTTGTATCAGACTGCCGGGCGTCTGCCAATGGCTATTTTGAGTCGGGAACTGGAAATTCTGTCCGTGCAACTGGGTTTGCGTGGTTATTGCGTCATCACCCTGGCCACCTCCGCCAGCAACGCGGTGACCTGGATGGGTTTGCGCAGCACCGGCGATTGCACGTGGGTCACGAATTCCTGGAAACGCTCGTCCTCCGCCATGCCA
>Ga0315910_10001365_pt1 | contig 22563 bp, 17 predicted proteins | sample EdamamesoilMG_FD_204470 | JGI IMG/M metagenome (GOLD analysis project Ga0315910, IMG submission 204470) | Garden soil microbial communities collected in Santa Monica, California, United States - Edamame soil | ecosystem: Environmental > Terrestrial > Soil > Garden | place: USA: California... | reverse complement strand
GGACGCCAATATTTCATATTCATGTTGATTGGCTTACGATCCGAATAATTGCCGAATCCTCAAGCAGACTGCGCGGAGGACAGGAGCCGGGACATCAAGGATTGAGTGAACGAAAAGCGGGCCAAAGATTGAACCAGCGACGAAAAGTCGTCTGCGTCACCGGGATCAAACCTCACGGCAGCAACTGCAACCGACCACCCAAGCGAACTAAACACGTCGCAGTTGCGCTTCTAGTCCTCAGTAGGATAAGTGTCGGCTGACAGCCTCTCGGCGATATCACGATTCATGGCCAGATAATCGGCGAAACGATCGCCCATAGGACCGGCCAACTTTGTCTCGCTGATGGCACGTAGAGTATTGGCGTTCGCAGACGCAGGTGCTACCCGATGGAGCTTTCGACGGCGGCCGAAGCGGGTTTCACAAACATTTGAGGACGTTGACTCGGATTGCCGCGTAAATCTGCGGGAACCAAAGCAAGATGACCACGGCTGTTTAGAGAAATCGTTCCGGGGATGTTTGGCTGCGGCAGGAGGCGTTGAACAGTGAACACGGTCGCATGTCGATCCAGGGGGTTCAACGACAACGACCAAACGCATAACACCGCCTCATCTCGAGCCTGCGTGAAACGACCATCATGCCGAGCAAAGTCGCGGCGGTGGCGCCAAAGGGCAGTGAATCAGGGACTGAGGTCTGGGTTGAAGTCGTGGCGCGGAACGAGAAATTGTCGATCGCCAGGCCATGGTCATTTCCAGCATCATTGCTTTCCACCCAACGGAGCCACAACGTCTCGCCAGCAGCCCAGGTTAGTCCGGTGATGCCTCCTCCGATATCGGGGACACGACCGTCAACATTTCCATCAACAGCTGCCGCAGTGCTCGTGTTAACCGGCGACGGCCAGTCAAAGCTGCCGCCAGGAGTATTCCAATTTGCGACCGTTCCGAAGGCACTCCCGAACCCGTATTCGAAGACCATGGTTTGAGCCGCGGTGTTACCGCCGTTACGCCACTGTTCCCCATCCCATTTGACACTGAAGCCATCAAATAATCCGCCTGAAGTGTTGACCAAGGCGACTGCCATCCAGCCGGCAATCGCACCTGCGGCCGGACTGCCAAAGTAAGCTCCACCGGAACCCAGTCCACCAAGAGCCCTCTCGGCTGAACCGACCGCACCGAAACTGTAAAAAGATCCCGTCCCGCTGCTGCCGGTACCGGCATTGTATGTCGTGATTGCCGCACCCGTACTTTGGTATAGATGCCACCCCGGAATGGTGGAATCATTATTCCAAGCGTTACCAGTTCCGGCATTCGCCAGCGAACTGAAATTTTCCGAATAGAGACTGGTATCTGTGAGATTGATTGCGCTTGCAGACATCGTTGCGGTGCCAAGGGCTAGAGCGAAAAAGGTTCTGATTCTCATAAGGCAATAATCGTTTCGTAGCTACTACCGATGGGCTTTCCGAACTTTTAGCAACGAAAAGGCCAACCCCTGTCGGAAATTGATTATTATCTGGCCACTGATTCCAAGTCATTCATTCTCAAGGACAATTAACTTAAGAAAACAGGTTGCAACGAGGTGACGTCAGGGGTCCACCAGAACGAAAGCGTAAATATTGCCGACGCCAGATTTGAGTGCCTCATCCAAATCGTTAGCTTTCAAACAGTAATAAGCCAGCGGCGCATTGCCAGATAATCCGACAAATCTCCGCTACTTTACCCCGGCGGGGTGGAAAAACAGCCGCGCATAAACGTATGCAACCGTTTCGCTGAAAACTTCCCGAACCCCTTCGCTGTAACGCCACCAGTGTTTTGCATCGTAATCGGGATTGGGCGCGGAGATCACGCCCACGGCCACCTGGTCGCCGAGCGCCTTCTGGAAGAGTAACCGCGTGCGCCGTGCATGGGCGTCTTCCGTCAACACGTTGACCGCCCGAACGGTCAGTCTTTGCTCGCGAAACCAGTTCCGCAGCGCGATGGCGGAAGCGTAGGTGCGATCGCGGTTCATTTCCCGGGTGGGCACCATTTGCAGTACCTCCGCCGTGAGGCCCAATCGTTTCAAGCCATCTGCTCCCACACTGGCGGACGTTTGCCAGTCGTTGACATAGCCACCCAATCCTGTCACTGGACCACCGGTGGTGAAAACGCGTTTATAGGAACCGGTGTTAAACTCTTCCACCGCGGCGCGCAGGGCGTATTCATGCACCCAGCCTTCCACCACCAGCACGTCCGCCTCCGTCCGCAAGGAGGTCGCTAGGAACGGATGAACGCCAAGCAAGATCAAGCCGGTCAGTCCAGCGGCGAGGGAAAGGAGAATCAGCCAGCCGCGCCCCGATAGTCCCCAGCGCTCCTTGCGGTCCAGCAATCCCAGACACTTCCGCACCTTCTCCCCTTGCCCGCCAAGTATTGTTTCCACTGATGAAACCGGAAGCAGCTCAATATCCTTTTCCATGATCGAGCAATCCTTAAACTTTCTCCAGCAGACGCGCGTAAACCGCCTTCGTGATTTCGCCCACCCGCGTCCAGGAATAGCGCTCGTTGGCAAACGCGCGGATCTCTGGCCGCCGCTGCTCCAGTTCCCAATACAAGTCGCTGCTGAAATAGTTCATGATGCTCTGTTCCAAATCTCCGGAATCCTTCGCGCGGCAAACCAATCCCGTCCGGCCAGCCACAATTTCCTCCTTCAACGAACCCACGTCCGCCACCAGCACGGGCAGTCCAAAGCTGTAGCCCAGAAACAACACCCCGCTCTGGAAGATGAGCGTATAGGGCAACACCAGCAAATCAGCGGCCTTGAAATAGACTTCGACCTCCTCATCCGGGATGAACTCGATTTTTTCGATCACCCGGTCGCGGATCCCCGCCCGTTCCATTTCCTCCCGGATCCCGGCCCAGTATGCTTCGCAACCCTTGGGGCGCCCCGCGATGACCAGCCTGTAGCCCCAGTCGCGTGCCACCAGTTTCGCGAATGCCGCCGCGAGATACTCCAGGCCCTTGTAGGGCGCGATGTTCCCAAAGAACAGCACGGTCTTGTCGTCGGGACTGATGCCGAGTCGTGCCCGCGCCTCCGCCTTCGTCAGTCTCGTGTTTGGCAGCGTGTTGTTGATGCCAAACGGAATGACCGTGATCTTGCTCGCCGCCACGTTGAACTCCTGTTGGAGTTCGCGCTTCATCATTTCCGTATGAACAAAAATCTGATCCGCAAGGCGATACTGACTCTTCAGTGAAATTCGGTTCCAAATTGTGTCGCAGCCATCGCGCTTGCCGGCATTGACGTTGTGCGCGGTGAAAATGAGCCGCTTGCCGAGCAACTTGTAGAATCCCATCACCAGCGTACGATCCAGGAAATCAAATTTGTTGTGCCACAGGATGTGAAACACTTTCGGCCGCGCGGTCATGGCGTAGGCCAGCAGCCGTCCGTAGTAAGCCAGCACGCGGCCTACCTTCGTCACCAGCTCCGCCTTCACCGATTGGTTGCCGCGCAGGTTCAGGAAGTTGACCTGGGGAGTACCGTGCAATTCTGGGGCGTTGACTTCGTCACTGCCGATGAAATCCAGCACAATCCCCTGCTCCATCAACGCTGCCGCCAAGCCCAGCGCGTATGGCTTGTCGCGCCCGGCGGTTAGCACGGCAACGCGAATCACCGCCGGGGACGCTTTCGCCCCGGACGATTGCTTGCTCGTGGAGTTGACACCGCCAGCCGCAACCTCGGCCATCGGCGATTTCATGGTTTGGTTTTCCTTTCCTGCGATCATTCGGATGTTTGCGTCCGAACCACCCATCACTTTACTTGGGCGAGCACCGCCGCCAATACTTCCTCGAAAGGAATCGCGGTCGTCGCGCGCGGATTAAATCCGCGCTGATAGAAAAACTCCTCGAGCAGGGGCGATACGAGTTTCGTCAACAGCCCGTATTCGTATATCTCCCAGGGACTGGTGCAGGTGAAGAGCGCGACGCATTTTACGTCGCTGCCCAACGCCAGGTGCATCGGCAGGCTGTCGCCATTGACGAGGCACCGATGACCTCGCACATCCGCCAGATGTTCGAGCAACGTAGGGCGTGTCGGCAGCACGTTCACCTTCAGTCCTCGACCTTCCAGTTCCGTTTTCAGGCGGTCGAAGTGCGCCCATTTTTTCATCGGCCAGACCGCCCCCGCCTCGGGCGCAATGGCCACGTCCCCGTGCAACGGTGATTCTGGGGTCGGCGGCAGCAGATATTTCTCGCCGCGAAACGCCAGTCCCAACCCATCGAAGACCAGGTCTTGATAGGTATGCCGGTTTTGCAATTTGAGGGCATCCGCCTGTTGCCGTCCGTGAACGCTGATCAAACTCAAATCAAACCAGCGGCGGGCCTCCTCGGTATATTTCATCTCCCCGGCGCCATTGGCATAAGCTCCAAAAACCTTCGCATAGTGGACGGTCTTCAATAACGCTGCTGTCTCCAGATCGTCTTCGAGATTGATGGCGAGATCGTAGGCATTGCCGGCAAGCTGCGCACGTTCCTCCCAGGAGAGCACGCGCAGTTCAACCTTGCTGTCGTGTAAGTCTTCCAGTAAGGGACGGTTTTTCGCGGAAGTGACCCAATCCACCCGGCCCTCCAGTCGGCGGAGCAATGGCGTGGTGCGAACGACATCGCCGGTGGCACCGAGTTTGATGATCAATGTGTTCATGCAGGATGCGTCAGTGGTCAGGGGCATTCAAAGGAGAGCGCAGCAAACTGAAAAACAATGATGGGAGATGCGTAAATAGGGACGACCTGCTACGGACTGCTGAAATCGATTCTCCATTGTCTTCGGATTCGCGCGCCCCTTGCGGTTGCTAGTTATTTTCAACTTTCAATTCTCAACGGACTACGGACTTATACCAATTGCTGTTGAAAGGGTAATTGCGAAGGACGCACTGCTGCGCGTCCGCATCTGCTTTGGTAGAGCGGCGCCACTTCCACCGAACAACACACGTAATTGGCATGATAGGTGGACTGTTTTCTACTTTCTACTTTGGCTGTTAAAGCTCGGCCTCGATCAGGCTGAGCCACGAGTGGAGGACAAAAGTATGCACTTCCTGGATTCGGGCGGTGACTTGACTGGGAACAATGATTTCGTGATCCGCCTTGCCTTTGGCCTGGCCGCCCATCTTGCCGAGCACGGCGATGGTGCGCAGTTGTTTCCGGCGGGCTATTTCGAGTGCATTCACCAGATTCGCGGAATTGCCGCTGGTCGTGAACACCACCAGCACATCCCCCGGCTGCCCCAGCCCTTCAATCTGCCGCGAAAACAGCCGGTCGAAGCCGTAGTCATTGCCGATGCAGGTGAGCAGGGTCGGATCCGCGTTGAGACATACCGCCGGCAGTGAAGGCCGTTCCTTGTCGAACCTCCCGACAAGTTCTTCCGCCAGATGCAACGCGTCCGCCGCGCTGCCGCCATTGCCTGCGGTCAGCAGCTTCTGCCCGGCCTTGAGGGCGGAATGGATTTCCACCCCGGCAGCCTCGACTGCCGGCAGCAAGGGGCGGAACCGTTCCAGCGTGGCGGTCAGGTCGGTAAGTTGGTCGTTGAGAGGGGTCATGCGTGCTGCGTCCGAAGTCCGTGTTCGGTATTCAGCGGTCAGTGGCGGCGGCAGCGGCCAAGTCACGCTGCCACTGCTTCAATGCGTCGAAAGTATTCCGCACCGTGTGGCGGGAGGGTGCATACGCAAGAATGAAAGCCGCGCCTGCCAGCAGCCCGACCGGCGCACAAACGAGCAACTGAACTGCAGGTCGCACCTCACCCACCACCAAACGAGTCAGCCAGGTCGCGCCACACACGACGCCCCAGACGGGCAGATGCGTAAAAAAACGTCTCCAGAGATCGCTGGTGGTCACGGGCCCGGCCCGGCCCGCAAAATGATAGGCGACGGGCATCTGGATCAAGAGACAGCAAGCCGAGTAGGCGATGGCTACACCGGCAGGCCCAAAGGGCGCTCCGGCCAGGAAGGCCCCAACCGTGGCTAGGGAGCAGATCGAGCTCATGACCAGAAAATCCCGGCCGCGCCCTTGGCTGGTAAGCAGCAAGCCAGCGACACTGGTGATCGGGGCGTAGAGCGACACCAAGCTAAAGCCCGCCAGTATCGGAGCCGCGGGTCCCCAATTTGGCCCGAGCACCAGGAGCGTCAACGGGTAAGCCAGGCCGAGCAGCAAACCGCTGAACAGAAAGCTGGTAACGGCGACGATTTCCAAGAGCTGGAAAACGACCCGCCGGTAGCGCTCCGGCTGGCTCTGGAGGCGGGAAAGCGTCGGCACAAATACCGCCTCCAGCGGAGAAATAAACTGATCGAGCGGCCGGAGCAGCAGCGCCTGCGCCCGGGTATAAAACCCCAGGGACGCCGGCCCGTAGAGCCGGCCAATCAAGAGTGAATCCGACCCCTTGGCCAGCGACCACATGAAGCTACTGACCGTCAGATTGGCACCGAAGTTCAGCAAGGATCTGGTCCCACTGCGCCGCGTGGGCCACTGCGGGTGCCAGCGGGAAAACCACCAGGTCAGGATAAAGGCCGTGGCCGGCCCGGCCAATTGCATGCCAACCAAAGACCAGTACCCGTAGTTGAGCCAGGCCATTCCAACCCCCACCACGACGCTGGCGATCGCGGCGCCGATCTGGATGACCGCAATCATTTTGAAGCGCATCTGCCGTTTCAAAAGCGCCAGGTGTTGGACGGTCGAACCGGCCAGCAGAAAACTGAGGCAAAGCGCCAAGGTGATACCGATGAGCCGCGGCTCACGGTAAAACCAGGCCACCACCGGCGCGGACAGCGCCAGAATCAAACTGGCCAGACCGCCCAGGGCAACATTGGTCCAGAAAAGATTCGAGACCTGTGCGTGCGTGATGTCTTCCCGCTGGACCGTGGCCGTGGAAAGCCCCGCATCATTGAAAATCCGCAGGAAACCCATGACCGTGGCCACCATGGCGACCAGACCGAAATCCTGGGGCGGAAGCATGCGTGCCAGGACCATGATCGAAACCAGATTCAGCCCAAACAAGGCGCCTTGCGACAGGACCGTGACAAACCCGCTGGAGATCGTGCGGCCCTTGAGATTCGCGAGTAAATGACCGGTGGCAAAATGCCGGAGGTTGGGATCCGTATCCGCCCCACTTTCGCACTCGCCCGGTGTCTTACCCAACGACGATAGCCCCGCCGGGCTGACGGCAACCGTCGGAGAAACCTCGGGGCTGGGATGCTTACATTTTGGGGGATTCAAGGAACTCATCCCTTCGGTAGTGGGCTCAATAAAAAATGGACGAGGCGGCAAGGATACCACCTGAACCCGGAGGCAGGCTGGCTACGCTACCGTTGCGAGGTACCCGTGTAACTCGTCTCTCCGGTGATTGCGTTGCGTTCCGTAGGGACTTGGGTCCTCGTCCCTCCGCTGCTTGGTGACAGTCTCCGGGTTGCCAGAAGTTCTCATTGCGGTGCTCACCGCGGTATTCAAACCGGCCCTGGAGCCTTCCCGTCTGCTTCCGGCTGAACCTTGACGAAGTAAGTGTCCGGCCGTTGCGGGTCAAAAACTTCGTTCGCCCAAAACAACGTGATCATATCCCCGTCACCCGTGTTCTCAATCGAGTGGGTATAGCCGGGCGGAATATCCACCACGCGAATGGCGCGGTCATCTACCGGGTACTCGATGATTTCATTTCCCCACACATGCCGGAAGCGGATGATGCCCTGACCCTGGATCACGCAAAACTTTTCAATCTTCGTGTCGTGATAATGATTGCCGCGCGTAATGCCCGGCTTGGTGCGTGACACGAAAATCTGTCCGGCTTTCGGCGACTTTACCAACTCAAACAGCCAGCCGCGATCATCGGTCTTGAGGTCCACCGGATACGCCAGGTCGTCCGGATCGAGGAAGGACACGTAGGTCGAATACAGATATTTCGTCAGCGGATCGGATAAATCGGGCAACAACGATTTCTTTCGCCCCTCCTGGAACGACACCAGCAGGTTGTGCAGTTCGCCCAGGGTGATCGAATAAACCGGCTCCCATTCGTGGCGCGTCGTGGTTCGGTCGTGTTCGGATCTGGCCGCAAGGTCCAGAAAAACGCGAACGATGTCGTCGATGTAAACAAACTGCAACGGATGCGCGGGGTTGCTGACCTGGACCGGCAGTCCCCGGCTGAGATTGTGGCAGAACGTGGCCACGACGGTGTTGTAATTGGGCCGGCTCCATTTTCCGAAAACATTTGGAAACCGATACACATACACCGGGGCGCCGGTTTTTGCGTGGTAATCAAGAATGACGTCTTCAGCCGCTTTCTTGCTGCGGCCATAGGCATTTTCCAGTTCCGCCTGCACGGAAGAACTCATCACCACCGGCGCGCGCCGCCCGGCGGCGGCAAGGCAGTCGCACAACTGACGCGTCAGGTTGGTGTTGCCCTCCACAAACTCCTGCTCCTCTTTCGGGCGGTTGACGCCCGCAAGATGGAACACGAAGTCCGCCCGCGCCGTCAGGTCGGCAAGCTCCCCGGCTGACTGTGGCACGTCAAACTCCAACGCCTCATAGTCCCCCGCGCGACGGAGGGCGAGACAGAGATTGCGACCAATAAATCCGGCGGCACCGGTGACTAAAATAGTTTTCATTCAAATAACTGGTGGGAGCAAGGGTGTCGCTGTGCCTGGCCTGCTACCCCGGGGAGCATTTAACATTCAACCCCAACCCGCCAACGGTCGGAAAAGGGTTCTCGAACGTTCTGGTGGGTGAAAGGGCGGGCGGATTTGGAGTGCGATGACTTGGCATCGCTTTCCGCAGGCGACTTGTCGCCGTCAAAATCTAGAGGCGATTCCATTGCCGAATCGCGGAGTTGGAAAGACGGGCGCATCGGAACTTCTCGTCCCGCTGGGTGCGGGACTGGCTGGCGACAAGTCGCCCAGCCGGAGAAAGCGGCGCCAAGCCGCCGCACTGCTCCAAGGCGCGGGGCACAAACACTTTGGCAGGCCGGCTGCAACTACATTCACGCCAGCTCTTCCTTGATGTAATCCAACTTGAGGAGCATGGCTTTCAATTCTTCATCCGAAAGCCGGTGCGTGTTCTCGGAAGTGTAATCCTCAATCGTGGCGACTCGTTGCTCGCCTTTCTCGAAATAAAGCGCGTAATTCAAATCCCGCAGATCCGACCTGATGCGGTAGTAGCCCTCCAGGTCGTCGGCGCGGACCATCTCTTCGCGGTTGAGCAGCGTCTCATGTTTCTTCTCGCCGTGCCGGGTGCCGATCACGCGAATTTCCGCGTCTGAATTGAAAAGCTGCTTCAACACCCGGGCCAGTTGCCCGATCGTGGCTGCCGGTGCCTTTTGCACAAACGAGTCGCCGGACGTCCCGTTTTTGTAGGCGAACAATACCAGTTCCACGGCGTCCTCCAGCGACATCATGAAGCGGGTCATGTCCGGGTCGGTGAGCGTGAGCGGTTTGCCCGCCTTGAGTTGGCTGACAAACAGGGGGATCACAGAGCCGCGCGAGGCCATCACGTTCCCGTAACGCGTCACGCAAATGGTGGTTTCTCCCTGGCCAAACTGGCGCGCCTTCGCGCACGCCACCTTTTCCATGAGCGCCTTGGACATGCCCATCGCATTGATCGGATACACCGCCTTGTCGGTGCTCAACACAATCACGTTTTTGACGCGGTTGGCGATGGCGGCGTTCAAGGTGTTCTCGGTGCCCAAAACATTCGTGGCCACCGCTTCGATGGGATAAAACTCACAGGACGGCACCTGTTTTAGCGCAGCCGCGCTGAAAACATAATCCACGCCGCGCATCGCGTCGTGAACGCTGTTGGGATTGCGCACATCGCCGATATAGAACTTCAGCTTCGGATGGTGCAACGCATGGCGCATGTCCTCCTGTTTCTTTTCGTCCCGGCTGAAGATCCGGATTTCGTGGATGTCCGTATGCAGAAAGCGACGGACGACGGCGTTGCCAAAGGAACCCGTGCCGCCGGTGATTAATAGTACTTTGTCCTTAAACATGGTTTCGTTCGTTAGTAATTGCGGGCAGTTCTTCCGTTCTGTGAAGCCGTGACCTGCTGAAGCAGTCCATCGAGCGACCGGCTCACCGCCACCGGGCCGTATTCATCCACGGTCGCTTGCACCGCTGTGCGTTCGTATTGCCGGCTGGCGATGACTTCCTTCAGACACGCGGCAATCGTGCCGGGAGCATTGTCGTTCAAGTAGGTGATGCCGGCTTTCAATTCGGGTCGCAATCCCTCCAGAGCCTGCAGCCGCGTGGTAATGACATGCAGGCCGGCCGCCAGGCATTCGACCGTCTTGAACGAAAAGCCCAGGGTCGAACTGATGTCGTAGGGAACAATGGCAATTTTACCCGCGCCCAACATGCGGGCGTTGTCGTCCCGATTGAGCAACCCGTGGAAGACGATACTGGAATCCTTTTCGGCCAGGGCATGCAGCGTTTCGGTCATGGCGCCGTGGCCGGCGATATGAAGTTCCCAGTCGGGTAACTTCGCCATCCGCCAGCCCTTAATCAACTGTTCGAGGCCCTGAGCCTTGGAGTGAGTCCCGGAAAAGACCACATGATTGCACCGACTGCCCAAGGGCTGCGTCCCCACCTCCAGGATGGCGTTGCTCACCACACCGCAAAGCAGGAGCTTCGGAACGTCCCGGGTCATGTGCGACAGCAAGGCGGGTGAATTGGATAAGCAGCCCGAAAGGGATTCCAAAAGTTTTCGGGCCCGCGAAGAATGGTATCTGGATAGAAAACTACCACCGCTTCCATCCGAGGTCTCGACGAACTGATCATCTTCATATTCCAAGATGACCGGCAAACCCAGATGTTTGAGGGCATGTTTGGCGCAGGCCACCTGGGGCGTTTTGAGATTGTAAATGATCACTACGTCAAACGGCGAAACCCGATGCCGCTCCTTGAACAGACGAAGTGTGCTCAAACTGGACCACGACCCGTTCAAAAACCGAACGGGAAAAGCCGAGGCGTAATGAACCGGAATCCTGGGATGAAACAGCTCCGGCTCGGAAAATGCGGGATAGAGTTTGAATTGACGTTCGATCACCTCCCCTTGCGCCAGGATTTCCACCTGGTGCGAGCTTCCCTGTAGCAGTTCGGCAATCAACTCCATCTTCACCCTGCCACCGAGACTGAAATTACGGAGACATGGCCGCTTCTTCACCAGGCACGGCCCTTGGTAGGGTGCGATATATGCGATTCTCATTCCCCTGCTCTTTTGGTGCTTGCGTCCGCGAGACCCGGCTCCGGCGCTGAATTCAATTGCCGGCGGACTTCCAAAAGACCTCGATGCAGGGTTCCGAACACGCATCCAGGACCTTCAAGAAGTCGGCTTTGGACCGCCACCGTTCAGACGCCAGACCTTTCTGGCAATCCGCCGCATGATTGAATTGCCCTTGCGGGGCTACGCCATTTAACAACTCAACGCACTGCATTGCTTCCGGTTTGAACTCCGGCAGATTGACCTCGAAGGAAACATAGGGCACCGCGCTCCGCAAACCTTTTAAGACGGCCGGCTCATGGCCCTCGACATCAATCTTAATATAATATGGCCGGCCATGAATCCGGAACAATTCTTCCAACGTGGTGGTTTCCACCTCCTGCTTTTCCGCGAACTGCAAGGTGGTGCCGAACCGCTGCGCATCAATTCGGAGCGTATCCACCCACTTGGGGTTGAGAGTGTTTTTGGCGGAACCGGGCTCGTCCACCCACATGGTGTGGGTTCCGAGGGAATCACTGACGGCTTTGCCAACTATCGTTACCGGCTTTTTGCGAAGCCTCCACGCAAGGAATCTCTGCCGCAGGATTTCCTGGTTGGAGCGATCGGGATCCACCGCCACGACGCGTGCCCCGAGGCGCAGAAAAACATCGGTCTTTTGGCCCATATTGGCGCCAACATCAAAGATCAAATCGCCCTCCTGGAAACCTTGTAAGACTTGCTGGAAGAAACTCACTTCCCGGGTCCGCTCCTGAATCAGCCGCGCGTCTGCCATTTTCCAGTAAAGGTCGTAAGCCAGCGAGGTCTTCACCCGCTGGTAAAGCCCAAGCTTGCGGAGAATTCCTTGAATCGTTCTTTTCATTCTACACGCTCTGCTCTTCCAAACTTCCTTTGTCTGACGAGACAAAGGGTGCGTCAGTTAACTCGCCAACGAGCCCACGGCAAGGGTGCCCTGCGAACCGGCGGGGGCGGGACGCGCGCGACGCCTGTCCTACACGGGGGACCGCAGCAGCAACCGCTGCACTGCATCCAGCGTTAGAACCGCGTTGATCTCTTGCAGGTAATTGTTGCGGCCATGGATATGGTGCGATGCCAGTTGCCGGACAAAATCCGGATTCCACCAGGAGCTATGGATGAGGCCAGTCTGGCTGAACTGTTCCCGGAGATAACCTGACAGTTCCCTCCGAAACCATCTCCGATAGCGCAGATACTTATGCTGCCCGACAATTCCCCGGTTCGAGTTCAGACGATCGAACACTGGGTCCAGTGGTGAAAGCCAGTGCGGGAGACCGTCGTTGCAAAGATAATCAAGCTTGAACGTCGCTTTGCTGAACAGGCGGCGTGCCGTGCCCGAAGGCCGGCTCGTATCTCCGAGCAATCCCATGTCGGTGGGGATGCGGCCAAGGGCGGCATCCGCCCGGTTGATCAGATGAACCGCCGACAAGGAGGAGTTGCGGATGCTGGCCGGCGCCTGGTAGGCCAGCGCGACCAGTTCATTGTCCAGGTAGGGCGTCCGAAAAGTGACTTGCGACCGGCAGGCTGCCAGGCTGCCAAAAATGTTCCAGGGGATCTCCTGGAAAGCGGCAAAGGTCACCGGGTGCGTCGGCGCGGTAGTGAATCGTTGCGCGCAGGCAGCCACCGCCCGGCTCAATTCGGGAACGAGCAACTGCGAGTCGAGGTTCTGCGGCTTGAAGGTGGAAACCTCGCGGAGCACTTCGCCACCAAACACGCCGGTCAGGCGGATGGGTGCCAAAGCACGGGCTTGGCGGTTCAAATAGATTTCATGCGCGCCGGAAACGCCAAAGCAGCCATCGGTGACATAGACCGTGCGATCAACATGCGCCCGGAAATCGGAGAAGAAATCGTCGTTAACCCGGAGAACCTGATGTTCCATCCCGCACGCCTGCGCCACCCGGCCGGCCAATCGGGCATCAAGCGTCTCGCTCTTTCGACCACCGAAGGTGTAACAGACCGGTGGTTGCGCCAACGCCGGGCGGCAGGCCAGCAACATCCGGCTGTCCAATCCTGCGGTCAGGGCGATGCCGAGCTTCTGGTCCGAGGCGAAATAACGCGGCACGATCCGGGCTAGTGTCTCCTGAAACCGGCACTGAAAGATTTCGGGCGAAAGGACCGGATGCGATTCCCAACTGGACGAAGCGAAGTAATGCTCCTTCATGCATTGTCCCTCCGCAAACGACCATTTGGATGCTCCGGGAAGCAGGTGGATGCCTCGAAATAACGTCTGCCCTCCCAAGGTGCTGCCCACGGCCAGGAACTGGCTCACGCCGTCGGGATCAAACTCCCGCAGGTGAGGCAGCACCCGGAGCAGGGCTTTGGCTTCGCTGGCAAAATAGAGTTCATCGCCGGCTTCGTGAACATAGATCCGATCGAAACCGTAGCGGTCATTAAAAAGGAACGCGTGCTTCTTCCGTTTATCGATCAAAAGGCCACTGAAAAGTCCGTTTAAGTTTTCGATGAACGGATCGCCCTGCTCCTCGTAAGCCTGGACGAGCCAATGCCCAGGCTTGGAACCGATATTGTGACCGCGGTGCTCGAGATCAGCAATAACCGCACGGTCGGCAAAGCATTCACCGGAAAGCAGGAGCGTGACATCCTTCCGTTCATTGAGAAAGGGCTGATGCGTTGCCGGAGAACCTTCCAGAGCCACCCACCCGCCATAGACACCCAACTCGGGTGTGGAATGGAATCCTGAAGCATGGAAAGCTTCGTGCCGCATGCTGCCAATCATGGATTGCACCATTTGTTCGCATTCGGCGGCGGGTCGGGGACTGATGATTCCTGCGATTCCGGGCATGGTCAGTATGATTGAAAGCAGGGAACTAAAAGCTGAAATCAGAAACACTGTGAAGCGTGACTGGGTCCAAGGTCCACAGTCGACACCAAGGCACGGTCGAAATCATTTTCTCAAGGTGAGGCGGACAGTCGTGGTGGCGAGATCGCGCCGGTCCATGCCGGCGAATCTGGGGGCAATCTTCAACTGGCTGATATCCACCTCCCGATACTCCTCCTCCTTGAGGTTAAAGCCGGCGGATTTGAACAGTTCGAGCCATTCGCCACGTTGCACGCGATTGATGGCCTGGACGTCGTTATCACAAACGAATCGCCAGGTCGACTCGGAGAACCCGATGTAGCGCTTCTTGGAAACGCTCGCGTCGTAATGCGACAAATGATCCGAGGTATCTATGCTATGCACCGCCCAGCCGCCGGGCTTCAAGATCCGGTAGGTCGCCTTCGTCAATTCTGGCAGGGCCGCACGGTGGACATGTTCGAGCACGCCTCCGCTGACCACGAGTTGGAATGAGTCGTCGCGGAAACGGCTCAAGCTGCCCGTGCTCTCGACCACGTACTCAAAGCCGAGGAGTCGGTAGAGTTCCTCGAAGGACGCCACTCGTTCAATCCGATCAATTACCGAATAAGCCCGCTGCAATTCCGTTGGCGACAATCCGAACCCTTCCCCGAGGAGCGGACGCAATTGCCGCAGGTAATTCTTCATGCCCTCAAACTGGCGGTTGTCCCAGACATCGTAGAGGACCGCTTCGATGTCGTAAAACAGGCGCAGGCTGAGCGCCTCCCAGTGGAGCCAGCCGGTGCCGAGTTCCAGGATGCGATCGCCGTCCTTCACGATGCCGTGCTCGCGGTTGAGCCGGAGGATGCGCTTAAGCCGATCCGGGTAATAAGCGGGCATGGGGCCGGTACGGCGGTGTTTTCCGCCGAGCTGATTGCCCAATCCGCGATAGAAACGGCGCGTGAGCGAACAGCAGGAAAAACATTTCAGGCAGAATCCAACGGCGACGTATTTTACCATAATTTCCAATCTTGGAGTTCAGAGAGCTAAGGCCAGCATTCGGCAGGCAGAAGTCAGTAGTATGGAAGCGTAATGTCCTGTTTCGGTCTAGAGTCGGCGCTGTGTGCCGGCAGTTGATGAGGGAAAGTGGAGCAGGGAGGGATCGAACATCCATCTCACGTTTGACGGTGATGCTCTGCCAATTGAGCTACTGCCCCGACAGGAGTCACGCGCTTTTGTAACGATAGGCTAGATACCGCCCACGCCACGTGGCAAGGGTGTTCACCCATGGCTCGGGCAGATAATCAGTCGCCTTCCGGTAAAGCTTTAACTTGATCATCAAATCTCCCCGGGCGGTCAACGGTACGAAGTATCGCGGCATATCGAACCGCTCGAAGCCGTGGTTAATCTTGAATTCGCCCAGGCCCCGCCGACTCCAGATCCCGTAGAGGATGTAAGGCACCTGCTTCTCGACGCAAATTTCGACCGCTTTGGCGATCATGGCGTTGTTGGGTGCCTTGTCGCGGTGGGACATTTTCGAAATAATCTGCATGAAGCTCGCGCTTCCCTCGTTGTAGGTGAGCTTGATGAAGCCAACCAGCTCGTCTTTAAGATAGGCGGCGATGAACTGGCTTCGCTCCAGGAACGTCTCGTGGATTCTCCGGAGTTCCTCCAAATCCTTCTGGTAATGCCAGAACCGCATCCCCTGTCGGATGGGCGACTCATCATAAATCTCCTTGAGACCGGCCAGGAATTTGTCATCGAACTCCGTCACCCGGATTTCCAGGCCTTTCTTGCCGGCTTTCCGGATCATGTTTCTGGTCTTGTCCGGGATCTGCTTTTTCCACCACTCGTCATACGTGGTGATGGGAAGCACTGAAACGGATTCCACATCCCGGGCATAAGGAAACTTTGGCTCACGCTGGGGAACCCGCTGGAGAAAGGTGAACACATCCGCACCGCAACCGGCCTGACGGAGCTTTCCGACAAAGGCATCCGGTTCCGGAACAAAATCATACCACTCATTTCGAAGGCTCGCGGTTCTAAAAATGCGCCCGGCGGTAACCAATTCAAGATTATCAATCACTAGGGAAGGCTGGTTCATCGTATCTCAGTCTGGAGGCAAACGTCTGCAGTGGTCGGGTTTCAGGCGCGGAATGTTGAATCAGCGTACGGCTGCGGTCGGAATGTCGAACGAGAAGGCTTTGCCCTCGCTGCGGATGCCGATTTTCGCCGGATCCACATGGTCGTCAAATTCTGCCCGGCGGCCGGACGCGATGGCTTCCCCGGCTTCAATCCCGGTCAGCGTCGCGATGTCCAATTCGGTGCGGTTGACACAGTACAGATTTTTGAACCTGGCCAAGGCCTCCATTTGCCGCAGCCGGCTAGCCTGCATCCAATTGTCCCGGTTCTGCGAGGCGTCTGCGCCCGGAAGCTTGAGCACGAGTTGATCCCGGCATTTCGCGGGGTCCACCAGGCAGGACTTCGCACAGGCGTCTAGTGTGAGCTTCGCAATGGCCGCGTTGTCCATTTCCAGCAGCGGGTCCGGGCCGAAACAGTAATACTCACAGCACAACGCCGTCTTGCCAGCAGGCACCATGTCGCCGTTGAAGGCGGTGTAATTGGTGATGCGGCCAATGCGCGTGTCGGGACAGGTGACCTGCAACCAGGCGTGCGGGAAGCGCGGCGGTTCGTCCAGGAAAAGATAGGCCAGCACCACGGTGCGTTTCGCCAGCGCCACCGGGGCCGGCTTGTCACCCGTCGCAGCCTTATTCTCCAGTAACCAATGGATCAGCAAGTCCAGGGGCACACTGGAGACGACCTGCTCCGGCTGGTAAGTGATCGTTTCGCCGCCACATTCTGCGACCACCTTGTCAATGCGGTCACCGGTGGCGGAGAGGTCTTTGAGTGCAGCCCCGAATTGGAACCGCCCTCCCCGTTCCGTCATTCCGTGCGCGACCAGGTCGCAGATCTGGCCCGTGCCCCGGGCGGGATGTTTCCAAACGCCTTTGAACGTATTGACCTCCTTTTTCGAGAAAGAGCGCTCGATCATCGCCGTAACCGTGGCGAACAGGCCGGCGTCGCCACCGTTGGCCACCGATTCGGGCATGGGAATTGCCGCCCATTTTTTCCCGGTGAGTTTTTCCTGGAAGCCCTGGGCAAACACGCGGGTCAGGCCGCGACCGCGCTTTTGATAGAAATACTCCTCGACACTGCGGGGCGCGGGCTGGCCGGGCTTTACCCGCGCCCACGCAAAATTGAACGCGCAGTTCAGGAACAGTCCCCAAGGCATCCCCCGCCGGAAACCTTGGAACGTCGGCATCATGTCGATCAGGCAGCCCTCGTACAGAATTCCGCCGCGATGCGGGTAATCCCGGTAATCCGCACCGAGCAGCTCGTTCCAGAACTGGTCCACGCGGGCGAGGCGGTTGTAGAGTTCCTTGCGGCCCACGTCCACGATATAATCGCCGCGCTTGATAGACCGCATCAAGCCGCCGGGCTCCTTGTCTTTCTCCAGAACGACCGGTTTGAAGCCAGCCTTCGCCAGGGTGTAACCCGCGGCAAGGCCCGCGGGTCCCGCACCGAGGATTAAGGTATGAACATTTTCAGTGCGCATGCTTGGAAATCAAAACGCGACAGTTGAAAGCAGAAATACGCAATCCTCTGCTATCTACATTCCGCCATCTGTTTTCTGCTTTCGCCGTGCCCGGCGTTCATCGCGCGCAGGCATTGCTCGAACATCACCAGGCTGAAGAGCAGCTTGTGGTTGTCCTGCTGGCCGGCCTGGTGCTCGGTCAACAATTTGCGGACCGGCTCGGGCCGCAGCAGCCGGTACATCAACGAGCTTTCATTCAACAAGGAATCCGGCAACACACCTTTGAGGGAGGAATTGAACCAGCCGTCCACCACGTTGACCGCGAAGCCGCGCTTCTTGCGCTTCAAGATTTTCGGATTCAGGAAACGCCGGCAGACTTCGCGGTGTACCCACTTGCCCTTGCCGCGGCGTACCTTCAAGGATGAGTCCAGCCGTTGCACGTATTCCACCACCGTCCGGTCCAGATACGGCACGCGCCCCTCGACCCCGTGCGCCATCGTGAGCTTGTCGCCAAACATCAGCAGTTCGTCCGGCAAGGACGAACGCAGTTCGAGCATCTGGAAGCCACCCAGTTCATCCAGATGCGCCATCTGCGGCAACAGTTCGCGCCAGCAGGCCAGCGCAGCAGCGTCCGGGGTGGACGGGTGCGCGCCGTCGCGGAATAATCCGCTGACCGTGTCGGCGGGGGCGAGCGAGAAAATATCCTGGTACCGCAACAGGCGATCCGCGGTGCCGAGCGATTGCACGCCGCGCTTGAGCATTTCGTTACGCGGCAGGTGGCCCACCGCAGAGGCGACCAGGGAGCGCACCCCGGCGGGCAATCCGCGCCAGTGTTCACCGTAATGGACCCCCAGATGCCGCTTGTAGCCGCCGAACAATTCATCCGGGCCCTGACCGATCAAGACCACCTTCACGTCCTGTCGCGCCCGCTGGCAGACAAAATACATGGGCACAATCGAGGACGATGTGATCGGCTCTTCAAGAAAGTCCACGATCTTGAGGAGCGAGCGCTCGTATTCGTCCTGATTCAGCAGCACCGGAATATGCCGCGCCCCGAGCAGGGCCGCCGATTCCGCCGCGTCCGCCAGTTCATCGTCGGCGAAGGATTCGCCGTAACCCACCGTGTAGGCCGGCCAGTCCGCGCCATTCTCCTTCATCAAGGAGAGCAACAACCCGGAGTCCAATCCGCCGCTGAGCAGAATCCCCACCGGCACATCGCTGAGCAGATGGCGCTTGACGGCACCGCGATAGAGTTCCAGCAGTTCCGCCGTGGCTTCGGCATCGGACTTGGGCCGATCGAAGGGCTTCGGCGTGTAATGATACCAGCGTTCCTCGCGGCATTTGCCGCCTTCAAGCACGAGCATCGTGCCGGGTGCGAGCTTGCGAATCCCCTGATAGATCGTAAACGGCGACGGCGTATAGCGGAAACGGAGGAACAGATTCAGCGCCTGCGGATCAACGTCCGGCGCGGACGCTTCGCCCGCCTGCACGGCGCGAATTTCGGAACCGAATGTCAGCCGGTCGTGGGTCAGGCGGTAGTAAATGAGCTTGATACCCATCGCGTCCCGCGCGACGACCAGGCGGCGGCGCTGCACGTCCCAGATCGCCAGACCGAACATGCCATTCAGATGGTTGAACAGGTCTGTGCCCCATTCCTTGTAGCCGTGAACGAGCACCTCGGTGTCCGAACTGGTGCGGAAGCGGTGACCCTTGCCTTCTAGTTCGGCGCGCAGTTCCTGATAATTGTAAATCTCGCCATTGAACACCACCCAGACGGATTCCGCCGCGTCGGACATGGGTTGATGGCCGCCGGACAGATCAATGATCGAGAGCCGGCGAAACCCCAGCCCCAACGAACCCGAGATGAAGTAACCCTCGTCATCCGGGCCGCGATGGGTGATGGCGCGCGCCATTCGGGCGATGGTTTCCGGATAGACCGGATCATCCTTGGCGAAATTAAACTGGCCGGCGATGCCGCACATAGGTTCTGGTAAAAGTTGAAATGCTGAAAGCTGAAATCGTTTAACCGTGATGCGTAAGCGGAATCAGACGGCGGTCGGCAGATTGTTGCTTTCTGCTTTGAGCGTTCTGCTCTCTTGCTTACCGTTCTCTGCTGCCTTCCTCCACGTCCGCTTTCAGCTTTCAGGTTGCCCCTTTCAGCTTTCCTTCCCGCCCTTTGCTAACTGTCCCCGGTCTGTTTCAAGGCTTTCGCCAGGGCCGTGCTGGCTTTTAGCATGACCCGGTTGCGGGCCATCAAGTTGTCCCTTAGTTCCGAAAGCCCCCGACGCAACGCAACCGCGGTCTGATATTTCAAATCCGCAGGGTAAGGTTTGGTTGCCTCCACCGGCCGCACCACAACCCGAATCTCCAGCCACTTCGGCCGATTCGCCCACACCTGGAAGACAATCATTCCATTCTCCCTTCGGAATGGCACCTCGCCGCCATTCACCGTGACGCTGCGAACGTTCGTCGCTGCGGGAATTCGTCGCGTGAGCCGGTACTCGACCGGCTGCATTCCGACATGTTCCAAACGAAAAGAATCCGTGAAGAATCGCACCTCCTGCCGCCCCCCGGTCACGCGCCGGCGCCAGTGAGTGCGCGAGACGGTTTCGGCCAGCGAGGTCCATTCAAGGTCGGGACTGAGTTTCGCCAATCCGGACGCGAAAGCTTCGGCATCTTCCAGGCCCTCGCGGAAAAAATCGTGATGTGCCACCAGGATGGCGGGTTTGCCCAGGAATAGATCCATCGCAAAAGCCGCCAGGTCGCCACCCCAGTAATGCCGTTTGAAAATCGGGAAGCCAAAAAATGAATCAAGCGCTGGCAGGAGCAGGTCCATACCGCAGAGTTGCGGGGTGGCCAGATCCTGCGGCTGGTACGTCGAATTCACGAGCGCGGAAAACTGCCGGCTGTCCGCAAAGGCCCGGATCGCTTCCAGCGAATACTGCCCCTGCGGACACACCATCAAGGGCTGCCAGGCCAGCCCCGTACGTTCACGATGTCGATCCAGGCGTTCTCGGGCCACAAAATTCTTGCGCAACAGGCTGGCATAGTCCGCCGACCGGAACTCCTTGTTGGTGTGATCGCAGCCGTGGGCACAGATGCTGAAGCAATCCGCATGGTCGCGAAACAACCGCACGTCCTGGGGGCGGCTGCGCCGCTCATTCCAGGGAATGAAGGCCAGGGTCACATGGTAACCCTTTCTTCTGGCCGACCCCAACAACTCCGGGAAGTTGATGAAACCGTAGTTATTCCTCAGCAGTGGATCATCAATCACCAGACCGGCCCCGAGAGTCGGATTGTGCCAGCACTGGTCGGCAAACGCGGAGCGCAGAAAGATAATGGCCGGCACGTATTTGTCTGGAAACTCTTCAAACTCCTCCTCCCTTGCCAAAGGACGATCAACATCAAATACCTTTGCCGTGCTCCATACGAAAATCCGCGCCCGGCCCGAACTCCAATGCACCAACGCGGGTGAAGCATCCAAATCCATGATGCGATCAACCAAGGCATCCCGCGCCAGCGTCAGCACCAAGGCGTTCCGCGCGGGTCTGGAATACACCTGAGTTGAAAGTTCGCCAGCCAAACCGCCCCCGGACTCCGGGAAACCGACCCGCGTGACGCCCGGCAATTGCGTTACGGCAGTTACCACACCACCGGTCAGACTTCGGAGGAACCGGCTGGTTGCCGCGCCGTGGCTCGTCACCAACAGCAGGACCACGCCGTCGTGGTCGCGAATCAGCCGCGCTACCGCTTCCGTCTCCTCCTGGTCACAGCCATCCTTGAGGCTGTCCACATCCAAAACCCAACCGGCATTGCGACCGGTCAGCGCCGACTTGAGCGCGGCTGGAAGCGAGGATTGGCCCACGTCAACCAGTTCCGCTAGTTTCCCCAGACACTTGGCGAGTCTCCACAGTTGCTGAAGGTTCTCTGACGCTGCTTGTGAGTAGAAAATCCGCATGATCTGATTGGCCCTCACTGGAATTATTTCACGCCGCCGGTTGGTCGAGCGGTTTGCGATGTTTCGCAAACTCCGCCTTCGAGGTTCCCCGGGTCAGCGGAACCCCGCAGCGGGCAACGGGGAGCGCTGGGTTGCCTCTGACCATCGTCATGGCTGGAACATCGCGCGTCACCACGGAACCCGCGCAGACGACCGATCCTTTCCCAATGCGCACATTGGGCAGGATGATGCATCCCGGTCCGACAAACACATCATCCTCCAGGACCACGGTAAATCCCGCCTCATCGAGCGCTCTCTGCATACCTCGAAAGTGGGCAATGATGATCACGCGAATTCCAATCACGACGTTGTTGCCAATCCGGATCAGGCGCGGGAATCCGGTTTCCAGGATGGAATCGTAACCCACCCAGACATTTTCTCCGATGCTGACCCCCCGCCACCGGTGTAATTTCACCCGCAGACTCATGGCGCCAGGGGCCTTTCCCGCCACCATCTGGAGGGTCCGGTTTACCAGTCCTCGGATAACTGTTTCTTCCATGGATCGGGTTCAGGTTTGAGCGGATCGGGAATCTCGTTCACGACTCTTTGATTTGCACGCGACCCGGCGCCTTGCCGTCAGCGGTTGCACCCAGAGCGTTGACTCGCCGGCGCGGGCCACAAGAGATGATTACGTCGCTGGCCGGCGCTGCCGCACATGATTTTTTGGAAAAGCTGAAATGCTGAAAGCTGAAATCGTTGAACCGTGATGCGTAAGCGGAATCAGACGGCGGCCGGCAGATTGTTGCTTTCTGCTTTCTGCCTTTTGCTTTCTATTGTCGCTGTCTGCTTTCCGTTTTTTGCTTTCTCTCTCAGATAAAAGGCCAGGGCGCGGAACATCTGCGATTGCGCCCACCGATGCATGGGCAAGTTGTCCCAACCGAACTTCAACTGGCGCGCTCGGAATGAACCCTGCGGGGTGATCCAGTCGCGGAGAATACCCGCAACGACGATCTCCAGT
>Ga0315910_10001364_pt1 | contig 22569 bp, 22 predicted proteins | sample EdamamesoilMG_FD_204470 | JGI IMG/M metagenome (GOLD analysis project Ga0315910, IMG submission 204470) | Garden soil microbial communities collected in Santa Monica, California, United States - Edamame soil | ecosystem: Environmental > Terrestrial > Soil > Garden | place: USA: California... | reverse complement strand
AACAACCTCGTGCCGGCGATGCTGGCCGCGAAGGGTGACGCCGCAAAAGTGGCGCTGGATGCGAAGCTGGTCACCGGCCTCAAGTCATCGCTCGACGTGGAACGCCGCATGGTGGCGCTCGTGGGCGCGGACTCGCCGCGCGAGAACGTGGACAAGGTCGAAGCGGAAGAAAGCGATGCCGGCGAGTCGTTCAACTCGACTTCGCTCGAGGATTACCTGCGCGTCGTGCACGCGGAGAAACATGCGCGTGGCGTGGGCAAGGACAAGATCGGCGTCATCATCGCCTCCGGCGAGATCCTGGACGGCTCGCAGCCGCCGGGCGCCGTGGGCGGAGAGACCGCCGCTTCGCTGATTCGCGAAGCGCGCGAAGACGACGACGTGAAGGCCATCGTGTTGCGCGTGGATAGCCCGGGCGGCAGCGTGTTCGCCTCGGAGCAGATCTATCGCGAAGTGCGGGCCGCTCAAGCGGACGGCAAGCCCGTCGTGGTGTCGATGGGCGATCTTGCGGCATCCGGTGGCTACTACATCGCGTCGTCAGCGGACGAAATCTGGGCGCATCCGGCCACCATCACCGGTTCCATCGGCATCTTCGGCGCCATCCCGACGTTCCAGAACACTCTCAAGAAGATTGGCGTGAGCGTGGATGGCGTGGGCACCACGAACCTTTCCGGCCAGCTGCGCATCGATCGTCCGTTGGGCGAGGACGCCAAGGTGCTGCTGCAGTCGTTCATCGAACGCGGGTACGAAGAGTTCCTGGCGCACGTGGCCGAAGGCCGCAAGAAGACCCGCGACGAGGTTCATGCCATCGCGCAGGGCCGCGTCTGGATCGGCACCGATGCGAAGAACAATGGTCTCGTCGACCAGCTGGGCCTGTTCGACCAGGCCGTGAAGTCGGCGGCGAAGCGAGCCAATCTGACCGGCGACTACGAAGTCGAGCGCATCGAACCGGAACTCAGCTGGGCCGAATCGCTGGCACTGCAGATCAGGGTCTGGTTCGCGGAGAATTTCGTCGGCGACATCGCCGCGCGTATTCCCGCGATGCAGGTCGCCCGCGAGTTCGAGCCGCTGCAGCGCGAGCTCGCGCGCTGGACGCGCATGAACGCGCGCGACAACCGCTATGCCTACTGCTTCTGCGACGTTCGCTAGCCGCCGTAGTGCGTTGTTAGGCCCGCTCGCGGCCTTTTCCTTACTGCCGGGATTCACTGAAGCTGCAACTGCTTCGATAGACACCGATCCCCCCAAGGCCTGTTCGTCTTGCGACTCCTGGAATGAACCGCAGGCGCCATTTCGGGTTTTCGGCAACACGTACTACGTGGGAACCGCCGGGCTGTCCTCGATTCTGATCGAGTCGAAGGCGGGACTGATCCTGCTCGATGGAGCTCTCCCGCAATCGGCACACATAATCGCGGAGAACATTCGCAAGCTCGGATTTCGGATCGAAGACGTTCGCATGATCGTGAATTCGCATACGCACTACGATCACGCCGGCGGGATTGCCGCGCTTCAACGGGCGAGCGGCGCGATCGTCGCGGCAAGCCCGGCCAGTGTCGTGGCGCTGAAAAAAGGCGAGCCCACGGAAGACGATCCGCAGTTCGCGTTTGGGCCCGCGCACAACGGGTTTCCGGCGATCCCGGAGGTGCGTGAGGTTGCCGACGGGGAAACGCTACGCGTCGGCGATCTCTGGATCACCGCCCACTTCACGCCTGGTCACACGCCAGGCGGCACCAGCTGGACCTGGCGTTCGTGTGAAGGGAAGCGGTGCCTCGATATCGTGTACGCGGATAGTTTGAATGCGGTCTCCGCTCCCGGCTTTAGGTTTACGGGCACGAAGTCACTCGATTCAAGCATTGCACGCGTCGAAGCGTTCTCTTGCGATGTGCTGCTGTCTCCGCATCCTGACTTCTTTGGCATGGAAGCAAAGCTTCAAATGCGAATGCAATCGCCCAAAGAAAATCCGTTCATAGACCCGCAGGGTTGCAAGTCGTACGCGGGTGCCGCGGAACAGAGGCTGGAGCGGCGGCTCGAAGACGAGCGCGCCGCATCCGCGGCTGGATCCTAGTTCAACGTCCCCCAGTCGAGGATCACCTTCCCGGACTGACCCGATCCCATCGTCTCGAACCCCTTCTGGAATTCCTGGATGGGGAAGTGATGCGTGATCACGGGCGTGATGTCGAGGCCGCCCTGCAGCAGCGCCGCCATCTTGTACCAGGTCTCGAACATCTCGCGCCCATAGATGCCGCGCATGTTGAGGCCCTTGAAGATCACCTGGTTCCAGTCGATGGCCGTGTCGCCGGGCGGGATGCCCAGCAAGGCGACGCTGCCGCCGTGGTGCATCGTGCGCAGCATGTCGCGGAACGCGACCGGGTTGCCGGACATCTCGAGGCCGACGTCGAAGCCTTCCTGCATGCCGAGTTCCTTCATCGTGTCGTCGAGCTTCTGCCTCGTGACGTTGATGGCGCGCGTCGCGCCCATCTTCGTCGCCAGGCCGAGCCGGTAGTCGTTGACGTCGGTGATGACCACGTTGCGCGCGCCGATCTTCTTCGAGATGGCCACGGCCATGATGCCGATGGGGCCCGCGCCCGTGATGAGCACGTCTTCGCCCACCATGTTGAAGGCGAGCGCAGTGTGCGTGGCATTGCCAAACGGATCGAGAATGCTCGCGATGTCATCCGTGATGGCATCGGGCAGCTTGAACGCGTTGCTCGCCGGAATCGCGAGGTACTCGGCGAAACAACCCTGGCGATTCACACCCACGCCCACGGTGTGGATGCACAGGTGCCGGCGTCCGGCGCGGCAGTTACGACAGAAACCGCAGGTGAGATGGCCTTCGCCCGACACGCGATCGCCCACGGCGAAGCCGCGCACTTCGCTGCCCATGTCGACGATGCGGCCGTAATACTCATGGCCCACGGCCATGGGCACGGGAATGGTTCTCTGCGCCCAGGCATCCCACTGGTAGATATGCATGTCGGTGCCGCAGATCGCCGTCTTCGCGATCTTGATGAGCACGTCGTTCGGGCCGACCTTCGGTTCCTCGATGTCCTTCATCCAGATGCCGGGTTTCGCTTCGCTCTTGACGAGTGCTTTCACTTGATCAGCTCCAGTTCGCGGCCCACCTTGATGAAGGCCGCAAGCGCGCGTTCGAGTTGCGCGTCGTTGAGTCCGGCGGACATCTGCGTGCGGATGCGTGCCTCGCCCTTGGGGACCACCGGGAATGAGAAACCGATGACGTAGATGCCTTCGCCCATGAGTCGATCGGCAAACTTACCGGCCAGCGCCGCATCGCCGATCATGACCGGGATGATCGGATGTTCGCCGGGCAGCAGCCGGAATCCCGCGGCCTGCAGTCCGGCGCGGAATTTCCGGGCGTGACCGAACAGGGTCTCGCGAAGCTGCGGCATGTTCTCGACCAGGTCGAGCGCGCGCAGAGTGACGGCAGCCACCACCGGTGGAATGCTGTTCGAGAATAGATAGGGCCGCGAACGCTGGCGGAGCCAGGCAATCGCATTCGACTTGCCGGACGTGTAGCCACCGCTGCCGCCGCCGAGCGCCTTGCCGAAAGTGCCGGTCAGGAAGTCGACGCGGCCGGCGACGCCGCAGTGTTCCGGTGTTCCGCGGCCGCCGGCGCCCATGAAACCCGTGGCATGCGAATCGTCGACCATGACGAGCGCGCCGTACCTGTCGGCGAGATCGCAGATCTCCTTCAGGGGCGCGATACTGCCATCCATCGAGAACACGCCGTCCGTCGCGATGAGTCGAGTGCGGCAGTCCTGGGAATCCTTCAGGTGCTGCTCGAGCTCGGCGAGGTTGCGATTCGCGTAACGCAGGCGCCGCGACTTGCAGAGCCGGATGCCGTCGATGATGCTCGCGTGGTTCAAGGCATCCGAGATGATGGCGTCCTGCTCGCCGAGCACGGTTTCGAACAATCCGCCGTTCGCATCCCAGCAGGAGGAATAGAGAATAGTGTCTTCGGTGCCGAGGAAGCGCGACAACGCGGCTTCGAGCTGCTTGTGCACCGTCTGCGTGCCGCAGATGAAGCGTACCGACGCCATGCCGTAACCGTATCGGTCGATGGCCCGATGCGCGGCCTCGCGGATGGCTGGATGGCTTGCCAGTCCCAGGTAGTTGTTAGCGCAGAGGTTTACGACGTCCGCGTCATTGGCCCGGATCTGCCCGCCCTGGGGGCTGGCGATCACGCGTTCGGTCTTGAAGAGGCCTTGTTGTCGGAGTTCGTCGAGTTGGGTGTCGAATCGCTGGTAGAACGAAGGGTCCACGAAGGAACCTCGGGAAAGCTGAAGTTGGCGCAATTATACTGGCGCCCGTGGCACCCAAGCCGAACGATCAGGAAAACACCGAGGGCGCGGAGGGCGGCGGCACCTCGCTGCGCATCGACCGCTGGTTGTGGTGTACCCGGATGTTCAAATCCCGGACGCTGGCGGCCGAAGCCGTCGCCGGCGGCAAGGTTCACCTGAATGGACAACGCGTGAAGCCTGCACACGCGGTGCGCGTGGGCGACACGCTCACGCTGTCACGGCCGGGTTATGCCTTCGAATGCGAAGTCCTGAAGCTGCCGGACCGGCGCGGTTCGGCGCCCGTGGCCCAGGCCTGTTTTGTGGAGACCGACGCGGCACGCGCCGCGCGCGAGAAACACGCGGAGAACGCGCGCCTGGTGTCGGCCTTCGCGCAGCCTCGTTCGCTCGACCGGCCCGACAAACACGGCCGTCGCGAACTGCGGCGCCTGCGCGGCCGCGACTGACGAGGAGACGCTGGCATGCGTACCACGGATCATCGCGCCACTCGTCTGTTCATTTTCCTTGCGGGGTTCTTCCTCACCAACGCGCTCATCGGCGAGTTCGTCGGCGTCAAGATCTTCGCGCTCGAAGCGAGCATCGGCGCCGAGCCGTTCAACTGGTCGTTGTTCGGCATCAGCGGAACACTGAACTTCACGGCCGGTGTGCTCGTGTGGCCGTTCGTGTTCATCATGACGGACATCATCAACGAGTATTACGGCGTGCGCGGCGTGCGCCTGATCTCGTGGATCGCGGTGGGCCTGATCGCGTACTCGTTCCTGGCGGCCTACGCCGCCATCTCGCTCGCGCCGGCGACGTTCTGGGTGGATCTGAACGCGGGCATGGGCGTGCCCGACATCCAGAAGGCCTACGCCATCCTGTTCGGGCAGGGAATGTGGACCATCTGCGGTTCCATCGTGGCTTTCCTCGTGGGCCAGCTGGTCGACGTCGTGATCTTCCATCGCATCCTGCGAGTGACGGGTGAAAGATTCGTGTGGCTGCGCGCCACCGCGTCGACGGCGGTCTCGCAGCTGCTCGACAGTTTCATCGTTCTGTACATCGCGTTCGTCATCGGGCCACAGCACTGGTCCATCCCGCAGTTCCTCGCGGTGGGCACGGTCAACTACGTGTACAAGATGAGCGCCGCGATCGTGTTGATTCCGTTGCTGTACGTGGCGCGAGCCGGCATCCACGCGTACCTGGGGCATGGCGAAGCGGAGCGGCTGCGGCGCGAGGCCGCCTCCGACTAGCTACTGGCGCGGGGTCCGCGGGTCGAGTGGATCGCCCGACGGTGAGCCTTTCTCGGCGCGACCGTCCTTGGCCTCGGCCACGGGGTTGTTGCCCGGGTCGCGCATGTTTCCCCAGCCGAACATCATCATGGCCGCGCCCAGCGCCTGCATTCCGCCGCCGCCGCGTTTCGCGGCCTTGATCACCACGACGCCGATCCAGATGAGCGCCGCGGCGCCACCGAGTGCGGCCAATACTTTGACGGCGGTGGCAATGTCGTCGTTCACGGGAGAGCTTGCGGCTTGCCTGCTAGTTGAGCAACGCCGCCAGGCGGCGGCGCCAACCCGATACCCGCTCGTCACCCGCGGGCAACAGGGCGAAGGCCTGCAGGAGGTCCTCACGCCCGGCCCGCGTGGCAAACGCGCGATCACCCTGCATGCGGCTCAGCAGTGATTCGATGGCCGCATCGGGGCTGCCACCTAACAAGGCGCGAGCGGCGCTGGCACGCGAGGCGTCCGACCGGGCCGCGTCACTGGTCGCCAATGCCGCAAAGTGGATCAGTGCACGCACGGCATTGGATTCAGGTTCGGCCTGCGCCTGCGGCGGAAGCTGGCCGAGCACTTTCGAAGCTTCGACCACCTCACCCGACAGCGCGAGGCAACGCGCGAGTTCCCGGCGTGCGTCGAGATTGCCCGGGTCCGTGGTGGCGATGCTGCGCAACTTTTCGATCGAGGCGGCGTAGTCGCCGTGGTCCGCGAGCGCACGAGCGGCCACCAGTTCGCCCGCGGATGCGCGTGGCAGATGTGGCTGCAGGAAGGCGCGCACCTGTGACAGCGGCTGCGCACCGACGAATTCGTCGACGACCCGCCCGCCGCGAAACAGCTTCACGGCCGGGATGCTGCGGATCTGGAACTGCTGCGCGAGATCCTGGTTCTCGTCGGTGTTCACCTTGACGACCTTGACCTTGCCGGCATTTTCGTCGGCCACCTGTTCGAGAACCGGGCCAAGCGCGCGGCAGGGACCGCACCAGGGCGCCCAGAAGTCGACCAGAACGGGTTGGGAGGCAGAGGCGTTGACGACCTCGGCGGGGAAGGTTGCCGTGGTTACGGCGGATACGGATGCGGTCATGGCCCGGCTATTGGGACGCAAGACGGCGAATTCAATAGAATTTCGGCCATGACAAAATTTCCCCTGCTGGAACGATCGGAGACCATCGCCAAGGCGATCAATCCGCTATATCTCGCCGAAGAACAACCACTTGTCCGCGCACTCGCCGACCGGGCGAGGCTCGGCGATGCCGCGGCCCGCAATGCCGGCGGGAGGGCATTGTCACTCGTGCAGGCGGTGCGCGCGACTCGCGGCGGGGGCGGCGCGCTCGATGCATTCCTGCGCGAGTACAGCCTGGCATCACGCGAAGGCGTGATCCTCATGTGTCTCGCCGAAGCGTTGCTGCGCATCCCCGATGGCGAGACGGCCGACCGGCTCATCGCCGACAAGATTCCCACCGGTGCCTGGGACGAACATCTGGGCGATTCAGAATCCTTGCTGGTGAACGCGTCCACCTGGGGCCTGATGCTCACGGGGCGGGTCGTTTCACTGGAACGTAATGAAGTGGGTGAGGCGCGATCCTGGTATGCACGGCTCGTCGGCAAACTCGGTGAACCCGTCGCGCGCGCTGCGCTCAAGCAGGCGATGCGCATCCTCGGCCACCAGTTCGTCATGGGGCGCGACATCGAAAGCGCGTTGTCACGCGCGGCCGGCAAGGAAGAGCGCGATTATCGTTACTCGTTCGACATGCTCGGCGAGGCTGCACTCACGCGCGCCGATGCCGAGCGTTATCGCGAGAAGTACGCAGTGGCCATTGCCGCCGTGGGCAAGGCCGTCGAGACGCGCGAGACGATCACGGCGCGTCACAGCATCTCCATCAAGCTGTCGGCCCTCCATCCGCGTTACGAGTTCCCCCATGCGCCACGTGTCATGGCCGAGTTGTATCCCGTCATCGAGTCGCTGGTGAAGCAGGCGCGTGACGCCGGCATCGGCGTCACGCTCGATGCTGAAGAAGCCGAGCGCCTCGAGTTGTCGCTGTTGCTGGTCGACAAGCTGCTCGAAAGCGACGTCACCCGCGGTTACGCGGGTTTCGGGCTCGCGGTGCAGGCCTACCAGAAGCGCGCGTACGCCACCATCGAGTGGCTGCTGAAGCGACTCCGCGAGACGGACCGGCGCATCACGCTGCGCCTGGTCAAGGGCGCGTACTGGGACAGCGAGATCAAGCGCGCCCAGGAGCGCGGCCTCGCGGGTTATCCCGTGTTCACTCGCAAGTCCAACACCGATGTGTCGTATCTCGCGTGCGCGCGCCTCCTCGAAAGCGCGGGCGAACGCATCTATCCGCAGTTCGCCACCCACAACGCGCACACCATTGCGCACGTGGCGGAAGTGTTTGGCGGCGATGCGCATCGATTCGAGTTCCAGCGCCTGCACGGCATGGGCGCGGAGCTCTACGACAGCGTCGTGCGCGGGCCGTGGGGAAAATTCCCGTGCCGCGTGTATGCGCCCGTGGGCGCGCACGAAGACCTGCTGCCGTATCTCGTGCGCCGGCTGCTCGAGAATGGCGCCAACACCTCGTTCGTCAACCGCATCGTCGATGCGAGCCTGCCCGCCGAAGAAGTGGTGTCCGATCCGATCGCCGAAGTCGATGCGCTCGAACGCGTGGCGCATCCGCGCATCCCGCTGCCGGCGAACCTGTTCGCGCCCGAGCGTTCGAACTCGGCCGGTTTCAATTTCGCCGACGGACAGGCCGTCGACGGACTGTTGCGCGACATGGGCCGGCTCTCCCAGCAGAAATGGAGCGCGGCGCCGATCGTTTCCGGGCAGCCACTGTCGGGCGAGTCGACATCGCTTTTCAATCCTGCGGACACCGCGGAAACGATCGGCAGCGTGATTTCCGCGGATGCGGCTGCCGTCGATAGCGCCATTGCTGCCGCTCTGCGCGCGCAGGAAGACTGGGATGCCGCGGGAGGCGAGAAGCGCGCGGTGGTGCTCGAGCGTGCGGCGACATTGTTCGAAGAACATACGGCGGCGCTGGTGGTGCGTTGCGTTCGCGAGGCGGGCAAAACGCTGCCGGACGCGATCGGCGAAGTGCGCGAGGCCGTGGATTTCCTTCGCTACTACGCGGCGCGTGCTCGCCGCGATTTCTCGCACGAATCGACGCTGCCGGGCCCCACGGGTGAACGCAACCTGATGCGTCTGCGCGGCAAGGGTGTATTCGGCTGCATCAGCCCGTGGAACTTCCCGCTGGCTATCTACACGGGTCAGGTGGCCGCTGCGCTGGCCGCCGGAAACACCGTGGTGGCAAAGCCTGCCGAGCAGACGCCGCTGACCGCGGCGTATGCCACGGGACTCATGCTCCAGGCAGGTGTGCCTCCTGGCGCACTGAATTTCGTGCCGGGCGATGGCGCCGACGTGGGCGGCACGCTCACGCGCGATCCGCGCCTGGCGGGCGTCATCTTCACGGGTTCCACGGACACCGCGCGGCTCATCGAGCGCTCGATGGCGGCGAGACCCGGTGCAATCGGCACGCTGATCGCCGAGACGGGCGGTCTGAACGTGATGTTGGCCGACAGTTCAGCGCTCGCGGAGCAGCTGGTGCTCGACGTCGTGCAATCCGGGTTCAACAGCGCAGGGCAGCGTTGTTCGGCGCTGCGTGTGCTGCTGGTCCAGGAAGAGATCGCGCCGCGCGTGAAGACCTTGCTGGCCGGCTGCATGGACGAACTCGTGATCGGTGATCCGGCATTGTTAGGCACGGACGTGGGGCCGGTCATCGACGACGAGGCGCTTTCCATGCTCGAGAAGCATGCGGCGCAGGTGACGAAGGGTGCGGCGTGGAGCCATCGCGCGCGGCCGGCAGCCAACCCGCGTGGACGGTTCTTCGCGCCGCTGGCGGTGCAGATCGATTCGCTCGCGGCCTTGCAGAAGGAAGTCTTCGGGCCCGTGGTGCATATCGTCAGCTACCGCGCGAAGGATCTGGACGCAGTGGTGTCTTCCATCAACGCGATGGGGTACGGGCTCACGCTCGGCATTCACACGCGCATCGACGGGTTGGCGCAACGTATCGCGCGCACGCTGCGCGTGGGCAACGTGTACATCAACCGCAACATGATCGGTGCGGTGGTGGGTGTTCAGCCCTTCGGCGGCATGGGGCTCTCGGGTACCGGTCCCAAGGCCGGCGGTCCGCATTACCTGCACCGCATGGCGACCGAGCAGACCATCACGACGAACACCGCAGCGATTGGCGGCAACGCGGGTTTGCTGTCTCTGGCGGCTCAATAGGGCCCATCCGAAAGGACGATACTTGCCCTAAGGTCTGCCCCGCACCGGCCGATACCCTCCTGGCGAAGACGCCGGGAGGGGCGGTACTGCAATGACGGGAAGATCCACGCGCCGCTGGTTCACATCGATTCCGATCTTCGGGCGCTTCTACATAATGCTGGCGATCCTCGTGCTCGCGGAAGCGGGGCTGGTCGCGGGTTGCCTGCACGCCATGCGTCTGCAGACCGAGGCGAGCGCCGATCTCGCACGCGTCGCCGCCGTTCAGCGCTCGCTCGATCGCGCGTTGGCGCTGCACGGCGACCTCAGCGCGGAAATCGCGGCGGCACAACCCGGATCCAAGCCGGACAACCTCCTGAGCGCACTGCGCGCGCAGCTCGATCTCACGTGGACGCTTCCGGCAAATGTCGAGGTCTCTGCCATCACCGACACGCTCCGGACCCCGGCTGCGCAATATCTCGAAAGTGTCGAAGAGTATGTTCGCCAGGGAGGCGGAGCGGGCGGCGCCACGGCCTGGGCATTCGCGGATCTCGAGCCGCGTCGTGCAGCACTCGAGGCGTCGCTGAAGGATTCGATGTCGCGCATGCGCAGCGTGCTGCAGCGCGTGGAGACCCGGGTGCTCGCGGAAGCGGGGCGCGCGGGAGCCGTGAAGGCGTGGTTGATAGGCGGAGCCGCGGTGGCGGCCATCATTGCGATGCTCGTGTTCTGGGCGATGGCGCGCTCCCTCCAGCGCTCATTGCAGGACGTCGGCAACGTGGCGCAGGCGCTCGCTGCCGGCGACATGGACAACCGCTGCGAAACGCACGGCACCGACGAAGTGAGCGGCCTTGCGCGCATGATCAACCTGCTGGCGGACACCATGCAGGGCATGCTCACGCGACTACGGTCCGAAGCCAGCCGCAGCACGTTCAGCAACCAGCTGGTCGAGGCGCTGGAAATGGCCGATTCCGAGGCCGAGGCGGACAAGGTCATCGCGCGTGCGATGAGCGCAATCTCCGACGTGCATCCAATGGAACTGCTGCTGGCGGATTCATCACGCGCGCACCTGGAGCGCGCCTGCGTGCATCCCAAGAACGGTTCGCCGAACTGCTCGGTCGAGTCGCCGTACAGCTGCATCGCCGTTCGCCGCGGTCATCCACAGATCTTCCCCGACGCCGAGGCGCTCAACGCCTGTCCGAAGTTATTAGGTCGCATGGGCGGGTCGCTGTCCGCCGCCTGCGTGCCGGTGAACTTCATGGGCCGCGCGCTCGGCGTGCTTCACGTCGCCGGCGCGAAGGGCAAGCCGCCGAATCCCGAGCAGATTGCGCAGCTCACGGCGCTGGGCGTGCACGCGGGAACACGCATCGGCACGCTGCGGGCCTTCGAGCGTTCACAGCTGCAGGCGAGCACCGACAGCCTGACCGGACTGACCAACCGCCGTGCCGCCGAGGAGATCCTCAGCAACCTCATGGCCGTCGACTCGGCATTCGCGGTGGTCATGTCCGACCTGGACTATTTCAAGCGCCTCAACGACACGCAGGGCCACGAGGCCGGCGACCGCGCGCTCAAGTTGTTTGCCGACACGGCGCGCAGCGTGGTGCGCGATCGCGATCACGTCGTGCGATGGGGTGGCGAAGAATTCGCGATGCTGCTGCCGGGCGCGAACGCCGAACGTGCCGCGGAAGTCGTGGGCCGGCTGCGTGCCGCGTTGGCCGAGGCCCATCTCCTGTCCGGAACGCCCGTGTTCACGGCGAGCTTCGGCATCTCGGATTCAACGATGGCGCGTGATCGCGAAACGTTGATCCGCCTCGCCGACGATGCCCTGTATCGCTCGAAGCAGGCGGGACGTGACTGCTGCACGGTCGGCGATCCGCAGGTCATGAGCCTGCCCGGCGTGCGGCGTGAGCGCGACCAGCAAGGCGCTGTCGTCGACATCACGCAGGTGGCCAGGGGTAGTTAGCGGTGCCGGGAGGGGGTTTGCGTGTTTCGCCGCGCTGGCTGTCATTCGATCTCCTTCGGGTATCTTCTCATTGCTTGCCGCAGTGTCGCCTCGTGGCGGCACAGTTCACGAGCGACTTCGGCCAGCGACGCGACATGACGCACCCTCGCCTGATTCGCGACCCATGCGCGAACTATGGTCATGTACTCATCGCGAACCGGCGACGTCAGGCCTTCAAGACAGACACCGAATCGCGAGCATGCTTCCGCGATCAGGTCTGAAAGCGATTGACGCTGCTGCGGCGGATCCGCTTGCCGCCGTGGAGGGACTGACTTTTCGGAGCCGAAGTCGGATTCTCGCCGGTCCTTCTGCGCGGGTGGCCAGTCGTTCTCCTCGATGTCCAGGAAATTCTCATACGCGGCGACGGCATGCTCGCGTGTCGATCCGAAGTTCTGCAGTACGAAGTCGGTAACGAGCCACGGCTCGTGTGGTGCGCCCAGGTACGCCCGATGACTTGACCACAGGAAGTCGCGGGGATTGTCGACGATACCCGCGACCACTGGATTGAGATGAATGTATCGGACGACCGACTTCAGGTAGCTTTCTTCGTCGACGAGCGTTGCGTGGTATCGCCTTTCGAAGAAATGGCCTGTTGTGTGGAGCTTCGACTGCATTGCCCGCGCGAATTCGGCGGCGATCTGGCCCATCGGTTTGCCCATTGGCTCTTGACCGACCTGCAAGAGAAAATGCAGGTGATTCGTCATCCAGCAGTATGCGTGAAGTCGCGCTCCGTACTTATCGATGGCTCGTTCGACAATCTGATTCGGCAATCGCTGATCACCTTCGGCGACGAAGATGTTCTGCTGATGATTGCCCCTGAGCGTTACGTGGTAGAACCCGCCATCGACATGAACCCGGTGTGGGCGCGGCATCCTTGCCTCCTGCGTACAAGATCGGCCGTCATTGTTTGATAGCGGGAACTAATCGGGCAGATGGAATTTGTATCGGGAACGACTACAAACACGCAAACCCCTTCCCGGCACCACTCAGCCGAAGTCGAAGAACTTCTTGGGCGAGTCGCGCTCGGGGTCGTTTATGCAGCGGCGGTCGATGAGATTCCAGGTGGCGCAGCTGACGGTCATGGTGAGGGTGCCGCAGGTCGGCAGGTCGCTGTTGACGGTCTCGGGCGAGAGCGAGATTGCGGCCGCGGAAATTCCCGGGTTGTGTCCGATCACCATCAGATGATTCACGCGCGGGCCCACGGCCCTGATGACGCTGAGGATGTAGTCGCCTTCGGCGAGATACAACGCGTCGTCAGCCTGCAGCAGGCGTGCCGCCACTCCGAGCACTTTGGCAAAGGTCTCCGCCGTCTCCCGCGTGCGGGTGGCGGCGCTCGCGAGAATGAGATCGGGGACCAGTCCGAGATCCTGGAACCGGCGCGCCATCTCGAGCGCCTCGTTCTGGCCCTTGCGGCTCAGCGGGCGTTCGAAGTCGCGCACGTCGGATTCCTGCTCCGCGTTGGCGTGCCGGATCAGCGTGAGGCGCTTCGTCTTGTTAGTGCTCAAACGCGCACCTCGATTCGCCCGGCGTTCTCGCGTACTTCGAAAATTCGCAGGGGTTCATAGGCGGGCGGGGAAAGCGCCTCGCCGGTGCGCAGGCAGAATCGCGCGCCATGGCGGGGGCAGATGATCTCGGTGTCTTCCATCGGGGCATCGTCAAAAGGGGAGTCGTCATGGGTACAGCGGTCTTCGAACGCGTACAGCTTCCCATTTACCTGCGCCACCCGAACCCGGTAACCGTCCACATCGGATTCGATTCGTGAACTGGCTTCGAGTTCGGCCAGGCTGCCGATGTCCGTCCAGCCTGACATGACTTATTAGAACATCCCCGTCTGCAGGCGGGCGGCCTCGCTCATCATCGACTGGTTCCACGGCGGATCGAACACCAGCTCCACGTTGGCCGCGGTGACCGTCGGAACGACTTCCAGTTTCTGCTTTATGTCCTGCACTAGAACGTCGCCCATGCCGCAGCCTGGCGCGGTCAGGGTTAGCCTTACATTGATCACGCGCCCGCCGTCAGGCTGCGCGCTCACCGTGCACTCGTAAATAAGCCCAAGGTCCACGATATTGATAGGGATCTCGGGGTCGTAACACGTCCGCAACTGTTCCCACGCCACGGCGAGCACGTCGTCTTCGGTGGCATTCGGAGGGAGCTCGGGTTGCTTCGTGACTTCCTTGCCGATGGCGTCGGCGTCGGCGCCCGCGAGGCGAAACAGGTTGCCTTCCATGTACAACGTGAAGCTGCCGCCCAGCGCCTGGGTGATGAAGCCCGACTGCCCGGACTTGAGCTCGATGTCGATGCCGGCCGGCACCATGACGGCCTTGACGTCGCGGCGAAGTACAAAGGGTTCGTTGTCGTGGGTTCTCATCGAATGCCTATTCCGTCTTCACCGGCTCGTGACTTCGCTCGAGCGCGGCGTTCAGCGTGTGCCAGCAGAGGCTGGCGCACTTCACACGCACCGGGAATTCGCGCACACCCGATAACGCGGCGAGCTTGCCGAGATCGTCGGGCACCGGCGCATCGTGCCTGGTGAGCACTTCGTGCACTTCGTTGAAGAGGTGCGTGATCTCGCGACGACTTTTCCCCTTGACCGCTTCGCACATGAGCGATGCAGACGCCACGGAGATCGCGCAACCCTTGCCTTCGAAACGCAGGTCGCTGACTCGATCGCCCTCGAGCCGAACGGTGATGTGCAGCCTGTCTCCGCAGAGCGGATTGTGGCCGTCGGCCGAGGAGTCCGCGGGCTCGAGCTTGCCGAAGAGGCGAGGCGACTTGTTGTGATCCAGGATCACGTCGCGATAGAGATCCTTGAGGTCCATCAGCCCCGCTCCATCAGGAAAATACCTCGCGCGCTTTGCCGAGCGCCGCAACCAGCGCGTCGATGTCGGACTCGCGCGAGTAACAGGCGAACGACGCACGTGCCGTGGCGGGCACTCCGAAGAACTCCATGACCGGCATCGCACAGTGATGACCCGTGCGCACGGCCACGCCTTCGGTATCGAGGATCGTGCCGAGATCGTGCGGATGGATGCCTTCCACCGTGAAGGAGATCACCGCGGCCTTGTCGGGCGAGCTGCCGATGATGGTGAGTCCCGGCACCGCTTCGAGCTTGCGTGTCGCGATCTTCAGCAACCGCTGCTCGTGCTCGTGAATCGCGTCAATGCCCAATGAATCGATGTAGTCGATGGCGGCCGCCATGCCCACGGCGCCCGAGATGTTAGGCGTGCCGGCCTCGAACTTGAACGGCAGCACGTTGAACGTGGTCTTCTCGAAGCTCACCGTGAGGATCATGTCGCCGCCGCCTTGCCACGGCGGCATGGACTCGAGCAGCGATTCACGTCCGATCAGCGCGCCAATGCCCGTGGGGCCGTACATCTTGTGCGCGGAGAACGCATAGAAATCACAGCCGAGCGCCTGGAGGTCCACGCGCTGGTGGGGCACGGCCTGAGCGCCATCGACCAGCACCACGGCGCCGCGCTCATGCGCCAGCCGCGTGATCTCGCGCACGGGCAGTACAGTGCCCAGCGCATTGGAAACATGGGCAAAGGCGACGATGCGAGTGCGCTCAGTGATGAGCCGGGAGAAATTCGCGACGTCGACCTCGCCGAGGTAGTCGATGGGCACCACCTTGACGACGGCGCCAGTCTGCTCGGCCACGAGCTGCCACGGCACGATGTTGGCGTGGTGTTCGAGTCCCGTCAGCAGGATCTCGTCGCCGCGTTGCAGGCGAGGGCGCGCGTAGGACTGTGCGACGAGATTGATGGACTCCGTGGTGCCGCGCGTGAAGATGACTTCGCGCGCCGAGGCGGCGTTCACGAATTCCCGCACGCGCTCGCGCGCGTGTTCGAACATCTTCGTGGCTTCCTGGCTCAGCTGGTGCACGCCTCGGTGAACGTTGGCGTGATGCAGCGTCTCGTATTCATCGACGGCGGCGATGACGCTGGCCGGGCGCTGCGAAGAAGCGGCACTGTCGAGGAAGACGAGCGGCTTGCCGTTCACCTGGCGGGACAGGATCGGGAAGTCACGCCACACACGTCCGGCGTCATAGCTGCTGTAAGCGGGATTCGCGTTCATGGCTTGCCTAACAATCCCTCGAGTGTCGACACCTCGTTGAGCTGTGCCGCGACCAGCTGCTCGATCTCGGCGCGCAAAGGAGCGCAATCCATGCGCGAGATCGCATCCTCGATGAATGCCCACTGCAGCAGCGTCTGCGCAGTGCGCCGGTCGACGCCGCGAGACAGCAGGTAGAACAACATCTGGTCGTCGAGCTTGCCCGTGGTGGCGCCGTGTTTGGCGCGCACCCTGTCGGTGTAGATCTCGAGCTGCGGGCGCACGGCGGCTTCCGCACCGGAGCCGGTGAGCAGGGTTTTCAGCGACTGGTCCGAATCCGACCCGGGCGCGGACTCGCGAACGATCATCTTGCCGTTGAAGCCGAGCTTGCCGCGGTCGGTGGCGATGCCACGATACATCTCACGCGTCACGGTGTCGGCGTTGGAGTGTTCGATTTCTGCGAACACGTCATGGGTCTGGTGGCCATTGGCAATGCTGCCGGCCGTCAGCTCGCAGCGCGCGGCCCGGCCGGCGAGTTTCACCATGACCGTGGAGCGGGATGTAAGGGCGCCCAGCGTGATCGTGCGCAGTCGATAGGTGGCGCGTTCGCCGACGTGCGCGATCAGCGTGTCGAAGCCGCTGGCGGCATCCGCCAGATTCTGCAGACGGCAGTGATCGATGGTCGCATCGGTTCGCAGCGCGAGATCGAACGCCGCATTGACCGCGGAGTCGGCATTGCCGGCGCTCACATGGCGCTCGACGATGCGCAGCTGCGCGCGTCGTCCGGCGTGCACCTGGACGCGAGGATAGGAAGTGCCGACCGAGGCGGACGCGCTCGCCACGAAAGTCAGCTCGATGTTCGCTTTCGTATCGTCGGGCGGCGCGATGTGCAACACCTGTTCGCCGCGAGCTCCATTGACGCGCGCCAGCGCCAGGTCGGGGCCTTCGTTGGCGATGGCCGCATCGAGCATGGCCGAGAATTCTTCTCCGGCGTCACGCGCATCCAGCAGTGCGGCGCAGGAATCGGGTGACGGCGATGAAAGCTGCGGCACGAATCGTCCATCGACGAACACCCAGCGTTCGTAGTCCGGCAGCGGCGCGGGAAGCGTGAAGGGTGCCGGAGCAGCGGTGGCATCCACGGCATCGACAGCGTTCACGTTCGCCTTCGCGAGCGGCCGCAGATTGGCGTAGCGCCAGTTCTCGTCCCGGTTGGTCGGCAACGCGATCATGCGACCTCGAGCACCCAGTCGTAGCCGCGCTTCTCGAGTTCATGGGCCAGCGTCTTGTCACCCGAGCGCGCGATCCTGCCGCGCGCCAGCACGTGCACGTGATCGGGCACGATGTGGTCGAGCAGCCGCTGGTAGTGGGTGATCAGCAGCACTCCGCGATCCGCGGATCGCAGGGAGTTCACGCCTTTCGCGACGACCTTGAGCGCATCGATGTCGAGACCGGAGTCGGTTTCGTCGAGCACGGCGAGCGCAGGTTCGAGCACCAGCATCTGCAGGATCTCGTTGCGCTTCTTTTCGCCGCCCGAGAATCCTTCGTTGACGCCACGCGAGAGGAAGCTCTCGTCCATCTGCATGAGCTTCATCTTGCCGCGCACGAGCTGCAGGAATTCGTAGGCGTCGACTTCGGGAAGTCCTCCGGCCTTGCGCTTCGCGTTCACCGCGGCCTTGAGCAGGTAGACGTTGTTGACGCCGGGAATTTCCACCGGGTACTGGAAGCCGAGGAACATGCCGGCACGCGCACGCTCTTCGGGTTCCATCGTGAGCAGATCCCGGCCCTGGAATTTCACGCTGCCGCCCGTGATTTCGTAGCCGGGACGGCCCGCGAGGACGTAGGCGAGGGTGCTCTTGCCGGAGCCGTTGGGGCCCATGATGGCGTGCACTTCACCGGCGTTCACGGACAGCGTCAGGCCGTGCAGGACATTCTTGTTGCCCACCTTGGCGGACAGGTTGGAAATCTCGAGTAGCGCGGTCATCCCACGGCTCCTTCCAGGCTCACGGCCAACAAGTTCTGCGCCTCCACGGCAAATTCCATCGGTAGTTCCTTCAACACGCTCTTGCAGAAACCGTTCACGATCATGTTGACCGCGTCCTCTTCCTCGATGCCGCGTTGCAGGCAGTAGAAGAGCTGGTCTTCGCTGATCTTCGAGGTCGAGGCCTCGTGTTCCACCGTCGCACTGGGGTTGCGCGTTTCGATGTACGGGAAAGTGTGGGCACCGCAGTTCGAGCCCATCAGCAGCGAGTCACACTGCGTGAAATTTCGGGCGCCTTGCGCGGACGGAAGGATCTTCACGAGGCCGCGATAGCTGTTCTGTCCGTGTCCGGCCGAGATGCCTTTCGAGACGATCGTGCTCTTCGTGTTGGCGCCGATGTGGATCATCTTCGTGCCGGTGTCGGCCTGCTGGTAGTTGTTGGCAGTGGCCACCGAGTAGAACTCGCCGACGGAGTTCTCGCCGCGCAGCACGCACGACGGATACTTCCAGGTGATGGCCGAGCCCGTCTCCACCTGCGTCCACGCGATCTTGGAATTGCGGCCGCGGCATTCGCCACGCTTGGTGACGAAGTTGTAGATGCCGCCGACGCCGTTCTCATCACCCGGGTACCAGTTCTGCACCGTGGAGTATTTGATCTCTGCATCGTCCTCGGCGACGAGCTCCACGACGGCGGCGTGCAGCTGGTTCTCGTCGCGCATCGGCGCCGTGCACCCTTCGAGGTAACTCACGTGGGAGCCGGGCGCGGCGATGATCAGCGTGCGTTCGAACTGGCCGGTGTTCTTCGCGTTGATGCGGAAATACGTCGACAACTCCATGGGGCAGCGCACGCCCGGCGGCACGTAGACGAACGAACCGTCGGAGAACACCGCGGAGTTGAGTCCGGCGAAGAAGTTGTCCGTATGCGGCACCACCGTGCCCAGGTATTTCTCGATGAGCGCCGGATGGTTCTGCACGGCGTCGGAGAACGAGCAGAAGATGACGCCGGCTTCGGCGAGGCGTTCCTTGAACGTCGTGGCCACCGACACGCTGTCGAACACGGCATCCACGGCCACCCCGGCAAGCCGCGCACGTTCGTGCAGCGGCACGCCTAACTTCTCGTACGTGGCGAGCAGTTTCGGGTCCACTTCCTCGAGGCTCTTCGGCGCGTTCGGGTCCCGTTTCGGCGCCGAGAAGTACGAGATGGACTGGTAGTCGATCGGATTCACGCGCAGCTTTGCCCAGTGGGGCTCGCGCATGGTCAGCCAGTGGCGATAGGCCTTGAGGCGCCATTCGGTCATGAACTCGGGCTCTTTCTTCTTGCGCGAGATGAACCGCACCACGTCTTCGTCGAGGCCCGGAGGCAAAGTGTCCGAGTCGATGTCGGTGACGAAGCCGTGGCGGTAGGACTTGCCCAGCAGCGCGTCGATAGGCTGTGTGCTCATCGGATCTGGGCTCATGCCGGCACCTTCGGGCGGATCAGCTGCTTGAGCTCGCGTTCGATGGGCATGTTGGGTGCGCGGTTGTCCATGCCGGCGAGTTGCGCCAGCGAGATCTCGTTGAGCGAACGGCGGATGGCCACGTTCAACCGCTGCCAGGCACGTCCGACAGAGCAGGTGTGCTCGATGCCGCAATGACCGGTGGCGGATGAACACTCGGTGAGAGCCACGGGGCCTTCGAGCGCATCCAGGATGGTGGCGGCACTGATGTCTTCCGGATTGCGCGCCAGCTGGTAGCCGCCATGCGTGCCGCGCGTGGAGTTCACGAGCCCCGCCCGGTGCAGTTGCTTGAGCAGCTTGCTGACCGTGGGCGCAGCGATGTGCGTGCGCTCGGCGAGGCTGCCGGCGTTCTGCAGACGCGACCGGTCGGCGGCCAGGGTGGCCAGGATGACCGTCGCGTAGTCGGTGAGTTTGCCGATCCGAAGCATGGGTTACTCCACAGGCCCCGGAGGGGCCTGTTTTAAAGTGGGACTAGTTTAGTACGGATTCCCTTGTTCAGAAACCCGGGAGGGGGTCGTTTTGTTATCCTTCGCGGCCTTTCCAGCACCCGGACGACGTGAACGCTTGAGCGATTTCCCTTCGAAGGATGCGAACCCGTCGCCGGCGCCAGCCGGCGATGCCGTTATTGAGGTCCGCGATGCCCACTACTCCATTGGTGGGCGCAAGATTTTCGACGGCCTGGACATCACCGCGCGCCGGGGCCGCATCACGGCCTTCATGGGCCCCTCGGGCACCGGCAAGACGACGCTGCTCCGTCTGATCACGGGTCAGTCTTTGGCTGATCGCGGTAGCGTCAAGGTCTGGGGACAGGAAGTGTCACGCATGTCGAGCCCGGAGCTGTTCGCGCTCCGTCGCCGCATGGGCATGCTGTTCCAGAACGGCGCGTTGCTCACCGACGAAGACGTGTACGAGAACGTCGCTTTCCCGCTGCGTGCCCACACCAAGTTACCCGAGTCGCTGGTCCGTCAGCTGGTGCTGACCAAGCTGCAGGCCGTGGGCTTGCGCGGCGCGGCGCGATTGATGCCTTCGGAACTGTCGGGTGGCATGGCCCGGCGCGTGGCGCTGGCGCGCGCCATCGCCATGGATCCCGAACTGCTGATCTACGACGAGCCTTTCGTGGGTCTCGATCCGATTTCGATGGGTGTGATCTGCCGCCTGATCAAGCAGCTCAACGACGCGCTGGGCATCACGAGCATCGTGGTGTCGCACGACGTGCAGGAACTCTCTTCGATTGCCGACGACAGCTTCCTGCTGTCGGGCGGGCGGGTCGTGGCGAAGGGCACGCCCGCGGAACTCCACAAGAGTGATCTCGCCGAGGTCCGGCAGTTCATGGAAGGACTCGCGGATGGCCCGGTGCCGTTCCATTTCCCCGCGCCGGACCTGGCGCAGGACCTGCTCGAGGGTGAGGCATGAGCGCCACGGTGGATTCCATTCCGGTCGTGTGGTTGCGCCGTCTTGGCAGCATGTCCCTGCTCTTCGTGCAGGTCTGCGGGCGTAGCGTCTCGGCGCTCTCGAAGCCCGGTCTCATCGTGCGCCAGATCTACAACGCCGGCGCGCGATCGCTGGTCATCGTCATGTTGTCCGGCCTTTTCGTCGGCATGGTGCTGGGCCTGCTCGGCTTCGACACGCTGCAGCGATTCGGTTCTGAAGATTCGCTGGGCGTGCTCGCTGCGCTCGGCATGCTCAAGGTGCTCGGCCCCGTGTTGACGGCGTTGTTGTTTGCGGGCCGCGCGGGCACGTCACTGACCTCGGAGATCGGGCTCATGAAGAGCACCGATCAGCTCACCGCGATGCAGATGATGGCGGTCGATCCGCTGCGTCACGTCATCGCGCCGCGCTTCCTGGGCGGCATCATCGCCATGCCCCTGCTCGCGGCCACGTTCAGCGTCATCGGCCTCTTCGGCGCGCAGCTCATCGGCGTGCAGCAGATGGGCGTCGATGCCGGCGCGTTCTGGTCGCAGACGCAGAACGCGGTTGATCTGCGCGACGTCACCGAAGGCATCGTCAAGAGCCTGGTGTTCGGCGTGGCCTGCAGCCTCATTGCCGTGTACGAGGGTTATCACAGCGAACCCACGCCCGAAGGCGTGGGCCTTGCCACGACGCGCACCGTGGTCACCTCTTCGGTGATGGTGCTGCTGCTGAACTACCTGCTGACCGCGGCCTTCCTAACAAAGTCCTGATCGGATTCCCGTCATGAAAAACTCACGCTCTCTCGAAATCGGCACCGGCCTGTTCGTCCTCCTGGGCTTCACGGCGCTGGCTTTCCTCACCACGCAGCTTCCGGGCACTTCGCTGAAGTTCGGCGGCGACGAAGGCGGGTACACGGTGGAGGCGCGCTTCGACAACATCGGTGACCTGAAGCCGGGCTCACCCGTCACCATGGCGGGCGTTCGCATCGGACGCGTCGAGTCAATCAGATTCGACCCCAGGGACTACAAGGCGGCGGTCGTGTTGCGCATCGAGGATCAGTACAAGGAAATCCCCGACGACAGCGACGCCAGCATCCAGACGGCCGGACTCCTCGGCGGCAAGTACATCGGCATCGGGCCGGGTGGTTCGGAAACCTTCCTGAAGCAGGGCGGTCAGATCGAATTCACACAGTCGGCCATCGTGCTCGAGAGTCTGGTCAACAAGTTCTTCGCGAATATGGCAAGCAAGGGCTCTGATAACGACGCGCCGGCAGAACAGGAGAAGAAATGATGCTGACGTTGAAGCGATTCGTTCAGGTTGGGTTCATGGCGGGCTTGTTAGTCGCGGGCGCCGCCCAGGCGCAGACCGCGGCGGCCACCACCGATGGAAAACCGGCGCCCGCGCAGGTCGATACCAGCGGTCCGTCGCAGCTCATCGAGAGCTCCGCGAACATCATCCTGTCGGGCATCGACAAGCGCCGCGCCGAGTTCCGCAAGGATCCCACGGGCCTGTACCAGCTCGTCGAGCAGACGCTGCTGCCTAACTTCGACACGCCGTACGCCGCACAGCTCGTGCTCGGCCAGCACTGGCGCAATGCCACGCCCGAACAGCGCAAGCGCTTCGTCGACGCGTTCTACCAGTCGCTGCTGTACACCTATGGCGACGCCATGGTCGATTTCACGGCAGACCGCCTGAAGGTGTTGCCGACCAAAGTTGCGCCGACCGATGAGCGCGCCACCGTGCGCACCGAGATCAAGCGCTCCAACGGCACCAAGGTCGGCGTGAACTACAGCCTGCGCAAGGTGAACGGCCAATGGA
>Ga0315910_10001363_pt1 | contig 22589 bp, 17 predicted proteins | sample EdamamesoilMG_FD_204470 | JGI IMG/M metagenome (GOLD analysis project Ga0315910, IMG submission 204470) | Garden soil microbial communities collected in Santa Monica, California, United States - Edamame soil | ecosystem: Environmental > Terrestrial > Soil > Garden | place: USA: California... | reverse complement strand
ATCGCTTGCCGTACTTCGTCGTGGATGCCGAGATTGATCAGATTGTTGCCCAGATGCGGCCCCATCAGAAATTCGGCGGAGAGGTAGGCCACTGTCCGCGAGCCTTGCTTCGTGTATACCGCCGCGGTGCTGATCCAACGCTGCAACAGTCGATCGCGCACCGCGTAGGCCAGTGCGTGGTAGTAGTCCGTCTTGGTCGCCAAAGCCGGGAACTTGCCTTGGATATAGAAGAGATTGTCCAAGAAGGCCTGCTTGAACGCCTCCTTGGTCATCGCCGTACGCTCATGCGGCGGTGTTAGTTCGGGAGGAACCTGGTCTGCAATGGTAGAAACGGAAGCAGCCATGAGCCACCTATTGAGCGGATGCGATGCGGGACCACTGCAAGTTCTGTGCTGGCGCAGGATAGTCGCTCACGCGCCCACTGATGGCCGGTAGCTGGCGTATTCGATTTCGATTCGCACCAATGCAAGGCTAGCTGCGCTGCAACGTGGGCGATTTGTGGGCAGTCGGTCGCGGATCTCGGGAAAGGAAATCGACAGGCTATCCATCTCCCGAGGTCCGGTCTGTTAGATCGCTCTAAGGTTCTCCGTACGTTCTTCCGCAGTTAGCCGCTAGTAATTGCACGATTAGCGGGCGACGTACGTCGCTTTATAAAAGGCACCAACATCGGCACACGCCCACGATAGTCTCGATACTCCGGGTGTGCCGCGATGAGATCGCGCTCTTCGAACTGAATCGCAATCAGTATGTAAGCGCTGGTTGCAACGGCGAACACGAGATGCGTCACCGTCATCGTTGGCGTCGACCAGAACGCAAAGAACCACCCGACGTACAACGGATGACGCACATAGCGATATAGCACCGGCGTTTTGAAAGGCAGGGGTGTGTAGGGCTTATTGAGAAGCTGCAACCAAACCTGACGTAACCCGAATAGATCGAAGTGGTTAATTAGAAAAGTCGAGATCAACACTAATTCCCAACCGAAAGCACAGCCCGCGTAGAGCAATGTTTGACCGACGGGTGAAGTGACATTCCAAACGATGCCGCCCAAGGGTTGCCAAAAAGCAAACAGCGCGATCAATGCCAAACTGGAGAATAGCGTGTAGGTGCTGCGTTCGGCGGACTCGGGCACGATGCGTGTCCACCAACGCTTGAAGGCGGGACGTGCCATGACACTGTGTTGCAGAGCAAACAAGGTCAACAACGCTAGGTCGGTTAGCAACGCAATCGTTAGCGGCACTTCGGGTGGCGAGTCGATGCCCTTGGGAACCCAGAGGTTGCCGACAAAGCCGATGGCGTACAAAAACGTCGCAAAAAATATCGCGTAACTCAGTACGCCGTAGATGAAGATCGATAAACGCTTCATAAAATCCCCTCCGAATAGCTTGCTTGTCTCCGTATTGTTCTAGTTGCAGCCAAACGATGCTTTGCCGAACGTCTGTCTAATCTGCTCGCTCGTCCTGCAATCTTGCAAGGTACCGATGGGCAATTCCCGCGACTTGGCATGCTTCGAGTTACGCCCCTGCCTGCGCCAGCCGATGTAGATTTCGAACCGCCGCGCCCGCGTACTCGCGCATCCTCGTTAGCAGCGCGACTTTGGCGGTGTCCGCCGCTTTCACGCTCTTTATTTGGCCCGTAAAGAGATCAAGTCGGCAATTGGCCAGCCAATCGACCAGATCTTTATCGGCGCTCCAATTGCCCTGATTGGTCAGGCTGGCCACCATCATTGCAGCCCAGTCCTGAACGGTATCGGTCATCGGCGCAACTTGCGTCAACTTACGCTTCTCGGTCTCATCCGCGACTGCGGCTTCGACATGGCCGATGAAAGCTGCGCTAAAGGTGGGCTGAAACTGACGGACCATTTGCAGACGAATCACGCCCGACGAAAATACCGGCCGGCGATCGTTGACGTTGCCGCCCAGCGCGCTGGCAGTGCAGTCCACATACAACTCGTTCGGGTGGGTAGCTATCGCATCGTTCGTCAGAATCATGCAGAGCTGTTCGAGGCGCCGCACATGCTGCTTGCGAATGACTCGGCCAACACGACGCAGTTGTTGCAATTCCGCGTGAGTTACGGTGGCGCCATGAATCATAGTCGGCCAAACGGTCGTGTCGAGCCGCAACCAAATTTCCTTCGCTTCCATCCTTTCGCATAACTCGTCCAACGATTTGGCCGATGCAGCGATTTCAGTTTGATTGGCCAGCGCGCCCGCGGCGAGCTCGAAATTTTCTTCACCGGGTTGAAAATAAGCGCGATTGAGCAGCCAAGAGTCGCGCGGTAATACCCAGGTAATCGCATCCGGCGCGACGCCGTGGGTTAACAGCCAAAGCACGCTGTCGATGGCCGTTTTGCCCGCGCCCAATACCGTGAAGCGTCGATGTTGAGGCGCTACGCGAACAAGATCGTTGGGCGGTATACACGCGACGCCGGCGGCAACTTCAAACTTAAGCGAATGGGTCAGCGGAATCTCGGTATTCAGCATGGTCGCATCGACGAATTTCTTGTGTATCTCGACATGTTGCCGCTCGCCGGAAAGCAGCGAGACGAAACTTGCGCCGCGTGAATACTCGTCACTGAGCACTTCGTTAACCGGGTAGTAACGCACTCGCCCCGAGGGTAGAAATGTGTCGCGCATCAATTGATGATAATAGTCGGCCACTTCAATTCCCGATGCCAACTCGTATAGCCCTTGGTTAAGTCCGGCCGAGTCCTTACGCGCATGCCCAAGCGCGCGCGACGGGACGCCATAAGAAACGGACGGCTGATGCAATCGCACGAACGGATATGCATCGTTCCAATGTCCGCCGGGTGCCGCGCGCCTATCGACGATAGTGAAGGTGGCATTAGTCTCACGCAGCATCACATCGACGAATGCCATGGCCGACGCACCACAGCCTTTAATGAAATAATCGGTTTGCATACGAGTTAAAGGAATCCGCATATCGAGCGCGCATCCGAACGGACGGATATCGGCCCCGCAAGCCACAATGGCATTGCTTGTGCGGAGTATTGTGGTCGCCGCGGGTTCCGCACCGCTTAACCGAACGTCTTTTTAGTCTGCTCTTGCGTCCGGCAACGCAGTGATAAGTCCGAGCCGGCACCGAAAACGGGAGGGTGACGCGCTGCACGCTCTGGAGCATATGGATCGGCTATGATCGCGGCCGCGCAGGCGCAACCGACCTTCTTTAGAAAGACCGTTTTTGTCTGCAAGCATCGACAATCCCAAGCGTAAACACTCGAACAAAGCTGGACTCGAAAATGCCGAAAAAATATCTCGTTGCAGTGCTCTGTGGATTGGCGATGGGATCGCAGGCGAGTGCAGGCTTTTTCGACTCGCTTGAGCCAAACCTTCGGCTTGGCATGGGCGGCGGACGAATGGCCTTGGAGTCGGGGGACGACGATACCGCCTGGAGCTTAATTTCCGGATACGAATTCAACCAGTATTTCGCCGCAGAACTCAGCTGGGTGGGTGACAGCGGGTCGTGGAATATACAAAAGCCGATTGCGGGCGGAACGCAAATCGACGACATCGGCAACCAATATTGGAATGTTTCCGGCTTGGGCACCTGGGCCTTCAACGACACATTCTCCGCTTATGGGCGATTGGGTATGTTGAGATGGAAAGGCAGCAGCACCGTGGTGACCGGAGCCGGAACCGTTAAGTCCGACGTCGACGGCTTTGAACCGATTTTCGGAGCAGGCGTGGCCATGACGATCGATAACGCAATGCTGCGTGTCGAGTATGCCCGGACATCGGTGGCGGAAGAGTCCGCTACTTACATATCGTTTTCCGCTGTTTGGAAAATCATCCTGTAGAAAACGCGGACCGTGCCGCATCACTCACGGCTTACGAAACTTCAATAGAAATCGATCCGCTTTATTTACCGCATGTGCATTGACGGTATGCAAATCGCTGCCGTCGCTCAGTGCTGCGCTTTCGGCCACGAATTCAAATCCGGCGGTCGTCACTTCCCGCTTAACGTAGTCGGCTTCAATACGATGCAACACCGCAGCATCACGCATACCGGATGCTCGCTTGGCGGCGTAATCCTGGACGATAAGCATACCGCCCGACTTTAGTGCCATGAACAATGCCGTATTGACGAACGTTAAATTGGGCGTGCCGAAGGTCTTGTTGTGCAAATCGTGATAGCGGTCCGCGATCAAAATCATATCGAGCGGTTCGGGCGCCACAAAACTTTCGACGGGTAGTCTCGACTGGTAGTACTCGTACACCGCCCCAGGATCGCCGACTGCATCGTAAAGTTCGGGTGCAGGAAAGTTTCTGGATTTCAGGATGCCGGCAGTCGCATTACTACATGCTGCCCGCTGCTCGCTCTCAGCATCGATTTTTGCAGGCGTCGCCGGTGCGGAGATCGCATAGACGTGACCGGTATTGCCGACGGCTTTGCAGAGGACTTGAATGAACTCGCCGGATGGCGGCAAGAACTGCGCTACTTTATCGCCCGGGTTCAGTCCTGCAAAAGCAATGATGGAGGCTTCGTTGGCCGCGGAAATTTCCGCTGCTTGGGTGAACGGAACGGCTGTCGCAACTAGACAACCGGCGCAGTACAGCGAGATGGCGTGTACTGCGCCGCGCCGGATGTGCATTCGCCTAGGGCTCGCCCTTCACGGGACCAAACGCCGGCGGGAACTTGAAGTGCTTGGTGGCACCCTCATACGCAGAGGCCACTTTAATGAGTGTGGATTCTTCACCGGGACCGGCCCAGAACGCAATGTTGTACGGCAGAGGACTCGCGGCCTTGGTCACTTCGGTGCCTTCGACACCGTCGTATTTAGTGCCGTCCGCGCTAAGCACGAACTTAGGATCGTAAACGCTATCGGAATAACCGGCGGGCACGAACACTTCGGCGGTGCCCAGCATCGCGCCGTAGCCGTGTCCGGTAGCGCCGCCGCCGCCGATATTTGCACCGCCGATCTTGCCCGGCAGCGTCGGATTCGTTGGGTTGACGAATACGTCGATCTTATTTTGCTCAAGCACCTTCATCATCACCATGCGCATAGTGTCGCGGCGCTTCATCGTATAGGTAACGGCGTTGGTGCGAATATCCATTTCCTTGTTTTCCCAGTTCTTCATCGCCGCACGACGCACATCGTTAAAGTACTTGGCGTTGGCGTTCAGCGTGGTCCAATCGTACACACGCTTGTCGCCGCGCTTGGCGAGGTATTCACCAAACTGATAGGCAAACGTGTAGCCCGTGACCGCCTCGGAATCGGCCGGCGGATTGCTGAAGACGCGGCGGAAATTCAAACCCGCGGGTAGCGGTGCTTTGTGTACCGCCAAATCGACCAGATACTTGCGGCTGGCGACGTCATAACCCGGCACGCTGAATTCCGGTTTGCCTTCTTTCTTGGCGGAGAAAATCTCCGGCATGTGGAACGGTACGACTTCGGCGATGGCGTCGTTAAAGGTAAACGCCATATTCGGAATCGACGGATCGTCGGGATACTCCGGGTCGACGGTCTCCACCAACTCCGCACCCAAATCCTTCAGTACCTTGAGTTCCTTGTTGATGCCGTCGCTGACTGCCGCATAGCTGGGATACGGCTTGACGAATAATTCGCGGATGATGCCGATCCGCATGCCCGCCAATGGCTTTGCACCCGCTGCTGCCAGCGCATTTACATACGGAGTTTTTGAAGCGAAACCGCGCGGTAACGCCGTGTAAATATCGCGCGAATCGAAGTAGCTGCCTGTCTTAGTATCGCGGAACGCGTCGAGAACCTTCGTCGCATCCTTGACTGTGCGGCACATGATGCCGGGACGATCCTGATAAGGATTCGCACCGATACCGCCGCCGTAGGAAATCATGCCCTTGGTCGGAACGACATTCACTACGCCTTGGAAATTTGCAGGACCGCGGCAGGATCCGCCGGTGGTTTCGCAGATGGAGCACACGACCAAGTTCGCTGCCACCGACACGGCCGATCCGCCGCTTGAACCGCTGGTAGCACGCTCTGTGTCGTACGGATTGCATGTCATGCCGCCCCACGATTCGCGCGAACCGCCGGCACCGATATAGGGCTTCTCCACTTTCGCGGCACCGCCTGGATCGCCGCTGCCCGCGTTGTACTCCGAGTTGTGCGCTTGTGCGTAAATAATTGCGCCCGCAGTACGCAAACGAGAGGTCAGTGTCGAATCCATCGGCGGTGCGTCCATCGCATACTTCACATCGGCTCCGCCGGTAGTGCGCATGTCCTTGGCGTCATACACTGCCTTGAAGGACATCGGTACACAGTACAGCGGCATTGTCTTCGTGTCCGGGTTCTTGCCGTACTTCTTGTCGAGTTCTGCTGCGTATTCGAGCGCGTCCGGGTACTGTCTAAACTTCTCGCACTCGGGCGGCGCGCCGGCGGGCAGAGGGCCGGTCGAAGGATGCGCGTCGAACTTGCCTTTGCAAGACACCGAGCGTTCACCGCGAATATTTAGTGTATCGAGTGCGTTAACTTGCTTGGCATTGGGAATGCCCGCGACCATTCCGTATTGTTGCTGCACGGACGAATCGGACATCGTCGGTTCCATACGGCCAAAATCCGGAGTGGGACCTTTGTACTTGGCGAAGTCCGGCACGTGTTTGCCAATGGCTATCGTGTCGGTAGGAAACTTCAGTGGTGCACCGGCACGCGTCGTTCCGAGTATTTTTCCCGGCACCTTGGCGCCGTCCGCCGTAATTAGCTTGGAGCAAACACCGTTGTACGCTTGCGCGCGTGCGACGTAAGCCTCGACGATTTGCTTGCAAGTGGTGTCGCCGGCGCGAATACCGGCGTGGATACTGTCGATGGTGGCTTCTTGAAGTTTGAATTCGGCCTGTGCACCAAATGCGCACAGCGTGGCCGCCATCAAAAGAATCGAACCGGATTTGAAACGCACTGACATTGGGAATTCCTCATCGAACGATCAGCCGAGAACGTGCCTCGACGGACTTTATCGATGAGGCACTCGTATTAGACGCGAGGCCTCGACTACTCCCTACGTGCGATATTGGAGTTGTATATCGCTACTACGCCACTACAAACAACAAATCCTTGGCATCGATCGCTTCGCCCGGCTTGGTCACCACTTCGCTGATGGTGCCGTCGCGTTCCGCACGCACAGACGTTTCCATCTTCATTGCTTCGATGGTGACCAGCACGTCTCCTTGCGAAACTTTGGTGCCGACGATCACATTTACCGTGGCAACGGTACCGGGCATTGGTGCGCCGACATGATTCAGATTGTTGACTTCGGCCTTGCGTCGCGGCGGCTTGAGCGCCACTTTACTTCTATCCGTTACCTTCACCGAACGCGGTTGCCCGTTCAGCTCAAAGAATACCGTGCGGGTGCCGTCCTCATGCGGGTCGCTCACGGTCACAAACCGAACAATGAGCGTTTTGCCGCGTTCGATGTCCATGGCCACTTCATCGCCCGGCTGCATGCCGTAAAAGAAAATCGATGTCGGAAGATTACGCAAGCTGCCGAAGTCGGCTTTGTCGCGCATGTAATCGAGAAACACTTTCGGATACATGAGATATGCCGCGAACTCGGCGTCGTCGATTTCGCGGGGCGCACACTTGGCTTGAACTTCGGTTCGCGCTTTGACGAGATCGGTAGCCGGCAATGCCTCGCCGGGCCGAACGGTAAGCGCCTTTTCTCCTTTGAGAATTTTTCGTTGCAGCTCCGGCGGAAATCCGCCGGGAGGTTGGCCGATATCGCCACGAAACAGCTGTACGACGGACTCGGGAAACGCAACTTCCGTTTTGGGATCGAGTACGGTTTGAGGCGTAAGACCGGACGTCACCATCATGATCGCCATATCGCCGACAACCTTGGATGTCGGCGTAACTTTGATGATGTCGCCGAACATATCGTTCACTTGCGCATAGGCGTGCGCGACCTCGGGCCAACGCGCGTCGTCGATTCCGAGCGAGCGCGCTTGTTCGCGCAGGTTGGTGAACTGTCCGCCGGGCATGCCGTGCACATACACTTCGGATGCGCCGGCGCGCAGATCGCTTTCGAACGCGGAGTAATTTTTTCTGACTTGCGACCAGTAATCCGACAGCACACGCAGCTTTGCCGGATCAACGCCGGAATCGCGCGGGCCGTGCCGCAACGATTCGACGATGGACGTGAGATTCGGTTGCGACGTGAGTCCGCTCATCGAGTCGAGCGCACCATCGACCGCATCGACGCCTGCATCGATCGCGGCGAGTACGCTGGCGGCGGCGATACCGCTGGTGTCATGCGTATGAAAGTGGATCGGCAAACCGATTTCGTCCTTCAGCGCTTTCACCAATGTGTAAGCGGCGCGCGGCTGGCACAGGCCCGCCATGTCCTTAATGCCAATGATGTGCGCCCCGGCAGCTTGTAACTCTTTTGCCAGGCCGACGTAATACTTCAAATCGTATTTCGTGCGAGCGGGATCGAGCAAATTGCCGGTGTAACAAATCGCCGCCTCACACAACTTGCCGGATTCGATTACCGCGTCCATTGCCACACGCATGTTCGCCACCCAATTGAGCGAATCGAACACGCGGAACAAGTCGATGCCATTTTTTGCCGCTTGTTCGACAAAGTAGCGCACCACGTTATCGGGATAATTGGTGTATCCGACGGCGTTCGACGAGCGCAGTAACATCTGCAACAGAAGATTCGGCATCGCCTCGCGCAGGGCGGTTAACCGTTCCCACGGCGACTCCTTGAGGAAACGCATAGCCACATCGAAGGTGGCGCCGCCCCAGCACTCCATCGAAAACAAATTCGGCACCAGGCTCGAGTAATACGGCGCTATGCGCTCCAAATCGCGCGTGCGAAAACGTGTAGCCAGCAGCGACTGATGAGCATCGCGCATCGTCGTGTCGGTAAGCAGCACACCTTTTTGCGCGAGCATCCATTGCGCGAATTTTTCGGCGCCGAGTTCGTCCAGTTTCTGTTTGCTGCCGGCAGGCGGCGGCGACAAGGCGAACGGCGGCAACGCCGCTTCGGTTGTGCTCGCGGGCGCCGGTCGGTTCTTCACTTCGGGATTGCCGTTCACAACGACATCGCCGATAAATCGGAGCAACCGCGTAGCACGGTCGCGCTTGCGCGGACTTTGAAATAACTCCGGCGTCGAATCGATGAATTTGGTTGTGTAGCTGCCGTCCAGGAACTGCGGATGCGTGATCACTTGATCGCAGAAGCGTAAGTTGGTCACCACGCCGCGAATACGAAACTCCCACAGCGCGCGATGCATGCGCGCAATCGCGCGTTCGGGCGTCGGCGCCCAGGTGGTCACCTTCACCAATAGGGAGTCATAGGAGCGCGTGATGATTGCGCCCGAATAAGCGGTACCCGCATCCAGTCGCACGCCGAAGCCCGCCGGAGAGCGATACGCGGTAATGCGGCCGTAATCGGGTACGAAATTGTTTTCCGGATCTTCCGTGGTCACGCGGCATTGCAAAGCATGCGCGATTAATTTAATTCCTTCTTGTTTCGGCACGCCGCTTTCCGGCGAACCGATCGCAGCGCCTTCGGCAACTTTGATTTGCGCTTGCACGATGTCGATACCGGTGACCGCTTCGGTAACGGTGTGTTCGACCTGGATACGCGGATTGACTTCGATAAAGTAGAACTTGCCGGTATCTGCATCTTGTAAGAACTCGACTGTCCCGGCATTGCGGTATTGCACCGCATTACCGATCTTTAGCGCCGCCTCGCAAAGTTCGCTGCGCTGCGCGTCGGTGAGAAAAAATGCCGGCGCGCGCTCGACCACCTTTTGATTGCGTCGCTGCACCGTGCAATCGCGTTCGAATAGATGCACCAAGTTGCCGTGCGTGTCGCCGAGCAACTGCACTTCGATGTGGCGGGCACGGCGGACCAGTTTTTCCAAATACACTTCGTCGTTGCCGAACGCCGCCTTGGCTTCGCGACGCGCGGCGGCAACGCTGTCTTTAAGTTGGCCTTCATCCTCGACGACGCGCATGCCGCGACCGCCGCCGCCCCAGCTGGCTTTCAGCATCACGGGGAAGCCCACCTCTTTTGCAAGCTTGACGATGGTCGCGTCGTCGGTGGGTAGCGGTGGCGTCGCAGGCATCACCGGCACGCCCGCCGTAATAGCGAGATTACGGGCGGCAACTTTGTTACCGAGACTGCGCATGGTGTCGGGCGTCGGACCCACAAAGATCAATCCACCAGCGGCGCAGGCCTCTGCGAATTGCGGATTCTCCGATAGAAAGCCGTAACCCGGATGCACGGCATCGGCATTCGCCTCGCGGGCGACACGAACGATGTCCGCAATATCAAGGTATGCCTCAAGCGGCGTTTTACCCTCGCCCACCAGATAACTCTCGTCGGCCTTCATACGATGCAGCGAGAATCGATCTTCCTGCGAGTAAATTCCGACGGTGCGAATACCCAATTCGGCGGCGGCCCGCATCACGCGAATGGCGATTTCGCCGCGATTGGCGATCAGTAATTTTTTTATTTGAGGCATGGGCAATCCGCGAGAGCAAGCGAGTTCAACAACATATACCGTGCACCCGTCGTTGTCGCCAACGGCGGCTGTTAATTCAAGCGATAGGCACTTAAGCCCAAGCGCGTTCCTACCGGCGCCGTCACCGCAACTTAAGTGGAAATAGGCACGCGGCGATTTCGAAACGAGCCGGTGGACAGCTCCGCGTATTCTTTGTCCATAATGACCACGCGATTGCGACCGGTGCCTTTGGCTTCGTACAGAGCTTCGTCGGCCAATTGCACGAATCCGAATCGACTGCGTTCCAGTGTCGGCACGACACACGCCGCGCCGATGCTGGCCGTCAACTGTTCACTCACCGGCGATGCCGGATGCTTTAATGCCAAGCTGGCCATGCTGGCTTGAATACGTCGCGTCAGTTCTTCGACGTAGTCACGACGTGCATCGTAAAGTACGACGGCGAATTCCTCGCCGCCATAACGCGCCGTAAAATCCAACGGCCGGCGCGCGCACTGTGCCAGCGCGCGCGCAACGTGTTTCAAACATTCATCGCCGGCTTGATGCCCGTAGTAATCGTTGTAGGCTTTGAAGTGATCAATGTCGATGAGCAGCAGCGCCACCGACACTCGTTCACGACTCGCCTGCTGCCATACTTTGTCCAAATACTCGTCAAGCATGCGGCGATTGTAAATGCCGGTCAGTCCGTCGCGGCAAGCCATCTCGGTAAGCAGGCGCGCTTCCAGATAATTGGTGCGATGTACCTTTTCTAATCCGTAGCAGGCAGTCGCGCCGAGCACGTTTGTAACGATCAATACCGTAAAGTTATATATGGCCTGGTCAGGCGCCATATCGATGATTTGCGTGCCGATCGCATAGGAAGCCAGCACGACTAATGCGGTGCGCAGCGCTGCGTAAAACAGCATACCCACCAGCAGATAGATGCCCAACACCGTCAGCACGACAACGGCGAATACCGAAACGCCATGTTGCGTGGCAAGCAAAGCTTGAACGACGACGCTGACGCCGAACAGAGGAGCGAGCACTTGCACGAGCGGGGCGAACGCCCGCTGATAGGCACTGGAATACACAACCAGCAGCGCCAAGACCAATACCGGCGCAACAACACTAATGCGCAGCCAATCCAGTTCCCTGTTTACGGCTTCACCGAGCGTCAGGTGCCCCACAATAAAAAAAACCGCCAGGCAGATCACGCCAAGGACAAAGTTAAAGCGCATTTGCCCGCGAATTTGCTCTCGATAAGCGTATTGGAACTCCTGTTCCAAGGGCCCGCGAAATTTCAGCCAAGGGAAGCCGCGGCGCAATTGCAATGCGGCTTGGGACTCAAACTCCGTGTCGACGGCGTCCAATTGTGGGGTCTCGCGAGCAGTGGACTCGTTCATGTATTGGATTCGGCTCGAGAGCAGATCGCTGCGATCGCGGCCGTTGCCGGCGGCAAACTAAGAATTAACCGTTCTTGATAATCGGGAAGTTTGCGGTGACGAAGTCAACGACACAAGTGGCTAACTGGCGTAACCACAACAAAATCGGTCGTATCTGAGTTTTAGAACTCGATCCTTGTCGTGGCAAGGCCTTCCCTAGCGACCGTAACTGCTTTCGAGTGCGGGGTGAAACAACCTGGACTGGATGTCTCGGAAGGGAATGAATTAGGGCTGGAGGGAGCGGCCTTCGCGACGATCGCGGGCTTCTTTGATAAACCGGCGCCATACATCAAAGGCATCCCAACCCTGGCCGGTCCCATTCATCGGTGTCACAACCAGACCTTCTGTGACGTGGTCGTCGTTGGCCGCTGCAACGTCGGTTTTTAGCGCGTTAGGGGTTTCCAGCAAAGTCTTCATACCAAAAGCTTCCTATAGGGTCGATATCAGGGATTCCCCGCATCGAAGGGAGGCGATTCTAAGGAGCATTTATTAAATTACCAGGAACCAAAGTCACACTTTGGCCGGGATTTACCCTATTCCAGGAATATTTTTACGGGAAATGTCCTAACGGGCGTACAGATGGCCGGATTATGTAGCCTGGACCGAATTGCGCCGGTCGGCGGGCAGCGCTATGCGAGCGGCGCCAGGTATTGGGCAAGGTATTGATCGAACGACATATTGTCCGACCGTTCGATTTCGGCCTGTCGCTCCAACGAGGCCTGTGCCTCTCGGCGGAAGGACTCCAATTGCGCTTCGTTGGGTGGGTATAAGTCCAAAAAGTAAGACTTGTGGACTTGGGACATGCGCGACGCGAAATCGAAGAACGACTCCCCCGTCCCTTCCAATTCCTTCAGAGTGCGCGCCGCCGGCGTGAGCGCGGCGTCGTAGACCTTGGCCGACTGCACGTCGAGTGCGGCAATGTAGGGACGGTCCCGCTCGCCCTGATCCAGCATTTCACAAATACCGCGCATCTCGTCGAGCAGTTCCAGCGCCCAATTGCGCAAACTGACGTTGCGGCCCTCGCGTACTAATTGCAGACCAGGCTCGCGGCCGCGATGCGCAACGATCGCGTGATTGCCGTCGAGCACGCTCTGTTCGCCGGCATCAATGGGTTTGCTGTCTTTGAGCACGCAAAGCGCCAAGAACGCTTCGACGAAACGCAGCTTGTTTTGGTTGACTCCCACGGGATCGAAGGCGCTGACGTCCAGCGCGCGCACCTCGACATACTGAACGCCGGCGCGCTTGAGCGCCTGCGTCGGTCGTTCACCCGACATCGCGACCCGCTTCGGTCGAATAAAACTGTAGTACTCGTTTTCGATCTGCAGCAAATTGGCGTTGAGCTGGCGGTATTCCGGTCCGTTAGGCCCGTCTACTTTAACGCCGATGCGCTCGTACTCCGCACTGGGAATAGTGATGGCGTGCGACAAATCCCGCAGATACTCCTGCAGGCTATTCACGGAAATCTCGACGCCGGCCTGGTTCTTATTGCGGTAGCCCAAGTCGCTCATCCGCAACGACGTCGCGTACGGCTCGTACAGCGTGCCGGGCGTCAACTCCTTGAGCGTATGCGGCCGACCTTGCAAAAAGGATTTACACAGCATCGGCGAATTGCCGAACAAATAAAGAATCAACCAGCCGTAGCGCCGATAGTTGCGCAGTAATGCAAAGTAACGGTCGGAGATAAAACCTTGATCGGCCGTACGCGACTCCAGAACGTCGGCCAGCACCGGCCAAAATTTCTCCGGGAAGGAATAGTTAAAATGCACGCCGGAAATCGCCTGCATCACACGGCCGTAGCGACGGCCCAGCCCTTCGCGATACACCTCTTTCATCCTGCCGATGTTTGAGCGACCGTATCGTGCGATCGGAATATCGGCATCGCCGTTGACAACGCACGGCATGCTGGTCGCCCAAAGCAATTCATCGCCCAGATGGCGATAGACGAATTGATGCAAATCGCACAGATACTGCAACAACGCCCACGACTCGGTGAACGTCGGCGTGATTAGTTCGATCAGCGCTTCGGAATAATCGGTCGTTACGATCTCGTTGGTAAGCGCCGAACCGACCGCGGCAGGATGCGGCGTTTGCGCGACGCGGCCCTGCGGGGTGACACGCAGAGATTCCTTTTCCACACCCTTTAACCCACCGCGCAGCACAGCCGGCTCGCGGCTGTTGATCAGCCCGGCTAAGCGGCGCTCGAAAGTGCGATCTATACCGGCTGCGGACATGAAGTGAGTACGGCTGGACAGGATTGTCTAGTCATCATAGTCCAACATTCACCCACGATTCATCGTGTTCGCGGTAGAGTTGCCGCCCATGATGAGAGTCCTTCGTTATGTGCTTATGCTGTTCGGGCTGTGCTGGATGGGCACGGCTCTGGCCGACGGCATGCGCTGCGGCAGCAAGCTGATCGATGAGGGCGACTCGATCGAGAAAGTACGGACCGTTTGCGGCGAACCTTCGGAAATCTCGCGCCGCGAGATACTGCGGCAACCCTCTTACGTTCGCGGTGGCCGCAGGTATCACATCGACGGCGACGCCATGGTGGTGCCGGTAGACCTGTGGACCTACAACTTCGGCCCCAACAAATTTATGCGCCGCTTGAAATTTGTTGATGGTTACTTGGAGGAAATCGAGACACTGGGTTACGGTTACCACAAAAAGGATAAGTCACAGTGAGCGCCGCCGCGTCGCGCGTAATACTGCACGTGGATATGGATGCTTTCTACGCAGCCGTCGAGCAACGCGATCGCCTGGAGCTGCGCGGGCAGCCCGTCATCGTCGGCGGCCTGGGCGCGCGAGGTGTTGTGGCCACAGCCAGCTATGAGGCGCGCAAATTCGGCGTCCGCTCTGCCATGTCCATGCGCGAAGCGCGTCAACGCTGTCCGCACGGTCAGTTCGTAATGCCGCGCATGAGCGTCTACAAAGAAGTCTCCCAGGAAGTGTTCGAGATTCTCCGCCGCTTCACACCACTGGTGCAGGGTCTATCGCTCGATGAGGCGTTTCTCGACGTTACCGCCAGCCAAGCGATGTTCGGCGACGGCGTAAAAATCGCGCAAAAAATCAAAACACAGATCTATGCGCGCACGCGACTCACGGCATCGGTGGGTCTGGCACCGAATAAGTTACTGGCGAAGATTGCGTCGGAACTACGCAAACCCGACGGCTTGATGGAAGTGAAAGCACAGGACGTTAATGATTTACTCGATCCGATGCCGGTAGGAAAATTGTTTGGCGTAGGGCCGAAAACCGTCGCTTCGCTCAACGATATCGGTATCCATACCTTGCGCGAACTGCGATTGGCCAACCCCGACACGCTGGCACCGATAGTGGGCCGCGACGCCGTAATGTTGCAGCGCCGCGCTTCGGGTATCGACGATCGTCCGGTACTTAGCGAATGGGACGAAAAGCAAATAAGTACCGAAACTACGTTCGATGTCGATATCTCGCACGTAAGCCAGCTACATAAAGAATTGCTGCGACTCTCCGATCGTACTGCTTCGCGTTTGCGCGCCAAGCAAGTGGCGGCGCACGGCATCGCCGTCAAAGTTCGTCGTCATGACTTTTCAACCTTCACGCGTCAGCGCCGCTGCCAACCGCCGACACATGACACGCGCACGATCGCCGACCTTGCTCGCCAGCTGCTGGACGAATGGCTGCGCGAACATCCGGGCGCCGCGGTGCGGTTGTTGGGCGTGGGCGCGTACGATTTAGGTTCGGTAGTACAGCTGTCCTTGTTTGACGCGCCCGATGTCGGTACCGAGACGCATACCGCGCATGCAGCTTCGCCACAGCTCGATACCACCGTCGATCGCATCCGAGCTAAGTTCGGCCACGGCGCTTTAATGCGCGGCAGCAACCTGCCCTCGTCCCCGTAAAGTCGCCCCGCGACATCAAGTTTTCGAATGGCGGCGTAAGGAATTGTTAATCGCGCGTTTGTGCCTTCCCGCCGACTCCCCAAGCCCGCAACTCGGGCATACACTCGCCCTCCGCTCGCAAATCAAAACATCGTGCAGTTGGGGGAAGTATGTGGATACGCAAACGAGATCGTGACCGTCTAAAGGGTGTCGATTCGCCGATGCCCACGCAAGCCGTGTCGAACGAAGAGTTCATTCCCCGCCCGCAAAACGAACGTCAGAAGCAAGTCGAGAACTTGATCGGCGAAATGGGCGCGGAGCGCGCAAAAAAACTCGGCATGGACCGCCGTTCGTTCATGTCTACATCGATGGGCCTGGCGACGTGCTTTCTTGCGTCGAATCGCGTGTACGGCAAGATCTGGAACGTCGACGACGTGGAGTCGTACGAACTCGCGGCCGTGCAGGAGAAATATCCGAAGAGCGAGTACTTTATTATCGACGTGCAGGCGCACTTCACTAACGGCATCGCGCTGCCCAATTTCCGCAATGCCGAGTTCGTTAAGAACATGGGCTTCGATCTAAAGAACGACGCCGAGGCCTATAGCTTTAAAAACTTCACCAAGGAAATGTTCTTCGACAGCGACACGAACATGGTGGTCATTTCCGGTGTTCCCGGCCGAGAGCGCAACGGCAAAGACGCCGAGGGCAAGCCGCTCGAAGGCCGCGCACGCGGCGGCGGCATACTGCCCAGCTGGTTGATGGCGGAAAAGAAACGCGAGCTGAATGCCTTGGCTGGTTCGCAACGCGCGCTGTCGCAAGGCAATCTCGCGCCCAATCATTATTGGAATAAGCAAACCAACTCGATCGATAAGGTTGCGCTGCTCGAACAGATGGACCGCGAACTCAATCAATATAAGATCGATTCGTGGAAGTGGTACTGCCATACCGATCCCGGCCAATCCGGCAATGGCTTTCAACTGGACGATGAGAACGCGGCCTTCTTTTACGAAGAGTCGCGCAAGCGCGGCATGAAACTATTCAGCGTGCACAAGGGCTACTCCTCGCAGTCACGCACGCTCGGTCATCTGGCCAATCCAAAAGACGTCGAGAAGGCCGCGCTGAGCAATCCCGACTTTAATTTCATCATTTATCACTCGGCGCTTAAGCACGGCTCAAGTGAACCGAACTGGAAAGAAGAGAATAAGTACGATCCGACGACCGGCGATTTTGAGTGGCACTCGATCTTGATGGACATTAAGAAGCGCAACCCCAAGATCAACAACGTGTATCCAGAGATCGGCAGCTTCTTCAATACATTGGCCGTGGTCGATCCTGTAATGGCGGCACACGGCATCGGCAAGAACATCAAGTTCTACGGTGCCGATCATGTGATCTGGGGCACCGACTGTTTGTGGTGGGGTTCGCCGCAATGGGGCATCGACGCCTTTAAGCGTTTTCAAATTCCCGACGAGATGTGCGAAAAATTCGGCTACAAGAAAATCACCAACGAAGACAAAGCCAAGATCTTCGGCCTCAACGCCGCCAAGCTGTACAACGTCGACGTCAAAGCCAAACGCAATGCCTTCCCCGCCGACACGTTGGATAAGATCAAAGTAGCGTATCAGGAGAGCGGCGAAGCCAATCCAGAATATGGCGCGCACGGCTGGGTGAGAGCGGATGTTTGATAAAGAGGACTCTAGCAACTAGGCGCTAGCTGCTAGCCAGATCAGACCCCCTCTCCTGCGTCGGCAGGGAGGGTTCGGGTGGGGGCGATATGACTCGTTTCACTTTTATTTTTGCGACGCTGCTGTTCGCATGCATCGCGCAGGCACAAGAAGTTCCATCGCCGCTGGTCACGGCACGTTTTCATCACGTGCACTTGAACACCGTCGATCCTGAGGCGGCGATCGAGTTCTACACCGCCAAATTCAAAGCAGAACGGCAGAAGTTTGCGGGAATGCTCGATGCCGTATGGACCGGCGATTCGTGGTTGCTGTTCACCAAAGTGAATACACCTCCCCCGTCGGATACCGTCTCGGGAATCTGGCACATCGGTTGGGGCGCCGAAGACATGAAGACCGTGTATCAGAAACAACTCGATAGCGGCACCAAGTTTCACACACCGATTACCGATATCAGCGGCATGACCGGCGGCGTGGAAAATTCCGGCAGCTTTCTCTACGCCTACGTGGATGGCCCCGATCACGCGCTCATCGAGATCAATACCGCAAGGCATCATGACTTTGGGCATGTACACATGTTTAGCGCCGATCCGATCGCCACCGGCGAGTGGTACATGAAACATCTCGGCGTGAAAGCGCGCCTGCAAAAAAACGCGCGCACCTATCGCAATGTTCAGAACGCGCCGTCCGCGTTCATGACTGCAAATCATGTCAGCATGATTGTCTACCCGATCGAGTATCTAAAGACCGCCGGTGTGCCGGCGTTTAAGGATCGCACCGAGCTTGCTCCGACACGCGGCCGCGTTATCGATCATCTGGGCTTCGCCGTCGACAACCTCGAAATGACCGTGGCGCAGATGAAGGCGGCCGGCGTCAAAGTGACTGCGGAACCTCGTTCAGCAGGCCCAATCAAGTTCGCCTTCATCGAAGGTCCCGATCAAGTAGCGATCGAGTTGATCGAAGACAAGACCCCGCAGCCCGCAAAGCTTCCCAACTAATGCTAGCTCGCTGCTAGTAAAGCGCGTAGAGACTTGACTGTGCGACTACCCATCTGGAATTTCGAACAAGACCCCACCGACGAGCCGATGGACGAAACCTCGTTTAATCTGCGCGCCTACTTCGACGGTATCGACGACGCCAAACTGTGCCAGTACACAACCGATTGGACCGACGAGCAGTTAAAGCGTTGGGACGGCAATTTCAAATCCGACGGCGATTTACTGCTGCCGTGCACCGAGCGTGATGTCGATGTAACCGAATATCGCCGCGTGCTTGAGCAGTGTCTACGTTACCGCACGCGCGCCCGGCAATCGTAAGGGCGCAACTGCAACCAAAGTAAATGACCCACCCACAGCACTCTCGGCAGGTTCAACCGCCGATTACTGTCGCGTGAATTTATAGATCGAATTCTCGACATCCGACGTCATGTAAATTGCCCCGCTCTTGCCGATGGTCAACCCAATCGCTCGCTCCGCACGCACGGTATTGCGAAAATTAAGCGGCAGCCCACTGGCGATCTCGATCACTTCACCCGTGTCTGGATCAATGCTTATCATCCGCTTGTTACCGAACTCCACGGTGACCAACTGACCGCGCCCATCCACAACCAACCCTTGCGGCACTTTAAGATCTGCGACGAGAACTCGCGTTGCACCCGTGTCGAACTCTAAATGCACGATCCGATCGCCTTCGGTATCGACAAAGCAAACACCGCGACCGTCGCTTGCCACCCAAAGCGATTGCGGGCGGCCCAACTTCTCGGCAACCACCTTGCGCGCATCACCCGTGCCCAATCGAACAAGCGAACTCCCTTGCGCAATCAGCACATCGCCGTCGGATAGTTCGACTGCCGCACTTAACCCACGCAGCCCAGGCCATTCGTTCAAAAGCTCGCCGTCGGAACGCCGATACTTTTGCAACTTGGCGCCGGTGACGACCAATACATGTTTTGTATTGGCGCTCACACTACCCGCGTAGCCGATCTTTGCGTCTGCAGCATGCGACCGCTGCAAATCTGTCACTACACCGGTCCTGCCATCGACACTGCGATAGGCAAACGAATCGCCCACATAAACCGTATCGCGTTTGCCGTCACTCACTGCGGACAGCGACACCGGCATGGACAGTTCGCCTTTCACGACTTGTCGGGCCTTACCGGTATTCACATTAACTTCTTGAATGCCGTTATCCGCCATATTGGACACGAACACACGATCTTTCGAATCGATAGCCAAATTATCCAGCGAGGTTTCCAGTTGCGCGACGACTTTCTTCGCACCCGTCTTTATATCGACGAGATTGACCGTGCCCAACGCGGTATCAAGCACGAACAGATTCCACTTCGAATCGAAGTTCGCCGCAGCAGGTGTGTGAAAGCCGTCCGCGATAACGTTGAGTTCGCCGCTGTCGGGATTGACCTTCACCACTTGCTTCTTAAACCATAACGGACCGTAGATCCAACCGTCGGGACCGATGTCGAAGCCGTTCAAACCGCCGATATCTTGCAAGATGTTCCGCGGCGGCTTCACGCCTGCGGGGTCGAGTTCCCACAGCCCGTCGCCACCGAAGACCTGCGCGACGAACAAACGCCCATCGTTCTTTCGATAATTGACTGAGTTGACGCCGGCAATTTTTTCGGCGAGCACGCGAGTCGGGCCGTCGCCCTTACGCGCCCGCACAACACCTTGGTTAATGGCCGTCCATACCATGGTGCCATCCGCAAGGAACACCAAGTCATCCGCCATGCCCTCTGGCGATTCGACCGCGACTTCGACTTTACCTGTTGCGGTGTCGACTCGATACACACGTTGCCCGACAACACTGCCCGCATACAACACGTCGTTGCCATCGAATGCCAGGCCATGCACACCGTGAAACGAGGATGGCTTTACCAGCTGCTCGACTTTGTAGCCCGGTGCTTTGATTTGCGCTGTGACCGCGGCGGAAACGCCTATCCCCGTCATTACCGCTGCCAGCGATGCCGCCGTGACTGTCGCTTTCATGTTGCCCCCATCCTGTAGCGCGGAAGGAGAAGCTACCCAATTCAGAAGATAGCGAGCGTCATGATTTGTTTACCCGCTTTACCCTTTAACCAGGGCCTACATTTGCCGAAAAGCGGCCGCGTGCGCTCGGCTGACGGGTAGTTTTTCTTTACGGCCGTCGATGATCAGTTCCAGGTTGCCCAGTTCGTTTTTATGAATGGATTTGATGCAGCGCAGATTTACGATGGTGCCACGATGAATGCGTTGAAAATGCTGCGGATCGAGTTGTTCCTCCAGCTCGCTGATGGCAACTCGCACCAGCGATTCCAGCTCACGAGTAACAACGCGCGTGTATTTGTCTTCGGCTTCGAAATACAGAACATCATCCACATTAATATTGTGAATCGTGTTGCCTATGCCGGCGCGGATCCACTGCAATAGGCGCGGCTTTGCAGGCATTCGCTCCATCAATTCGTCCAAAAGATGCTGAAGATTAGGCGCTGGTGTATTCGTTTGCAGCCGCGACTGCAGGCGCTCGACAGTTTGCCGCAAGCGCTCGTCTTGCACAGGCTTGAGCAAGTAATCGGCCGCTTCACGCTCAAACGCTTCCACGGCATGTTCGCTATACGCAGTCGCAAAGACGATATGCGGTTTGTGCGTAAGCCGCTGCACCACTTCCAGGCCGGTCATGCCCGGCATTTTGATATCTAGGAACGCGACGTTCGGCTTATGCTGTTCGATCAACTCGACGGCTTGAACACCGTTCTCGGCGATGGCGACGATTTCCAGCTCCGGCCACATACGCTTCAATCGTGCCGCCAAATCGCGCGCCAGCGGTGCTTCGTCTTCGGCGATTACGGCTCGCGGAGTGTCAGTTGTCATGTCCCGGATGGTAACTCGACGATCACCTTCGTCCAACCGTCTTGTCGCAATACGCGCAGTGCCGCCCGCGTATCGAACAATACTTGCAGGCGCTCGCGCACCGTTCCCATGCCGACGTTGTCGCGTGCGTTGGCTTTAAAGCCCTCGCCATTGTCCTGCACCGTTAACTGCAGGGTATCGCCGACACGATGGACACGAATCTCGATTCGACCGCCCTCTAAGCGCGAATCTATGCCGTGCTCGATGGCGTTCTCGACCAGCGGCTGCAAGATCATCGACGGCACCTCCGTCGGAAGAAGTTCGCCGGGCACGTCGATTCTGTATTCCAGCCGCGAACCCATCCGCGCCTTCAGCACCGATAGATAGGCTTCGATCACTTCCAACTCGTGCTGCAATGTTGCGGTAGCGCGGCGCGTAGAGTCCAACGCCGCACGCAAGAACACACACAGTTCATCCACCATTTTGCGCGCGGCTTGCGGGTCGCTTTCGATCAGACTGGACACACCCGCCAACGTATTGAACAGGAAGTGCGGTTCGATTTGCGCTTGCAACAACTTTAACCGCGAGGCGGTCGTTAAGCGCTCGGCTTCGATACGGGCATTGCGCTCGCGTTCGTACGCCAACTCGGCCATCACACGACGCCGTTGCGCCATTACCAGGCCGGAAACCAACGCTGTCATCCACACGACGGCGATAATCATGCCGCCCCACATTCGGAAACTCACGTCGACCAGGTGCGCAGCCAACGCATACCCCAGTACGCCGCCAATGATCGACGAGCCGATCCCGGCGATCCATCGATTGCGGTGCGCCGGGTCGTCGAACCAAGCGACCACAACTCGATGCCCCACCGCCGAGAGAATATGCACCGAGTACGCTATACACAGTGAAAAGACAAAGTTTCGATAGAGCAACGTCGACAGCCGCTGCGTCGGCACGTTCAGCAGCGTGATGAAGCTGAAGGTGATCGTTACCGCGATACACATCAGGAGGGTGTAAAACAGGTCGCGAGGTATGCTGTGAGGTATCCGTCGAAATCCGGGAATGGCTTCGAGCGGATGGCTATAGCGATTGGATAGTTCTGGCAGCGATGTCATTCCGGAAGCTTACGACAACGGGTCCGCGCCATGAGGTCCGGCGACAAACGGCTGCAGGGTGGCGCGAGCGGACGTATATCGGCGCAAATGGAGCAGGATTCCATTCCACGACATCGCTCCAACTCAGGCAAACCCTTAAATACAGAACGCCTTGCTCTAAATAAGCTCTTCAAACCCCTTGCAAGCTCAAGGCTGCGTG
>Ga0315910_10001362_pt1 | contig 22591 bp, 19 predicted proteins | sample EdamamesoilMG_FD_204470 | JGI IMG/M metagenome (GOLD analysis project Ga0315910, IMG submission 204470) | Garden soil microbial communities collected in Santa Monica, California, United States - Edamame soil | ecosystem: Environmental > Terrestrial > Soil > Garden | place: USA: California... | reverse complement strand
GCCTTCGAGCGCCCAGTGGGTGGAGCTCGGCGGCATGCTCTCGGGCGACTCGGTCACGCGCCAGCTGCCCAGCGACGATCCCCTCAACCGGCGTAGCGAGACGCGCGAAATCGGCTTCGATCGGCTATTCGTGCGCTATCGCAACGAGCCCGGAGACGGCACCCGCGTGAGTCTCGTGCCCTGGCTGGGCCGCGACCGGAGCCGCCTCTCGGGGCTGTTCGGCGGCACCCCCGTCGAGCTCCGGTTGGACTCGAGCCTGTACGGGCTGCGCGCCGCCTGGTCGGGGCCGCTGCTCGAGGACGTGACCTTGAACACCGGCCTCGACCTCGAGCTGTCGCGTGTCGAGGGCCACCGTGAGGGCTCGGTGAGCGCGCCGCCGCGGGAGGGCGACGCGCGCGTGTTCGGGCAGCCCCCTGCCGATCAGGTGAACGTCGATACCTGGGAAGCGAGCACCGGCAGCGCGGCGCCCTACGCCGAAGCGGACGTCGCTTTGCTCGCGGGGCGCCTGCACGTCGTGCCCGGGCTGCGTGTCGAGCCGTTTTTTGTCTCCGTCAACCGCCGGCGCCCCGCCGAGAGCAGCGCCGCTGATGTCGGCGCGTTCTCGGCAGACCTGTCGATCCAGCCGCGGCTCTCGCTGCGCGCCGCGCTCGGCGCCGGTGTCACGCTGAAGGCTGCGTACGGGCGCTATCGGCAACCACCGCGCGCGGAGGACCTGTCCTCGGTGTTCGGCAACCCGCTGCTCGGCGGCTCCGAGGCAGCGCACTATCTGCTCGGCGGAGAGCTCCAGCTCGGGGCTGCGCTCGGCCTCGAGGCGACCCTCTTCTACTCGCGCTCCGACGAGCTGCCCGTGCGCAACCCGCTGCCGTCGCCCGCGGTGGCCGAGACCCTGCTCGCCCTCGGCGAGGGACGCTCTCGTGGCGCACAGCTGCTGCTGCGACAATCGCTGGCCGACGGCCTCTCCGGTTGGCTCGCGTACACGCTACAGAAGAGCGAGCGGCGGGACGCCGATGGCTCGGGTTGGCGACTGTTCGACTTTGATCAGACCCACGTGCTCACGGCGCTGGTCAGCCTGGAGCTCGGGCTCGGCTTCGACCTGGGCGCTCGAGTGCGGGTGGCCAGCGGTTACCCCCGCACTCCGGTCGTGGGCGCGTACTACGACGCCCGGCGCGACCGCTATGAGCCCTTGCTCGGAGAGAAGAACTCGGAGCGCATCCCGACGTTCTGGCAAGCCGACGTACGCGTCTCGAAGCTGTGGCTGCTGGGGGAGAGCCGCCTCGAGGCCTACCTCGACGTGCAAAACGTGACCTACCACGAGAACGCCGAAGAGATCGTGTACTCGGCGGACTACTCGGAGCGGCGCTACATCGTGGGTTTGCCGATCCTGCCGGTGATCGGCGCGAGCTTGTCGTTCTGAGGGACCCCTGGAGACGTTCATGCAGAGGACGCTGCTTTTCCAAGCTCTCATCTCGAGTCTCGCTGGCGCGGGCTGCGTCCCCGAGCTCGACGACGATGTGTCGCTCGTCAGCGACGCGCGCGTGCTCGCGATCGTGGCGGAGCCGCCCGAGGCCGGGGAAGGGGACAGCGTGCGGCTCGGCGCGCTCGTGGCGGGGGCGGAGGCCGGGGTGTTGCCCTTGCTCTCATTCTGTCACGCGCGCAAATCGCTCGCGGAGCTCGGTCCCGTCGCGCCCGAGTGCCTCCAGGAGGGCTCGATCGAGCTCGAGCCGCTCGGCAGAGGCCAGAGCGTCGTCGGCGTGATCGAGCGCAGCGCCTGCAGCGTGTTCGGCCCGCGCCGGCCGGCGGCGGAGGCAGGGCAACCCGCGGGGCGCCCCGTCGATCCGGACCCGACGGGCGGCTTTTACCAGCCGGTCCTGGCGGCGCTGCCGGGGCAGCCATCGACGCTCGGGGGCGTGCGCCTCGACTGCGGCCTGCCCGGCGCGGACCGTGATCAGGTGATCGAATACAATCAACGCCACCGCCCCAATCGAAACCCCCGGCTACAGAGCGTCGACGTGTTCCGCGATGGGGCATATCTCGGCATCGCCGAAGGCACTCCGTTCGCGGTGGGCGCCGGTGAGCAGGTCGAGCTCCGCGCCGTGTGGGAGGCGTGCGCGGCCCCCGTCGAGGGGACGACACCCGTCGACGACTGCGGCGGAGCCGAGCCCTATGTGGTGCTCGATCCCGAGTCGCGCAGCATCGTCGAGCGCAGCGAGGCCCTGCTGACGTCCTGGTACGCGACGGCGGGTCTCTTCGACGAGCCCCGCACCGGGCCAGATGGCGCAGCGCCGAGCGCGCTCAACCGCTGGGTAGCGCCAGCGTCGCCGGGCCTCGTCGACGTGTGGGTGGTGCTGCGCGACGGTCGGGGCGGCGTTGGCTACGCTGCGCGGCGTTTCAACGTCGAGTGAGCTGAGGCGTTCCGGGCGTTTCCGATGCGTGACGCTTCGACCCCTCCGGGTCCTGTCCGTTAAAATAGTTGTCGTCGTCAGCTTGACGGACACTGGCGCTCGGCGCTAGGCTTCAGGTGCGCCGCTTGGCCAATCTCGGCCGCATTCAGGAGGGCGCACATGATGCGGATTGCTGTCATCGGGGGCCGGTACAAGAACGAAGGCCAACTCTCGCGCATCGCGGAGGCGCGCGGGTACGAGCTCGAGTTCGAAGAGGGGCACACCGCCGGTCGGGGCATGGAAGGCGTTCGCAAAGCGGTCTCGCGCTCGGAGCTCGTGGTGATCGTGACGGACATCAACAGCCACGGCGCCGTGCACACCGCGAAAAAGGCTGCACGCCAGCTCGATCGGCCCACGCTGATCATCCAGAACTTCGGTGCTGCGCGCCTGTCGCGCTTGCTCGAGGCGCTCGAAGCTCGCCGTCAGTTTACAGGCGACGCCGTCGAAGAGCTGAAGCTCGCGAGCGGCGCTCGCTGAAGCGGCGGTCGAGAGCGAGCTCTCTGCGAAGCCAGCGAGCAGCTCGCGACACCTCGGCGCGGTGCAGTGTGGAGTAACGCGGCAGCACGTGGCGTGCCGGCCGCGAGCGTGTCGAAGTCGTGTCGTCACTGCTACCGTTGGAAGGGTGGGCCAGCCTCTCTCTATCGGGTTAGGAGAGATTCTCCGCCATGGCGGATGAAACGAGGGGTTGTAGCGGACGATAGCGCTGCGATCCGCCGCATCTTCGTTGCCGCGGACAGCGCGGCTTGCCTACATAGCTCTGCGCCGTCGGGGCCCTGCGCGGGCCGCCCTGCCGAAATCACGGCAGCCCTGCTCCATTTGGGGCAGCGGATGCGACGCAGAAAGAGTAGACATGGCCGAATCGAGCCAAGCCCCAGCGACGTTGGGCGCGGATGCCGCTCGCCAACTCGCGAACACCACCAAGACGCCGCCGCAATGGATCGGTGTCACGCCGCGCTGGTTGGTCAGCTTGCTGCCGTGGACGCCGGTCGAAGCCGGTACGTATCGCGTCAACAAGGTCAAGGAAGCGAGCGAATCCGAGATCCAGATCCAGTGCAGCCCGACGGACGGCGACGAGATCCCGAAGGCAGCGGTCGACTACGAAGAGCAGCCGCGTGAGTACACGCTGAGCACGGTCACCACGACCATCGACGTGCAGACCCGCATCAGCGACCTGTATCGCAGCCCGATGGATCAGGTGCGCGAGCAGCTCGGCGTGTTGATCGAGATGGTCAAGGAGCGCCAGGAGAACGAGCTCGTAAACAACGTCAACTACGGCTTGCTGAACAGCGTCGCGCCGACCCAGCGCATCTCGACGCGCACCGGCGCGCCCACGCCGGACGATCTGGATGAGCTGATCACCAAGGTCTGGAAGGAGCCGGCGTTTTTCCTCGCGCATCCGCGCGCCATCGCCGCAATCGGCCGCGAATGCACGTACCGTGGTGTGCCGCCGCCCACCGTCAACCTGTACGGCTCGCCCTTCTTGACCTGGCGCGGCCTACCGATTGTGCCGTGCGACAAGCTGCACGTCACCAACGACGGCGGACGAGCGCTGAGCAACATCATCCTGCTGCGTACGGGCGAGCGCAAGCGTGGCGTCGTCGGCCTGTTCCAGCCCGGTCTGCCTGGCGAGGTGAGCCCGAGCTTGTCGGTGCGCTGGATGGGGATCAACAACCGCGGTGCGGCTTCCTACCTGGTGTCGTTGTATTGTTCGGTCGCGGTGTTGACCGACGACGCGCTGGGCGTGCTCACGAACGTCGACGTGGGAACGTATCATGAGTACGAATGAGCTCTCCTTGGGCCCGGCTCTAGCACCCGGCGCCGGCGCGGCCGTGCCGCCTGGTGCTGGCGTCTCGCCGGGCGCCGCCCTGCCGGGCGGCTCCGACGTCGGCGCGCTGCTCGGGTCCATGGTGGAGCAGCTCGCGAACCAGTACTTCGCGGGCGTCCCGGGTCCGGCGATGGCGCTCGGGCTGCATGAGATTCCCGGTGCACCGGTGGCGGTGGCGGGCGCCCCGGCGCCGGGCCCCGTCGCGCCGCCCAGCGGCGTATTCCCGAGCGCGACCTCGCTGGGGGCGCTCGGGGTCTCCCCGGGCGCTGGCTGGGTACCGCCAGCGCCGGGTTTCATGCAGTCGCCGCCGATCGCCTCTGGTCCGCTTCCCAAGGAATCGGATTTGCGCACCGCGCCCGCGATGCTGTCGGAGGGCTTCGGTATCTCGAGTCCCGTCGGGCTCGCCCGTGGGCTCGAGCCCAACCCCGAGGCTGCGCCGTACTTCCTGGAGCTCGCCGGTTTGCCGAGCGGGTACGGGTCGGGCGGCGGCGTGCCCGTGGCCGTGCCAGGAAGCCCTGCACCAGCAGGCTACGTGCCGGGGGTCCCGGATCCTTCGGTAGGGGGCGGCCCGTTGCCGCCTCCAGCGGGCGTGGGTCTCGGAGCAGCACCGCCGTCCCCCTTTCAGGCGGCCTCGCTCCCCTCCGTTCCTCCGACACCCGGGCTCAGCCCCGCGGCGTTGCCAGGGTGGCCCGGCGCGCCGAGCGTGATGTCGGTGCCGCTCGTTTCACCAGGGCCGATCGCCCCTGCGACAGCGGCCCCGGGCACGTCGCTGGCAGGTCTTTCGCCTGCTGGCGCAGCCCCCTCGCTGGGGGGCGCTGCGCTGCCTCCAGGGGCTGCCAGCGTCGGAGGTGCGCCCGCGCAGGCCGCATCGGCCGCGCCCGAGCTCGCCCCGGCGGCCGTGCCGGGAGCGCCCGGCGCGCCGAGCGTCGCGTCGGTGCCCTTGGTCCCGCCGACATCCATCGCGTCGGCGGCCGGGGTGGCGCCGGCACAGGCCCAGAGCGCTCCGAGCGCGCCCCAGGCGAGCACGGATGCTCCGGCCCCGAGCGGCTTTGGCTACGACGCGCGAGAGCTATCGCTCACGCCGTACGGCTTCGACGCTCCGAGCCACGCCGGCATCGACGCGCGAAAGCTCGATCGCGGCGGGCGCCGCCAGTTCGATGCGGCGAGCGTGCGAAACGATTTCCCGATCCTCAAAGAGCGGGTGCACGGCCGCGAGCTCGTCTGGCTCGACAACGCCGCCACCACCCAGAAGCCGCGCGCCGTCATCGATCGGATCTCCTACTTCTACGAGCACGAGAACTCCAACATCCACCGCGCCGCGCACACGCTCGCGGCCCGCGCCACGGACGCCTACGAGGGCGCACGCGAGACCACGCGGCGCTTTCTGAACGCTTCCTCCGTGAACGAGATCATCTTCGTTCGCGGCACCACCGAGGGCATCAACCTGGTGGCGCAGACGTGGGGCCGTCGCAACCTCGTCGCGGGCGACGAGATCGTGATCACGTGGCTCGAGCACCACGCCAACATCGTCCCCTGGCAGCAGATCGCGAGTGAGCGTGGGGCGCGCCTCAGGATCGCTCCCGTCGACGATCGCGGCCAGGTGCTGGTGGACGAATACGAGAAGCTGCTCGGTTCGCGCACCAAGATCGTGTCGCTTTCGCACGTGTCCAACGCGCTCGGTACCATCGTCCCCGTCACCGAGATGGTGTCGATGGCGCATCGGTACGGAGCTAAGGTGCTGGTCGACGGCGCCCAGGCCGTCTCTCACATGCCGGTCGACGTGCAAGCGATCGACGCGGACTTCTATGTGTTCTCAGGGCACAAGATCTTCGGCCCCACCGGCATTGGCGCCGTCTACGGCAAGGGTAGTGTGCTCGACCACATGCCGCCGTGGCAAGGCGGCGGCAACATGATCCGCGACGTCACCTTCGAGCGCACGCAGTTCCAGGGCCCGCCGGCGCGCTTCGAGGCCGGCACACCGATCATCGCCGACGCGGTCGGTCTCGGCGCCGCGCTCGATTACGTGACGTCGCTCGGCATCGAGAACATCTCGCGCTACGAGCACGACCTGCTCGAGTACGCGACGCCGCTGCTGCTCGGCGTGCCAGGCCTGCGCCTCTACGGGACGGCGCCGGACAAGGCGGGGGTGCTCTCGTTCACGCTCGACGGGCTGAAGACGGAGGAGATCGGCGTCGCGCTCGACCGGCAAGGCATCGCCGTTCGCGCGGGTCACCACTGCGCACAGCCCATCCTGCGGCGCTTCGGGCTGGAGACCTCGGTACGGGCGTCCCTGGCGCCTTACAACACGTGCGAGGACGTCGACGCCCTGGTGGCGGCGCTGCACCAGCTGCGCGCCAGGCCCTACTGACAGCACCCCAGCGGCAGCGGCCCGATCACCGGCCGCTGCCGCGAGCGGTGAAGCGCCATTCTGCTGAAATTGCCTACCCTGAGACAATCTTTACTAAATCAGTAAAGAATGCCCGGTCCGATGCAGTAAGTGGTTGAAATTGTTAGTCTGAGAATTTTCCATATCCCGACTAAATTGGTGCGGGAACGCCTTGCGAACGGAAGTGTGTCCGTTATAATGGATGCATGGTGCAGGCGATTACTCCGCAGCAAGCTCAAGAGCTGATCAGTCGCAACGAAGTGGATGTGGTGGACGTTCGAGAGCCGAACGAGTGGTCGGGCGGGCACTTGCCGGGCTCACGGCTCGTTCCGCTGGGGACTCTGCGTCAGAGCCCCAAGCAGGCGCTGCCCCGGGACGGCATCATCTTCGTGTGCGCGGCTGGGGTCCGCAGCGAATCCGCGGCTCGGCTCGCTGTCCAGAGCGGGTTGACCCATGTCTACAACCTGCGCGGCGGCACGAAGAACTGGGTCAAGGCCGGGCTCCCCCTCGTTCAGGATTGAGGTTCAGGATCGAGGCCCGGCGCCGAGCGCCCGGGTCAACAGTCCAGACTCGGGGGCGATGCTCCCGCCGTGGGGGCTGTGCCACGAGGAAATATGGTGATGCGCGCGAGCACGGACGCGGCACGAGCGAGGGTCGACCGCTTCGATTTCGATCCGGCGACGGAGGATGGGCGTTGGCTGGAGGTCCTCGATGAGCTGTGCGAGGTCAACGAGGCCACCTTTCAACGGCGAGGCCGCCTGGTCTTGCCGTCACGCCCGGTCGTGGCTGAGCTCATCGAAGACCTGCGCGCGGTGCTCTATCCCGTGCATTTCGGCTCGCCCGACGGCTTCGGACGCAGCTTGCGATACCGCATCGGTGTTCGCCTAGACAAGGCGCGCCAGGCGCTGGAGGAACAGGTCCGGCGCGGGCTCGAGTTCATGTGCGAGCACGGCGCCGGGGGAACGCGCTGCGGGGCCTGTGCCGACCGTGCTGCCGTGGTCACCGACGCCGTCGTGCTGCGGTTGCCCGCCGTGCGGCGTATGGTCGACGCAGACGTGCAGGCCGCCTTCGATGGGGATCCGTCGCTATCGAGCGTGGATGAAGCGCTGTTCTGTTACCCTGGAGTGCGCGCGACGCTCCAGTATCGCATCGCGCACGAGCTCTATCAGCTGCGCATCCCGCTGATCCCGCGCATCGTCTCGGAGCTCGCTCACTCGGAGACCGGCATCGACATCCACCCTGGGGCGCGCATCGGGCCGAGTTTCTTCATCGATCACGGCACTGGCGTGGTGATCGGGGAGACCGCCGTCGTAGGCGAGCGCGTGCGCCTCTATCAGGGCGTGACGCTGGGCGCGCGCAGCTTCGTCGCGGATGAAAACGGGCGCCTGCTCAAGGGCGCTCCGCGCCACCCCATCGTCGAAGACGACGTCGTCATCTACGCGGGCGCCACCATCCTCGGGCGCATCACCATCGGTCGCGGCTCGGTCATCGGCGGCAACGTCTGGCTGACGCGCAACGTGCCGCCGGGAAGTCGAGTGCACCAGGTCCAGGCGCGTCAGGACACCTTCGAGAACGGCTCGGGGATCTGAACGGCCTCGGCAGGTGTCGGCTCGCGCCGCAGGCGATACCCGCTGCCGCGCAAGGTCTCGATCGCCAAGCTGGCTCCGAGCTTGGCGCGCAGCCGTCGCACGTGGATGTCCACGGTGCGGCGTCCACCAGAATAGCGGCTGCCCCACACGCGGGCCAGCAGGTGCTCGCGCGACAACACGCGTCCTCGCCACTCGCACAAGTATGTGAACAGCGCGAACTCGCGCGCCGTCAGCTGGATGCCGTGCCCGTCGACGACCACGGTGCGGCTCTGCTCGTCCACGATGACGCCGGCGCTCTCTTCGGAGCCACGCGCGCTGTCCGTGCGACGGCGCGCGAGCGCCCGAATGCGAATGGCGACCTCGTCCACGCCACACGGGCTGAGCACGAAATCGTCGAAACCGCCTGGCAGCGCGAGCGCTTCGGCGTGGGCCGCAGGCAACATCAACAGCGCCGGAACCCGCTCGAAGTAGGGGTCGCGGCGCACGTTGGCGAGGACACGCAGAGCGATGTCGCTGCGCTCGGAGGCTTCGATCACGATCGCGCGTGGGCGCGGATCGGCGCCGTTGAAGGCGACCTCCTCGACGCCGATTCCACCGAGCCGCTCGATGGCTCGATCCAGCACGCCGTGCTCGGACGACGCTGGCGCCTCGTCGAGCAGCGCGCGGAGCGCAGACTGCACGAACAAAGGCGCGACGCCGGCCTTCTCGCACAGCCGCCCGAGATGCCGTTCATCCTCGACGTTGCCACCCAAGATCGCGATACGCATAAAAACCTCCAAGCTGCTGCAGCGTTCGGCGCCGAGGAATTGCCTCGGAGCGCCGAGCTGGAGGACAGCCTACGAGGCACATTTGTCTCTGTCAAGATAGACAGAATGATGTTATGAAAGACGCATGTGCCGGCCCGGGCGGCGGCGAGGAGGAGCAGGCGATGAGCAAGGTGGTCGAGGAAGTGTTGAGCGCGAATGCGAAATACCAGGAGGGTTTCGGGGACAAGGGGCGCCTCGGCCTGCCGCCGGCACGCCGCTTCGCGATCCTGACGTGTATGGACGCCCGCATCGACCCGGCCAAGCTCGCTGGCTTGCGCGAAGGGGATGCTCACGTCATCCGCAACGCCGGCGGACGCGCCAGCGACGACGCGATCCGCTCGCTGGTGATCTCGCACAAGCTGCTCGGAACGCGCGAGTGGTTCGTCATTCACCACACGAACTGCGGCATGGAGCTGTTCACCGACGACGTCATCGCAGGTCTGCTGGCGCAGAGCTTGGAGACGGCGACGTTCGAAGGGGGCCGCTGGAAGGATACGGGCGCCGGGCCGGGCTCCCGAGAAGGCCAGTTCATCGACTGGCTCACCATCAAGGAGCAGGCGGAGAGCGTCGTCGCCGACGTCGAGCGCATCCGCCGCCACCCGCTGGTTCCGGGGTCGATCCCTATCTACGGTTACATCTACCACGTCGAGTCGGGGCGCCTGGTGGAGGTCCCCCGGGCGACCGAGGTCGGACGCGCTGCGTGATGGCCGCGACGGCCGTACCCGGGCGGTCCGCGGCCGAGAAGCGAGCGGCGCGAAATTTTCCGCCCAACGGACGGCGGTGTCTTGTTTCCTGGCCGTGTCCTCAGCATGATGAGGGTCGTGAATGCGAAGGCGACCAGCAAGAAAACCCGGCGTGTAGCCAGCGCGAAGCCCGCGGTGGCGGAAGCCGTGCCCGCGCGTATGGCCGATGACGACGCCGACGAGCTCGAGCTCGAAGATGACGACGACTCGCCGCGCCGCGGGGCAGCGCGGCCGCGCGTCGCGCCCAACTCGGGCGACGTCTTCGGTGCTGCAGAGCTGGCTCGGCACGTGGCCGAGTCGCTGCGTCAGCAGCGCAAGGTGCAACAGCTCTCGCTCGACGACCTGGCGCAGAAGAGCGGCGTGAGCCGCGCGGCGCTCTCGCAGATCGAGGGCGCGCGCACGAACCCCACGCTGGCCGTGCTCTGGAAAATCGCGGTCGGGCTCGGTATTCCATTCCAGCAACTGCTCGGCACCCAGGCGGGGTCGGGGCCGAAGATCTTGCGCGCGGGCGATAGCCCGCCGCTGCGCAGCGCCAACGGGCAGATGGAGAGCCGCCTGCTGTCGCCCGGGGGAGCTCCGCCCGGGCTCGAGGTCTACGAGCTCCGGCTGTCGCCGCGGGGCTCGTACCAGAGCGAGGCGCACAGCAAGGGCACCACCGAGACGCTCGTCGTGCTGACGGGGGCCTTGCGCATGACGGTGGGCGAAGAGGCCTACGAGCTGGCGACCGGGGACACGATCTTCTTCAACGCGGACGTCACGCACGTCTACGAGAGCCGCAGCTCGCACCCGACTCGCTGTCTCAACGTGATCTGTTACCCGCGCGCCTGAGTCTGTCGGTGGGCCGGAGCGGCCGCTTGTCGGCCGGTTTGACAGTTTTGTGGTTCCTTCGCCGAGGTGCGTGTGCGTGCCGGGCGGGGTAGCGACCGCTAAGCATTTCGTCACCGGCTTCGTGGTGCGGTGAGCGTCGAAGGGGATCGATGCAGAGCTGCATCACAAAGCGAGGTCGAGGCGGGGCAGCCGGCGGGCAGGCGGCACGTGCGTGCAGAATTGCTTCTCGCAAAGCGTCGGTCTGTCCTGTACATTGAATCGCGATGAGCAGCGAGCCATCGCAGCGAGCCATCGAGAGGGAAGGGGTGTCGGCGCCGGACAGCGGTGATGCCGCGGACTTGACTCCAATTCTGGGCGCCAACTTGCGCCGCCTGCGCATCCGTCGCGGACTGTCCCTCGAGCGCCTGGCAAAAGCGTCTGGCGTGAGCCGTGCGATGTTGGGCCAGATCGAGCTCGGGCAGAGCACACCGACGATCAACGTCGTGTGGAAGATCTCGCGCGCGCTCGGCGTGCCGTTTTCGGCGCTCATCAGTCAGCAACGCAGGCCGCGAACGGCGCTCCTGGCGGGCGCTCGAGCGAAGCTCTTGACCTCGGCCGACGGCACGTTCACCTCGCGCTCCCTGTTCCCCTTCGACGAGGCGCGCAAGGTGGAGTTCTACGAGCTGCATTTGCGCGGACACGCGCGCGAGGTGGCCGAGCCACACGCGCCCGGAACCACGGAGAATCTGGTGGTCGCGGCCGGCGCGCTCGAGTTGCTGGTCGACACCGAGCGCTTCGTCTTGAGCAGCGGAGACGCCGTGTTCTTCGAAGCTGACGTGCCGCACGAGTACTTCAATCCGGGCGACGTCGAAGCCATCATGTACCTGGTGATGACGTACGCCTGACGCGTCGCTGAACGTCGTCGAAACAGAGTAACGAGTCGTTCCCGTCGATCCGACGGTGGAACGCTGGCGCGTTCGTTTGTACGCGTGTGCGCCGTTTCATCGATGAGACTGCAGACGCGCTGCACTCCGCGCGCTCGCGTGCGCTGCACGCGCAGCATGTGAGTCGAGGTGAGGCGAACATGCTGGACAGCCTCGAATGGTCCTGCTAGCTAATATCCCACAATCCCTAGCGGAAGAGTAGAGAAATGTTGACCATGAAAACTCGGTATGCCCTGAAAGCATTGGGGATTTTGTCCGAGCGGGGCATGGGGCAAACCACGCTAATCGCCGAGATTTCGGAACGAGAGGCCATTCCGCGGAAATTCCTGGAGGCGATCCTGCGGGAGCTGCGCCAGCACGGCTTGCTGCTCGCCCAGCGCGGCCGCGGCGGCGGATATCGCCTGCGCAAGCCGCCGGAGGAGATCGCGCTCGCGGAGGTGATCCGCGCGCTCGATGGGCCGCTCGCGCCCGTTCCGTGTCTGAGCCGCACGGCTTACGAGCGGTGTCCCGAATGCAAGAGCGAGCGCGCCTGCGGCGTGCGGCTCGTGCTGAAGGACCTGCATGATGCAACGGCCAACATTCTCGAAAACACCACGCTCGCAGATCTCGTGCGCCGCACGCACGAGGCCGCGGGCGATGCGTCTGCGAGCCTTCGCTACGCCATCTGAGCCGAGCGGCTCCGCGCACGCCGTCGCGTACGACGCGGCGGCACGCTCGCTTGGCGAGAACTCGACTCGGGCCCGCACGGGCGTGCTCGGGACTGACTTCGATCACGACCGCTCCGCGCCAGCTGCGCCGGGCGTCGTCCACACAGGATGAAACAAAAGATGCTTAGAATCTCGTTCACTCGGGCTGGTGGTCGCCTCCCGGTTGGTCTATCGACGCTCGGCACGGGTCTGGTCTCGATCGGGCTCTTCGGGGCCCCAGCGCTCGCTCTGGCGCAGGCGCCCGCGGCGCCGCCGCCCGCCGCTCCGCCCGCGCCTGTGGTCGCGCCTGCCGCTCCGGTGCCGCCGCCCGCCACGCCCGCCGTTCCGCCTGCAGCGGTGGCCGCGCCAGCGCCCGCCATCGCTCCGCTACCTCCTGCGCCCCCACCGCCGGCGCTGCCGCAGCCCCCCGGGCCGCCGCCATCCAGCGTGGTCGCGCCGCCACCTCCAGAGCCGCCGCCCCCCCCGGCGCTGACGCCGACCCCCAGCGCTCCGGCTGCCGAAGCGGCCCCTGCCAAGCCTCACGGCGAGATCAGCGCCGCGCCGGGCAAGGGCCTCACGATCAAGTACGGCGACGCCTTCTCGTTCAACCTGCGCAGCCGCTTTCAGTTTCGATATCAGCTCGACCTTCCGCCGGAGAACGACGCCGGCGAGCGCGAGGAGACGCAGCTGGTGAACATCAACACCGCGCGGCTCTGGTTCTCGGGCAACGTCTTCAACCCCGGGTTCACCTACATGATCCAGCTCGCGGTCGCGGGGCGTGACTATCGAGACGGCGCCATCTCGCCGATCTTCGACGCCTACGTCGACTGGAAAGCGACGGACACCCTCGCGATCCGGGCTGGGCAGTTCTTCGTGCCGTTCGATCGCTTGCGCACGGTGCGCGAGTTCGCGCTGCAGCTCGCCGAGCGACCCGTTCCCGTCGCCGAGCTCACGCTCGATCGGGACGTGGGCGTGGTGCTCTACTCCGAGAAGTTCCTGGGTTCACCGTTCACGTGGCGCGCCGGTGTGTTCGGCGGCGGCGGCACCAACCTGACCACGGGCAAGGAGCCTGGCCTGCTCGCCATGGCGCGCCTCGAGGCGCGTCCGCTCGGCCCCATCGACGACGACTCCGAGGGCGACCTGGAACGCCGCGCCAAGCCGGGCCTCGCCATCGGCGCCGGCATCGCCAAGAACTGGAACACCAATCGCCAGCGCAGCACCACCGGCACGACGTACACGGGCGGCACGACCGACTACCTGCACATCGCCGCCGACGCCGTCTTCAAGTGGCAGGGCTTCGCGCTGCAACTCGAGTACCTATACAAGAACGCCTCCGAGGACACCATCCTCTCGGTCGATGACGATGGCGAGGCGGTCACCGAGTGGACCCGCTCTGCGCGGGGCTTTGTGACACAGGCCTCGTACACGTTCGACCCACCCTTCGAGGTGGTCGGGCGCTACTCGAAGCTGAACGCTTACCCGGGCACGGATCCCCGGCTCGTCGACACCGATGAGTACGCGGTGGGCCTGAACTATTACATCAACGGCCACCAGTTCAAGCTACAGACCGACTGGATCGTGCGGGTACCGAGCGATTCAGACAACGGCTACGAAGACTCGACCCAAGCGGTGCACGTCCAGCTCGACGCAACGTTCTGAGCCCGAGACACGTCAAGGAGACACTCAACGATGAAGCGTTCCATTTTCCTCAAACTCCTCGCTCTCGGGCTCGGCGCGAGCAGCGGCCTCGCTTGCCGCTCGAACGAGACTCCCGCCAGCGGCGCCGCGGGTGCCAGCGCGGCGGCGCCGGCGGCCCCCGCCAGCGTCGAGCTCTTGAACGTGTCCTACGACCCGACACGCGAGCTCTGGCGCGATCTCAACGAGAAGTTCACGGCAGCCTACAAGAAGGAGTCCGGCACGGACGTGACCATCAAGCAGTCGCACGGCGGCTCGAGCACGCAGGCGCGCGCCGTCATCGACGGGCTCGAGGCCGACGTGGTCACGCTCGCGTCGTACCTCGATACCGACGCCATCAGCAAAAAGGGCCTGATCAAGCCGGGCTGGGTGGACGAGTTCCCGAATCGCTCGCTGCCGTACACGTCGACCATCGTCTTCGTCGTGCGCAAGGGCAACCCGAAGGGCGTGAAGGACTGGCCCGATCTGGTCAAGCCCGGCGTCGAGGTGATCACCCCGAACCCGAAGACGTCCGGCAATGGTTACCTCTCCTTCTTCAGCGCCTGGGGGTCGGTGGTGCTACGCGGCGGCTCTCGCGACGACGCGGTGAAGTTCGTGACGCAGCTCTATAAGCAGGTGCCGGTGCTCGACTCCGGCGCGCGCGGAGCGACGACCACGTTCGTGCAGAAGAAGATCGGCGACGTGCACCTGGCCTGGGAGAACGAGGCGCACCTCGAGGTCGAAGAGGCCAAGGGTGAGCTCGACCTGGTCTACCCGCCGATCAGCATCCGGGCCGAGCCGCACGTGGCGATCGTTGACGACAACGTGGATCGCAAGAAGAGCCGCGCCGTCGCCGAGGCCTACCTGAAGTTCGTGTACACGGACGAAGGGCAGGAGATCGCTGCCAAGCACTTCTACCGGCCGAGCAACGAGGCCATCTTGAAGAAACACTCCGCGACGTTCCCCGAGATCAAACTGTTCCCGGTCACCGACATCGCGACGGACATCGCGGACGCCCACAAGCAGTTCATCGCCGAGGGCGGCGTGTTCGACAGCATCTACAAGCCCAAGGACTGAACCGTTACCGGGCGCCGATCGCCCCCATGGAATGGAACCATGCCCAGTGTAAATCGCAGAGTATTGCCCGGGTTCTCGTTGAGCCTCGGATATACGGTCTTCTACCTGAGCGTGCTCGTGCTCTTGCCTATCCTGGCCTGCTTCGTCCGGGCCGGCACGCTGAGCTTCGACGAGTTCTGGGGGGCGGTCTGGACGGCGCGCACACGCGCCGCCTACACGCTCACGTTTGGCGCCTCGCTCGCGTCCGCGATCATCAACTCCGTGCTCGGGGGGCTGATCGCGTGGGTGCTCGTGCGCTATCAGTTTCCGGGAAAGCGGCTCGTCGATTCCCTCGTCGACTTGCCGCTGGCCCTGCCCACCGCGGTGGGGGGGCTGGTTTACGCCAGCCTGTACGTCAAGAACGGCTGGCTCGGGCGCTTCCTGGTTCCGCTCGGCATCGACGTGGCCTACTCGCGGCTCGGAATCATCGCGGTGCTGGTGTTCGTGGGGCTGCCGTTCGTGGTGCGCACGATTCAACCGGTGCTAGAGGACTTCGACAAGGAGGCCGAGGAGGCCGCCTCGTCGCTGGGTGCGACCCGCTGGCAGACGTTCCACTCGGTCATCCTGCCCACGCTGTATCCGGCGCTGATCACCGGCTTCGCTCTCGCCTTCGCGCGCTCGATTGGCGAGTACGGATCGGTGGTCTTCATCTCGGGCAACATGCCCTTCAAGACCGAGATCGCCCCCATCTTGATCGTGGCGCGACTCGAGGAGTTCGCTTACGGCGAGGCGACCGCCATCGCGGTGGTGCTGCTGATCATCTCGTTCTCGATGTTGCTCTTCATCAACCTGTTGGAAAGCTGGACCCGCCGCCATGCAAGCTGAGATTGCGACCTCGCCTGTGAAGCCCTTGCCGCAGCCGGCGCCGCGTGCGCCGGCCTTTCGGCGCGCCAACGAGGACGCACCCTGGGTGCGCTATCTCCTGACGGGGACGGCGCTGCTCGTGGTCGGGGTACTGATCGTGATCCCGATCGCCAACGTGTTCGTGGAGGCGTTCGCGAGCGGCGCCGGAGCTTACTTCCGAAACCTGTTCACCGACCCCGACACGCGCCACGCGATCCTGCTCACGCTGACCGTTGTGCCGATCGCGCTGGTCCTCAACACCATCTTCGGCGTCACGGCGGCCTGGGCGATCTCGCGCTTCCAGTTCCCGGGTCGCTCGGTGTTGACGGCGCTCATCGACCTGCCGTTCTCGGTCTCGCCGGTGGTGGCCGGGTTGATGTTCGTGCTGATCTTTGGGCTCCAGGGCTACTTTGGACCGTTCCTGAGGCGTGACGGCTACTCCGTGGTGCCGTACCTGGTCTCGTTCGTGCTCGCGCTCGTGTTCGCGGTCGGCTACTTCCTGGCGCGACCGAGCGACGGCCGCTTGCGAGTGGGCCTCTGGAAGCGGCCCGGGCTGGTCGTGCCGCTCGGCAGCCTCGCGCTGTTCGCGGTGTCGTTCGCCGTGCAGAAAGCGCTCGGCATCTGGCCCGAGAACACCAGCCTCAAGATTATCTTCGCCACGCCGGGCTTGGTGCTCGCGACCTCATTCGTTACGTTCCCGTTCGTTGCGCGCGAGCTCATCCCGGTCATGGACGCCATCGGTCCGGACGAAGAGCTCGCTGCCGTCAGCTTGGGGGCCAGCGGCTGGCAAATGTTCTGGCACGTCACCGTTCCGAACGTAAAATGGGGCCTGGTCTACGGCGTCATCCTGTGCAACGCCCGCGCCATGGGCGAGTTCGGTGCCGTATACGTCGTCTCTGGCCACATCGCCGGGCAAACGGATACCATGCCGCTGCGCATCGAAAAGTTATTCCAGGAGTACAACCTGCCAGGCTCGTTTGCCGTGGCCTCGGTGTTGACCCTGGTGGCGATCGGCACGTTGGTGATCAAGAGCAAGCTGGAGACGCTGGTGGCCGCGTCGGGGGCGCACGGCCAGGCCGAGAATGTGACAAAGGGAGAACCGTCATGAGCATCGTCATCAAGGATGTCAACAAGCGTTTCGGTAGCTTTGTCGCCCTCGATCGCATCAACTTGACCGTCCCTGACGGAGGGCTCCTGGCGTTGCTCGGGCCGTCGGGGTCGGGCAAGACCACCCTGCTGCGCATCATCGCAGGGCTCGAGGTGGCGGACTCCGGCAGCATCCACCATCACGACGAGGACATCACCGGCTACTCGGCGCGCGAGCGCAAAGTGGGCTTCGTGTTCCAGCACTACGCCCTGTTCCGGCACATGACCATCGCCGACAACATCGGATACGGGCTGCGCGTGCGCGGGGTGGGCAAGGCCGAGCGCGCCGAGCGCGTCAATGAGTTGCTCAAGCTGATCCGGCTCGACGGGCTCGGAACACGCTTCCCCTCGCAGCTATCGGGCGGCCAGCGTCAGCGCGTGGCACTGGCGCGCGCGCTCGCGGCGCGGCCCGCCGTACTGCTGTTGGACGAGCCGTTCGGCGCGCTCGATGCCAAGGTTCGTCAGGAGCTGCGCCAGTGGCTGCGCAAGCTGCACGAGGAGATCCAGGTCACCAGCGTCTTCGTGACGCACGATCAGGAGGAGGCGTTCGAGGTGGCGGATCACGTCGTGGTGATGAACCACGGCAAGATCGAGCAGGTGGGGTCGCCGGCGGAGGTGTTCGAGCACCCCGCGAACGCGTTCGTCATGGACTTCCTCGGTAACGTCAACGTGTTTCATGGCCGGCTCGAGCAGGGCAAGGCCGTCGCGCCCGGGGTCGAGTTTCACTACCCCGAATACCAGCAGACAGAGGCCCGCGACGCGGCCATCTACGTGCGGCCGCACGAGCTCTGGATCGAGCGCAAGAAGAACGGCGTCCCGAGCCTCGCTGCCAAGGTGCTGCACGTCAGCCCCACCGGGTCGCGCACCAAGGTCGAGCTGCAGGCAGTCGACACGAACGCGTTGATCACAGCGGAGCTGACCAGTGAGCGTTACGCCGAGCTGGCCTTGAAATCGGGCGAGACGGTGCACGTCTCGGCCCGACGGGTGCGCGTCTTCGAAGCCGCGCAGCAGCCCGAATACTCGATCTGACCGGCTGCCGCCGAGGCGGTGGGTTGCCAGGGGGCCGCGGACACGCGGCTCTTCGTGGGCTCAGCCGCGGCTCTTGCGCTTGTCGGCCTTCGCTCGCGAGAGCACGGCGCTCTTGTCCAGGTGATCCTCTCCCTGACGTTCCAGGTACTCGTCATAGCTACCCTGGAAGTCGCGCATGCCGTCGGGCCTGAGCTCGATGATGCGCGTCGCGAGCTGGCTGACGAAGTGGCGGTCGTGCGAAACGAATAGCAGCGTGCCCTCGCGCGTACGGAGCGCGCCCGTCAGCGCCTCGATCGTCTCCAGATCGAGGTGGTTGGTGGGCTCGTCGAGCACCAAGATGTTGGGCTTCAGCACCGCGAGCCGTGCGAATATCACGCGCGCGGCCTCGCCGCCCGAGAGCGCGGCCGCAGGTTTATCGACCTCGTCGCCGCTGAACAGCATGCGACCGAGATGGCCGCGCACGTAGTTGGTCGTCTCCGCGGGGCAAGCGCGCCACACGAACTGCAGGGGCGTGTCTCGCGGGCTGGCGAGCAGCTCGTGATGATCCTGGGCAAAATAGCCGACGCTCGTCTGGTGGCCCCACTCGAAGGAGCCCGCGTCGTGCTCCAGGTTGTCGGCGATGATCTTGAGCAGCGTGCTCTTGCCGATGCCGTTCTGCCCGATGATCGCCACGCGCTCGCCGCGGCGCACCTCGAAGCCGACGTTCGAGAGCACGCGCTTTTCCCCGTAGCTCTTGCACAGCTCCTTCACCGTCAGCACGTCCCGCCCGCTCGGGCGGGCCTGCTCGAAGCGAAAGTTGGGCGCGACGCGCGATGTCTTCGGCAGATCGGGGATCTCGATCTTCTCGATCTGCTTGAGCCGGCTCTGCGCTTGCCGCGCCTTGGTGGCCTTGGCCCGGAAGCGCTCGACGAAGGCCTTCTTCTCGGCGATGGCGCGCTCGGCGCGCTCGTTCTCGGTCTCCTTGCGCTCGCGCGTCGCGACCTTCTGGTCCAGAAACTTGGTGTAGTTGCCCGTGTATTCGAGGATCGTCTGGTAATCGACGTCCAGGATCCGGTTGGCCACGGCGTCCAGGAAGTGGCGGTCGTGGGAGATGATGACGGCGCAGCCCTTGTAGCTCTGCAGGAAGCCCTCGAGCCAGTGGATCGACAGGATGTCGAGGTGGTTCGTGGGTTCGTCGAGGAACAGCGCATCGGGGCGGCCGATCAACACCTGCGCCAGGAGCACGCGCAGCTTGTAGCCGCCCGAGAGCGTGCCGAGCGGGCGCTCGACGGTGTCGTCCGAGATGCCGAGTCCAACCAGCATCTCGCGCGCGCGAGCCTCGAGGCTGTAGCCGTCGCCGTACGTGATGATGTCGTTGAGCTGCATCAAGCGCTCGGCGTCCGGGTTGAGCTCGTGGCTCAGCCGGTCTTGCTCGGCGAGCGCCGCGTAGACCGTCGTATCGCCGCGCATGGTCACGTCGATGATGCGGGCGGCATCATCCATGAACTGGTCCTGGCGCAGCACCCCGACGCTCAGGTTCCTGGGGATGCCGACGCTGCCGCCTTCGTCGTGCTCGTCACCCGTCAGGATGCGCAAGAAGGTCGTCTTGCCGCTGCCGTTCGCCCCGACCAGGCCGTACCGGCAGCCGGGGTTGAGCTGGAGGTTGACGCCCTCGAACAGCGACTGTGCGCCAAAATGCTTGGTGAGATTGACGATCGTGATCATCGAAGCGGGCGCGTGACTACGCCGTCCGGAGCCGTCCGGCAAGCGCCGCCCCGAGAAAACGGCCGCTCCGTGGCCGCGTCGTAGTCGTTCTGCCGCGCGGCCCGTGCGCGGCGCAGGCCCTGGTTACGTCAGCCGTACCGTTTCGGGTGCACGGGGCAGAGCGCGAACAGGCGCTCACCCGCCAGATCGGTCGCGAGCTCGAGCGCGTCGGCTGCCCCGGGGACGTGCGCGCCGAGCCACTCGCTGACGGCGAGGCCCGCGTCCTCCTCGCGCCGCGGCCTGAGCCCGCGCGGGGCGCTGGGTTGCACCCAGCGCAGCGGCGCGTCGGCAGCCAGCGACAGCTTCTCGCGCAGCGCCGCCTGCACGTCCCAGAGCCCGCCGAGGGTGTCCACCAGCGACGCCTCGAGCGCCTGCGAGCCCGTCCAGACCCGGCCTCGAGCCACCCGCTCGAGCGCCTCGAAGGGCAAGCCCCGCGCCGTGGCCATCTTGCTCACGAAGTCGCGATACGCCGCCTCGATGTCGCGCTCGACCTTGTCGAGCTCCTCGGCGCTCCACGGGGTGGTGACCGCGTGGAAGCCGGCGCGCGGCCCCGACCCGATGGTTTCGCGCCCGATGCCGAGCTTGGACAGCAGCCGCGACACCTCGAACTTGCCCCCGACGACGCCGATCGAGCCCGTCAGCGTGCTGGGATTGGCCCACACGCGCACCCCAGGCAGCGCGCTCGTGTAGTAGCCGCCCGAAGCGGCCACGTTGACCATCGACACGAAAATGGGCTTCTTCTTTGCCGCCAGCGTCAGCTCGCGCCACATCAAGTCGCTGGCCAGCGCGCTGCCGCCCGGCGAGTCCACGCGCAGCACGATGGCGCGCAGCTTGGGTGACTCGACCGCCCGGCGCAGCGCGCGGCGAAAGGAGAGGTGTCCGGTGGCCCGCGGCCCGTTGGGCCCCGCGCGGTCATGGCCAGACCGGATGTTGCCGCTGACGCCGAGCAAAGCGACCGGCGTGGCGCGCCGGCGCCACAAATGCCCGCGGCGTAGCCCGCGACGATAGGCCGACGCGCTCATCACCTTTCCGTCTTCGACGCCGACCTCGTCGGCGAGCTGATCGACGTATTGCGTGCTGTCGATCAGGCCGTGGGTGAGCGCCTCTTCCGCGCGGAACGGCCCGCTGTCGATGGCCGTGCGGGCCGCCTCCGGCGTCAGCTGGCGCGCGGACGCGCAGCGCTCCACCAGCTGCCGGTTCAAGTCGCTGACCAGGCTGGTCAGCATTTCGCGATTTTCCTCGCTCATGTGCGCCGCCGTGAACATCTCGCGCATGCTCTTGTACTCGCCGCGCGCGAGCAGCTGGGCGCGCACGCCCGCCCGCTCCAGTGCCCCTTGGAGCAGGGTGAATTCCATTGCCACGCCGGACACGTTGAGCGAGCCGGTCGGTGGCAGGCGGATGCTGGAGGCGCCGAGCGCCAGCCAGTAGCCGGCGAGCCCGAGCTCATCGGCATGGACGATCACCTGCTTGCCTGCAGCGCGGCAGCGAGCCAGGGCAGCCCGCAGCTCTTCGGCGCGGCCGAGCCCGCACTGAAGGTGCTCGACGCGGACGACCAGAGTCTCGATCTTGGGGTCGCGCGCGATGTGGTCGAGCAGCCCGAGCAATCCGACCAGATCCGGGACCTTCGCGGGCCGCAGCCAGCTGCGCAAGCCACCGCTGGCTGGAAGGTCCGGGAGCGGCCCCGAGAGCACGAGCTCGAGGGCCCGAGCCTTGCGCCGACGCCAGCGCACCAGGCCGAGCACGCGCCACGCGAGCAGCAGGAGCAGGGCGAGCGCGACGGCAGCCAGCAGCCAGCGTAACATGCGCCCGACATAGCACGCCGAGGGCGGGCTCCGCTCGCCCGGCGAGAGCGCCGTGTGGGCCGGGGTGCGATTGTCCGTTATTTACGCGGCTGCGCCGACGCGGTGCTATGCTCGAGCTCCCAACGCAGAGGACAGCTTTTGCAGCCATCCGACCCGACCACCCGTCACATTCGATTACTCTCGCATCCGGGGAGCTATGGCGTGTCGCCGGTGCCGATCCGCTGGGGGGCGTCGACGCCAGCCGAGCGGGGGCCGCTGATCGGGACGCTCGGGGACACGGCGCGCCGCAACGTGATCGGATCACACTCCGGTTCGTATGCCGTTTACAGGGCCCTGGCCGTGGCGGCGCGCGCGCTCGATCCAGAGCACCAGGCAGACCTGACGGACACGATGCCCACGCACGCGCTGGGCCCGCATCCGCAGTGGCACGATCCGAAGCTCATCGTATCGCTCGATCCCTACGGCGCGATCGTGCACGACGTGTTTCGCGACTATTACGCCCAGGGCTGTGACATTCGGCCTACGATCGCCATCACCGCGGCGCACCTGGTGCTGCCCGAGGTCCACTCCGCCGTCGCCGCCGGGCGCCTCTCGCCAGACGGCAAGGTGCTCCTGGACGACGCCTCGTGTGTGGTGACGAAGGCTGCGATCGAGCCGGCCTGGTACCTGCCGGGCATCGCCGAGCGTTTCGGCGTCGACGAGGGCCGCTTGCGGCGCGTGCTGTTCGAGGAGACCGGCGGCATGTTCTCGGAGCTGGTGACGCGCGGCGATCTGCAGGTGTTCCTGCCGCCGATCGGCGGACACACCGTGTACATGTTTGGCGACGTGAGCAAGCTCGGCAAGGCAGGCACTCACGTCACCGCGCGCGTGCACGACGAGTGCAACGGCTCGGACGTGTTCGGCTCGGACATCTGTACGTGCCGGCCCTATCTCACGCACGCCGTCGAGGAGTGCGTGCGCGGCGCGCAGCAAGGCGGCGTCGGGGTCATCGTCTACTTCCGCAAGGAAGGC
>Ga0315910_10001361_pt1 | contig 22612 bp, 20 predicted proteins | sample EdamamesoilMG_FD_204470 | JGI IMG/M metagenome (GOLD analysis project Ga0315910, IMG submission 204470) | Garden soil microbial communities collected in Santa Monica, California, United States - Edamame soil | ecosystem: Environmental > Terrestrial > Soil > Garden | place: USA: California... | reverse complement strand
CAAAAACAAACCCCCCCCGGGGGTTGCGCGGCCCCCTATCTTGTGTTGTTGTGTTTTTGTTTGGTTTTTTCCGCCCCTCCTTCCTGGGGGGGGGTGCGGGCCGGGGGGGGGGGGGGGGGGGGGTGGGGCCCCTGGGGGGGGGGCACGGCCGGGCGGTCTAGTTCGCCCGCGCCGGACCCCGTGCCGGCCCCGAGGGTGGTGGTCGGAAGGGGAAAACTCTCAGCCGGGGCCGGCATCGGGCGAACTCGATGGCGAACCCTAACATCGGGCTAATCCCGGATCAAGGAAGATTTTCAGCCGCCGGCTCAACTCTTGGCGTGGATGGTCGACAACCACGGCGGGAGGCGCGTCGCACACGACTCCTCATCCTGACTCCCCCCCCGAGGGTCCCCCCCCTCAATCCACCCGCGACGCGCCTCCCGCTCCCTTTATTGAAGCCCGAAGCCCGCACGGGTGAGTTCACGCAGAGGCGGCTTCAGTAGGCGACCGCCCGCGCCTGGATGAAGGAGTAGAAGAACACGGCGTCGGGGTTGTGCGCGACCAGGGCCAGCTCCTGCCGCATGCCGGCGACCACCGCGCTGGAGACCTTGCCGGCCTTGAGCAGGCCCTCGGAGCCCGAGAGCAAGAGGTCGCTCCAATAGGCGATGAACTCCGCGCGCTCGCCGGGGTGGCGGTTGTCGAGGTGGATCGTCTTCACCTCGGTGGCCACGTCGCGGTAGCCGACCGCTTGCAGCAGGTTGCCGAGCTTGGCGCCGACGAAGGGATCGCCGCCGATCTCCAATTGATAGTCGTTGAAGGCCATCCAGTAGGACAGGGTCTGCGGGCTGTAGGGCTCCAGGAAGAAGCTCGCGTTCTGCACCTCGCTGACCACGATCGGCGAACCCACGCGCAGCACGCGGCGCGTCTCCGAGAGCACGCGCGCCGGATCGGGGACGTGCTCGAGGATCCAGCACAGGAAGGCGGAGTCGAAGCTCTCCGCCGCGAACTCCATCTGCGCGGCGTCGGCGTGCACCAGCTTGACGCGGTCGGCGGCCCAGGGGAGCGCGGCGATGTGGCGCTTGGCCTGGGCCAGGTTGGCCTCCGAGCGATCGATGCCGGTCACGTGCAAGTCGGGGAAGTGCCGCAGCAGGATCTCGGTCTGCGCGCCGACGCCGCAGCCGACTTCGATCAGGTTCTTCGCGCGCCGCAGCGGGAGGCGATCGTGCACCAGGTGCTCGGTGACGCGCGCCTGGCGGTAGAGGCGCTCCTGCTCTTCCTTGGTGAAGCCGTGCAGGTAGCCGTGGGCTTTTTTCTTGGGCGTGATGCTCGACTTGGCCATGCCGCGCATTCTAGCGCGGGCGCGCGGCTCGGGTCAGCGCGCGCTGCTGAGCGCGATCCAGCGCCGGTTCGCCGCGCGCCACTCGTCCCACCAGTACTGCAGGTCACTCGCGAGCTGCGCATCGGCGCACAGCAAGGCGGGGCCGACATCCGGATGGCCGGTGCGCGCGAGCAGGAACGCGAGTTCGGACTCGCGCAAGCTGCCGTCGACGACATCCAGCGCGCCAAGCCGCGCTGCGATGCCGGCAGGACCGGTGGACAGGAGCCAGGTGAAGGCGCGTGCCGCGTCCCAGCCTGCGAGTTCGTCGAGCCGCTCGAGTTGGACCGAGCGCGGCTGACGGATCAGGTTCCAGTAGCGCGCCCCTTCGTGCACGCATTCGGCGAGATCCAGCGGCGTTTGCGCCAGCACGCGCGGCAGCGCCTGATCGAGGTCGTTCGCGCGTCCGTCGGCGATTTCGCAATCGAACCACGCGGCGACGAGGCTCGGCTCGACCCAGTTCTGCCGACCATCGTTCACGTGCTCACGGATCGCGTCAATTGCGGTGTGGACTTGGTTCAGGCCCATCCAGCAGCGCACGCGCAGCGCGAGCATCTGGCTGTTCGCGGCGTCGAGTCCAGAGCCGCAGCTCGCCATGGAGTTCCAGTGCCTCGCGTACTCCAGAGCCTTGGCGTATCGCCCGCGATCGGCGGCCAGCGTGGCCATGCGTCCAGCAATGCGTCCGGCCAGCCGCGGTGCAATGACACGCTGCACGGGCGAGTCGAGGCGCGCGAGGAGGTCGACTCTCGCGTTTTCCAACAGCTGCAACGCGTCGTCGACGCGTGCGTTGTGGTCCAAGGCCAGCGCGAGCTGCAAGCTGATCGCACACGGATCATCGCCACCAGGAAGGTTGCGCAGCGCCGCGATCGCATCCAGCACATCGTTCGGGCAGACTGCCGCGTGTGCGGACGTGGAATGGTCGGCACCAGCGGATTCAACGTCCCAACCGTGCTCCAGCGTGTGTTCGTCGAGCAACTGCATGAGCCGCTCGGTCGCTTCCGATTTCCGCAGCTCCGCGAATAGCTGCGCTGCTCCGCCGTCCTCGAGGCTGCACTGGCCGACGAGCGGGGAGGGGGGGGCCTGAGCCGCTGCGGCGAGTGCGAGCGCGCAGCTCGCCAACGCGGCGCGGACGGGAGCCTGAAATCTGGCTGCGTGAGTCACACGTGGTTCCGCGACAAAGGTAGCCGCCGTGCCTACTTCGCGCGTGCGTAATCGCCTTCCATGAACGGCGCCCAGGTCTTGCCGCCGTCGGGGGAGGACTCGATCTTGAACTGGTAGCGGTCGGCGCCGGCGAGCGTGTAGACGTAGCGCATCTGGCCGTAGGGCGTCTCGCTCTCGAAGACGAACTGCTTGCCGCGCTGCTGACCGGCGGTCGCCGCCTGCGGCGGCATGCCCATCGAATCGACCCAATACCAAAGGTAGCGCTTGCCGAAGCTGTCCCAGCCGATCACGCCATGGCCGTGGAACGTGGTCTTTCCGCCGACCTCCTGGCGGTAGTCGGTGATCAGGTAGAAGCCGTCGCCGGACATGCGCGAGTGGCTGTGACCGATCGACTTGCCGCCGGGACCCATCGGGCCGGGATGCATGATCTCCTCGCCGCTCCAAGTGCCGGCGAGCGACTCGAGCTGCTTGTGTTCGGTTCCGACGCGCGGCATCTGCATGGACATGGGAGTTTCTCCGAACGGGTCATGGGGATGAGCGCTGCTTTGTACCCCGGGACCCTGGAACCCGGAACCCCAGGCGAAAGTACCTGACAGCGGCGCGGGGATCGGCGAGCATCTGCGGGATGGTGAGGGTCATGAAATTCGGGGGGTCGTCGTTGGCGGATGCGGCGCGGCTGCGACAGGTGGCGGCGCTGGTGCGCGAGGCGGCGCCGTTCGCGCCCGTGGTGGTGCTCTCGGCGATGGGCAAGACCACCGACGCGCTGTTCCGCGCGGCGGACGCGGCGAAGTCGGGTGATGCGCCAGCGGCGTTGGAGCACGCGCGCGGCGTCTTCGCTTCCCACGCGGCGGTGGCCCTGGACCTGTTCGGCGAGGACATCCCGCTGGAATTGGCCGGCGCGCTCGAGGCGCGGCGCGAGGAGTTGGAGCAGATCCTGCGCGGCGTCGCGCTGCTGCGCGAACTCAGCCCGCGTTCGATGGACGCGATCGCCTGCCTGGGCGAGCGGCTCTCGACGCAGATGCTGAGCGCCCTGCTGCTGCGCGAGGAGTTCCCCGCGAGCCTGTTCGACGCGCGCGGCGTGCTGTGCACCGATGCGCGCTTCGGTCGCGCGGCGCCGCGCATGGACCTGGTGCGCAGCCGCGCCGCCGAACGCCTGGCCGCGCTGTGCGTGCCGGGTCACGCGCTGGTGACCCAGGGCTACATCGGCGCGACCGAGGAGGGCGTCACGACCACTCTCGGCCGCGGGGGCAGCGACTATTCCGCGGCGATCTTCGGCGCCGTGCTCGGCGCGGACGAAGTGCAGATCTGGACCGACGTCGAGGGAGTGCTGACCGCCGATCCGCGGCTGGTGGCCGAGGCGCTGCCGATCGACGAACTCTCCTTCGCCGAAGCGGCGGAGCTCGCGGCCTTCGGGGCCAAGGTGCTGCATCCGGCGACGATCCAGCCCGCGGTCGAAGCCGGCATTCCGGTCACCGTGCGCCACACGCAGCGGCCGAACGGCCGCTTCACCACCATCCGCCGCGACGTGCAGAGCCGCCGCCCGGTCACGGCGCTGGCGACGCGCGGGCCGATCACGGTGCTGACGGTGACCTCGACGCGCATGCTCGATCAGAGCGGCTTCCTGGCCGGTCTGTTCGAGGTCTTCGGCCGCCTCGGCGTCAGCGTGGACCTGATCGCGACCGCGGAAGTCAGCGTGTCGCTCACGGTCGAGCGCGATGCTCCGATCGAGGAATTGCGTGCCGCGATCGGGCGCATGGCCAGGCTCGAGGTGGCCGAGAACCGCGCCATCGTCGCGGTCGTCGGCGAGCGCCTCAAGCAGACCCAGGGGCTCGCGGCACGCATCTTCGGCGCGCTTGCAGACGTCAACGTCGAGATGATCTCGATGGGAGCGAACGAGATCAACCTGAGCCTGGTGGTCGAACAGCGCCAGGCGGCTGTGACGATTCAGCGCCTGCACGACGCTCTGTTCCCGCGCACGTCCTAGCACCTGCGCGCAAGCGCCGAGCGGGCCCGGCGAGGTCCGCGGAGCCTTCGGCCTGCAGGCGTGGCGCGCGCAGATCTACGCTCTTCTGCGCAGTGCCGGTCGAAAGCTTGGGCCCAAAGCGGCGCGGCTCCTAGAATCCGACGTATGCAAGACCCGGCCCTGGATCTCGCGCGCGAAGGCGCGCGCCTGCCCGCGGATCCGCAGCAGGCCGGTTTGCGGGTGTCGGTGATCGTCCCGACGCTCGACGAGGTCGACAACATCGGCGTGCTCGTCGACGAGCTCGCGCGCGCCTTCGCAGGCGAGTCCTACGGCTGCGAGATCCTGGTCGCCGACGGCGGATCCAAGGATGGAACGCGGGCCAAGGTCGCGAGCCTGGAGTGCCCCTTCCCGCTGCGCTTGATCGAATGCTCCGGCAGCGGAGGGCTCGCGGGCGACGTGCTCGAGGCGGCCCGGCAGGCGCGCGGCGAAGTCGTGGTCGTGCTCGACGCGGATCTGAGCCACCCGCCGAGTCGCGCGCCGGAGCTGGCGCGCGCGGTGCTCGAAGGCCGCGCCGACATGGCGATCGGCAGCCGCTACTGCAAGCAGGGCTCGACGCCGGGATGGCCGCTGTCGCGGCGCTTGATGTCGCGCGCCGCGGGCCTGCTCGTGTGGCCGCTGCAGGATGCGCGCGATCCGCTGTCGGGGTTCTTCGCCGTGGGCCGCGAGCGACTGGTCGCGAGCTGCGCCCACGCGCGCGGGTTCAAGCTCGGCCTGGAGCTGCTGCTGCGCGGCGGCGAATCGCTGCGCGTGCACGAGATCGGCATCGCCTTCCACGATCGCGAACGCGGCGCATCGAAGTTGAGTTCGGCGCAGGCGCGCGACTACGTGCGCGGAGTGCTGCGGCTGGCGACCGGCGAAGCGGGCCAGCGCACCGCGGCGCGCTTCGCGCTGGTCACGTTGCTCGGCATGTTCGTCGATCTCGTGATCTTCCGCTCGCTGCTGGGCTCGCAGGAGGGCATGCCCGGCGCCCAGGCGCTGGCTTTCCTGGTCGCCTCGCTGTCGACGTACCTCGGCCATGCGTGGTGGGGCCTGCGCAGTTCGCGACCCGGGGCCGCCGCGATCGACGGACGCACGCACCTGCGCTTCCTGGCGGTGGCCTTGATGGCCTTCGCCCTGCGCGGAGCGGTGATCGGCCATGCCGTGAGCGCTCAACTTCCCTGGCAGCTGATGTTGCCGCTGGCGATCGGCGTCTCGGCCCTCGTGCAGGTCTTGGGCAGCTTCTTCTTCGTCTTCCGCGCGCCGGACGCGCGCACGGGATCCGGCCTGCACTGGCGCCTGGGGGCGGTCGGGCTGATCGCCTACCTGCTCGCGCTGCGCCTGAGCTATCTGGGCCTGCCGACGCTGCTGCCCCAGGAGGCGTACTACTGGAACTACGCCCAGCATCCGGCGCTGGGCTACCTCGATCACCCGCCGATGGTCGCGGCCCTGATCGGCGCGAGCACCTGGTTCTTGGGCGACACCGAGTTCGCGGTGCGCTTGCCGGCGCTGCTCTGCTCCTTGGTCTGGACCGCCTTCGGCTACCGCATGGCCTGCAACCTGTTCGACCGCGCGGTCGGACTGCGCAGCGCGCTGCTGCTGGCCACGCTGCCGGTGTTCTTCTGCTACGGCTTTTTCATGACGCCGGACTCGCCGCTGCTGGCCTGCTGGGCCGGAGCGCTCTATTTCCTCGAACGCGCCCTGCTCGCGGGCAGGCGCTCGGCCTGGTACGGAGTGGGCGTCTGCCTTGGGCTGGGCCTGCTGTCCAAGTACACGATCGTGCTGCTGGTGCCGGCGACGCTGCTGTTCGTGGCGCTCGACCCGCGCTCGCGCGCCTGGTTCGCGCGCAAGGAGCCTTACCTCGCGCTGGCGCTGGCGCTGGCGATCTTCTCGCCGGCGCTGATCTGGAACGCGAGGCACGAATGGGCCTCGTTCGCGTTCCAGGGGCCGCGGCGCTTGGCCGCGGAGCGCGAGTTCGGCCTGCCGCTCCTGCTGGGGTCGATCGTCCTGCTGCTGGGCCCGACGGCCTTCGCCGCGGCGATCACGGTCCTGCGCGCCGGCGCGCGCGGCGCCAGCCAGGACCTGCAAGTCGCAGGCGAGCGCGCGCGCAGGCTGTTCTCGCGCCTGTTGCTGCTGCTGCCGGTGATCGTCTTCGCCTGCTTCAGCCTGATCCACAGCCCCAAGCTCAACTGGACCGGTCCCGCATGGCTGGTCCTGCTGCCGTGGATCGCCTACCACACGATGGATGCTCGACGCCGCGAGCCCGCGGCGCCTCGCGCGCGCTTGGCACGCGCCTGGACGCCGAGCCTCGCCGGCCTCGCCGTGATCTACGGGGTCCTGCTGCAGTACTCGATCGCGGGCGCGCCCGGCCTGGACTTTCCTTCGCGTCTGAGCCTGATCGGCTGGCCCGACCTCGCCGCGCGGATCGACCACGTCGAGGACGCGATCGAACTCGAATCCGGTCAGGATCCGCTGGTGGTCGGCATGGACAAGTACAACATCGCCAGCCAGCTCGCCTTCTACAGGACCAAGCTGCATCGCGGCGAGTCGGGCGCCGAGCGCCTCGAGGGCGTGCAGGCGACCACCGGCCGGCAGTGGTTCGGCAAGCAGAGCCTGATGTTCGGCTACTGGCCGGTGGCCGGCGCCAAGGAAGGCCGCACGCTGATCCTGGTCGACGACGAGGCCGAGGACCTGGAAGGCGAGCGCGTGACCAGCTGCTTCGAGCGGCTCTCGCCCGTGACACGCGTGGTGACCGAGCAGAACGGGAAGCGCTCCCAGGCCTTCTATTACCGGATCGGCTACGGCTTTCGGCCGCCGCCGCTCTGAGCTCGAATGCCGCCAGCCGCGCGGGCGGCGGGCGCTATGCTCTCGACGATGGACCAAGCCTCCTTGCGCGCAGCGTCGGTCGCCGCCCTGCTGTGTTTCGCCGGCGCCTGCGCCGCTCCCGCGCAACCGCTCGAGCCGCAGCCCGCCGTGGCGCAGCCAGCTGTGGCGTCGCCAGCCGTGGTGCAGCCAGCCGTGGCGCAGCCAGCCGGCGCGCAGGCGGCCGACGTGGAGTCGATCGGATCGCTGCGCAATTCGCGCGTGGCTTTCCCGATGCCGGAGCCGCGTGTCGAGCTCTTGTACCTGGCCGGCGGCATCAGCGAGGAAGAGCGCGCGGAACTCGCGCGCGCCGCGCCCAACGTGCGCATCGAGAGCGGGCTTTCGCGCGAGCAGGCGCTGGCGCTGGCGCCGAAGGCCCATGGCGTCGACGCGCAGCTGCTCACGCCGGCCTTCCTGGCAGCGGCGGATCAACTCGTCTGGGCCCAGGCCTCCAGCGCGGGCGTCGAGCGCTATCTCTCGCTGGAGGGCCTGGCGCAGGAGCCGCGCATCGTGCTGACCAATTTCCGCGGCGTGCACGGGCCGGCGATCGCCGATCACGTGTTCGCGATGCTGCTGGTGCTGACCCGCGACCTGCGCTTCCACCTCGCCAACCAGGCCAGCGGCAGCTGGGGGCGCGAGGGTTCCGAGCTGCGCCCGATCGCACTGCAGGGCCGCACCCTGCTGGTCGTGGGACTCGGCGGCATCGGCAGCGAGGTCGCCGCGCGCGCGCACGGTTTCGGCATGCGCGTGATCGCCACGCGCCGCAGCGCGGCGCCCAAGCCCGAGCACCTGGACTACGTGGGCCGCGCGGAGGAGCTGCCTGCGCTGCTGCCGCAGGCCGACGTCGTCGTCGTGTGCGTGCCGCTGACGGCCGAAACCGAGGGCTTGATCGGGCCCGAGGCCTTCGCGGCGATGAAACCCGGCGCGTTCCTGGTCAACATCGCCCGCGGGCGGGTCGTCGACACCCCGGCCCTGCTCGAAGCCTTGCGCTCGGGGCGGCTGGGCGGCGCCTGCCTGGACGTCACCGATCCCGAGCCGCTGCCCGCGGATCATCCGCTGTGGCGCCTGCCCAACGTGTTGATCACGCCGCACGTTTCCAACGACGCGGAGCTGACCGACGTGCGCGCGAGCGCCTTGCGCCTCGAGAACATGCGCCGCTTCGGCGCGGGCGAGCCCCTGCTCAACGTGGTCGACAAGCGCGCGGGATACTGAGCTTCGACGATGGAGATCGTGCTGCTGGCGCCCGAGATTCCGCACAATACCGGCTGCGCGGGACGGCTCTCGGCGGCGCTGGGAATGCGCCTGCACCTGGTCGAGCCGCTGGGATTCAGCCTGGACGAGCGCGCGCTGAAGCGCGCCGGACTGGACTACTGGCCGCAGGTCGAGCTGTGCGTGCACGCCGACTGGCCCGCGGCGGCTCGCGCGCTGCGCGGCTCGAGCGAACGCGCGCTGGAGCAGCGCCTGAAGCTGTTCACGGCGCGCGGCGGCCGCTCGCTGTTCGAGACCGACTTCGCGCCTGACGACGTGCTGCTCTTCGGCTCCGAGTCCAGCGGACTGCCCGCCGAACTGCTCGCACGCTATCCCGAGCAGCGTGTCTACATTCCGATCCGCCCGGGCGTGCGCAGCCTCAACCTGGCCAACGTGGTCTGCCTGGGGACCTACACGGCGCTGGTGCGCGCCGGCTCGCCCTTGCCCGACAACGACGGCGGCTACCAGGCCCATCCGCGGGCCGCCGAGGACGTTTGGCCCCGTTCGCGGCTCAGCGATCAGGCCTGCGATCCGCGCTGAGCCGCGCTCGCGCGCGGTCGGCGCCGCGGCGATTCCCGCGAGTGCGCCGGATGTCGCTTCGCGGCGTGTCCGAACTGCTCCCCGCAACCTTCCGTTCACGGGAGAGTTTCAGGGAGCGATCGCCGGAGCCTCCAAGGAGTTCCAGAAAACCATGGCTTGAGGCAGAGAAGGAACACGGCGTGAACGCTAGACTCTCGCCCAAAATTGGACGGGACTTCGCGCTCGCCGTCGTTCGGCGACCGGGCTCCGTGCACGATTTTGGCCCTGTTCTGCCCCCACGGCAGGGCCTCCGGCGCCCGCCCACGGCACCCGGTCCCCCCGATGAGCCAGATCTTCCACAAGAGCTTCAACACCCTGTCCAAGGCCAGTGTCGTGCTCGGCGGCCTGCTGGCCGCGAGCGCGATCGCTTGGCTGCTGGGCGCCAACCGTGCGCCGTACATCAGCCTGATCAACGTGCCGCGCGAGCAGCCGGTGCCCTTCAGCCACAAGCACCACGTCGGCGGCCTCGGCATCGATTGCCGCTACTGCCACACCAGCGTCGAGGAGTCGGCCCAGGCTTCGATCCCTTCGACCAAGACCTGCATGACCTGCCACTCGCAGGTATGGACCAACGCGGCGATGCTCGAGCCCGTGCGCCAGAGCTACCAGAACGACCAGTCGATCCCCTGGCTCAAGGTGCACGACCTGCCTGACTTCGCGTACTTCAACCACTCGATCCACATCGCCAAGGGCGTCGGTTGCCAGACCTGTCACGGTCAGGTCGACGAGATGCCGCTGATGATGCGCAAGAACACGCTCAACATGGAGTGGTGCCTCACCTGCCACCGCGCGCCGGAGAAGTTCCTGCGCCCGCGCGAGGAGGTGTTCAACATGAATTGGACCCTGCCCAAGGGTCAGACCCAGGAACAGCTCGGTGCCGAACTGGTCGAGCAGTATCACGTGCAGAAACTGACCAACTGCTCCACCTGCCACCGATGAGCGAACCCACATCCTCCGCCGTGCCTGTCGAGGTCGCCCAACGCCTCGCAGGCCAGAGCGGCCGCAAGTATTGGAAGAGCCTGGGCGAGCTGACGCATGACGCGGATTTCTCCGCGCGGCTCACCGAGCACGTCCGGCGCGAGTTCCCCAGCCAGGTCGAGATCCTCGCCGACCCGGTGCAACGGCGCACCTTCCTGCAGTTGATGGGCGCTTCGCTGGCGTTGGCCGGCATCTCCTCGTGCACGCGCCAGCCCGACGAGCACATCCTGCCCTACGCCAAGACGCCCGAGGCGCTGATCCCGGGCCGACCGCTGTACTTCGCCACGGCGATGCCCTGGGCCAGCGGCGCCATCGGGCTGCTGGTCGAGAGCCACATGGGTCGTCCGACCAAGATCGAGGGCAACCCCGATCACGTCGCCAGCCACGGCGCGACCGACCTGTTCTCGCAAGCCAGCGTGCTCGACCTCTACGACCCGGACCGCTCGACGACCACCGTGCGCAACGGACGCGGCTCGACCTGGGACGAGCTGGTCGCGAGCTTGGGGCCCGACCTGGAAGCGCAGAAGCTCAAGGGCGGCGCGGGCCTGCGCATCCTGAGCGGCACGCTCAACTCGCCGACGCTCGCGGCGCAACTGAACGAGGTGCTGGCGATGTTCCCCAAGGCGCGCTGGGTCCAGTGCGAACCGGTCAACCGCGACAACCAGCGCCTGGGCGCGCTGATGTCCTTCGCCGAGGACGTCGCGCCGCGCTTCGACCTGTCGCGCGCCGAGGTGATCGTCAGCCTGGAGTGCGACCTGCTCGCCAACGGTCCGGAGAGCGTGCGCCTGGCGCGCGCCTGGGCCGACCGCCGCCGCTCGGCCGCCGGCATGAACCGCATGTACGCCGTCGAGTCGACGCCCACGGGCACCGGCTCGCTGGCCGACCACCGGCTGGCGCTCGCGCCGTCGGGGATCGACCGCATCGCGCGCGCCATCGCGCAGGCCGTCGGCGTGGACGTCGGCGCGGCGGGCGGGGCGCAGCTCGGCGGCGAGGAGCAGAGCTTCGTCGCCGCGCTGGTCAAGGACCTCAAGGCGCAGGCCGGCAAGTCGCTGGTCGTCGCCGGCGAGCCGCTCTCGCCGCAGGTGCACGCGCTGGTCAACGCGATCAACGTCAAGCTCGGCAACGTCGGCAAGACGCTGCACTTCGCCGAGCCCGCGGCGCCGGTGTCCGTCGAGCAGCTCGCGAGCCTCAAGCGGCTGTCCGAGGAGATGGCGCGCCGCGAAGTCGAGATCCTGGTGATCCTCGAGGCCAACCCGGTGTACGACGCGCCCGCCGACTGCGAGTTCGTCGCGGCGATGCAGCAGGTTCCGCTGCGCGTGCACTTCGGCACGCGCGAGGACGAGACCGGCGTGTTGTGCCATTGGCACGTGCCCGCCTCGCACTTCCTCGAGACCTGGAGCGACGCGCGCGCCTTCGACGGCAGCTTGTCGATCGTGCAGCCCCTGATCGCGCCGTTGTACGCGACCAAGAGCGCGCACGAGTTCGTCTCGCTGCTCGCCGGCAAGCCCGGCGCCTCGGGCTACGACACGCTGCGCGAGGCCTGGAAGGCGCGCATGGGCGCGCCGGCCGACTTCGAGGCGCGCTGGCAACGCGCCCTGCACGACGGGTTCCTCGCCGACTCCGCCGTGCGCACGCGCGAGGTGTCGCTGAAGAAGTTCGACGCGGGCGCGGCCTCGGTGACGCCCACGGGTGAGCTCGAGCTCGCGCTGCGTCCCGATCCCAGCCTTCACGACGGTCGCTTCGCCAACAACGGCTGGCTGCAGGAGGTTCCCAAGCCGGTGTCCAAGCTGACCTGGGACAACGCGCTCTACCTGAGCCCGCAGACCGCCGCCGACCTCGACGTCGAGAGCGGCGACGTGGTCGAAGTCACGCACGCCGGCCGCAAGCTGAAGGTCGCCGTCTGGGTGCAGCCCGGACAGGCGCGCGGCAGCGCCACGCTGCACATGGGCTTCGGCCGCACGCACGCCGGCAAGCTGGGCAACGGGCCGGGATTCAACGCCTTCGCGCTGCGCAACTCGGCCATGCCCTGGGGCGGACCGGCGACGATCGCGCGCAGCGGCGAGACCTACAAGCTGGCCTGCGCGCAGGAGCACCACGACATGGACGCGATGGGCTTCGAGCGCGACCTGGTTCGCGAGTCGACGCCCGCGGCCTTCGCGCGCGGCGAGTACGGCGCCCCGCACCTGCACGCCAAGCCCGCGGAGTCCGCGGCCGGCGCCGGCCATGGCGAGAAGCCCGGGCACGCCGAGGGCGCGCTGATCACGCAGTATCCCGCGTACAAGTACGAGGGCTACGCCTGGGGCATGGTGATCGACCTGTCCACCTGCGTGGGCTGCAACGCCTGCGTGGTCGCCTGCCAGGCCGAGAACAACATCCCGATCGTGGGCAAGGAGCAGGTTGCGCGCGGACGCGAGCTGCACTGGATCCGCATCGACCGCTATTTCACGGGCGCGGCGCACAACCCGCGCGTCGTGTTCCAGCCGATCGTGTGCATGCAGTGCGAGAACGCGCCCTGCGAGGTCGTCTGCCCGGTCGGCGCGACCGTTCACGGCCCGGAGGGCCTGAACGACATGGTCTACAACCGCTGCATCGGCACGAAGTACTGCTCGAACAACTGCCCGTACAAGGTGCGGCGCTTCAACTTCCTGCTGTACTCCGACTTCACCACGCCCTCGCTCAAGCTGCAGCGCAACCCCGACGTCAGCGTGCGCTCGCGCGGCGTGATGGAGAAGTGCACCTATTGCGTGCAGCGCATCAGCCAGGCGCGCATCGACGCCAAGCGCGAGGACCGCGCGATCCGCGACGGCGACGTGGTCACGGCCTGCCAGCAGGTCTGCCCGGCGCAGGCGATCACCTTCGGCGACATCAACGACAAGAACTCCGTGGTGCACCGACAGAAGGCGCTGCCGCACAACTACGGCCTGCTCACCGAACTCAACACGGCGCCGCGCACGACCTACCTGTCGCGCGTCTCCAATCCCAACGCCGACATTCCCCAAGTGGCGGGGTCCTAACAGCGCATGTCCGCGAACCTCCCTCCCTCGCCCGCGGGTCGCACCCCGGTCATCGGTCCCGGCCACGACGTCGGGTCGATCATCGACAAGATCAGCTCGATCGTGCTCACGCGCGACATCGCGCGCGGCTGGTTCCTGCTCTTGAGCATCACCGGCATGGGCGTGCTGATGCTCGGCACCTCGATCGCCTGGCTCCTGATCCGCGGCGTCGGGATCTGGGGCATCAACGAGCCCGTGGCCTGGGGCTTCGACATCATCAACTTCGTCTGGTGGATCGGCATCGGCCACGCCGGCACGCTGATCTCGGCGATCCTGCTGCTGCTGCGCCAGGAGTGGCGCACCTCGATCAACCGCTTCTCGGAAGCGATGACGCTGTTCGCCGTCATGTGCGCCGGCATGTACCCGGCGCTGCACGTCGGCCGGCCGTGGCTCGCGTTCTGGCTGTTCCCGCTGCCGAACACGATGTCGATGTGGCCGCAGTTCCGCAGCCCGCTGTTGTGGGACGTTTTCGCGGTCTCGACCTACGCCACGGTCAGCGCGCTGTTCTGGTACGTCGGCCTGATCCCCGACTTCGCCACGCTGCGCGACAAGGCGCAGAACAAGGTCGGCAAGGTGATCTTCGGCATGGCGGCGATGGGCTGGCGCGGAGCGACGCGCCACTGGGACCGCTACGAGGTCGCCTACCTGCTGCTGGCAGGCCTGGCGACGCCGCTGGTCGTCTCCGTGCACACGGTCGTGTCCTTCGACTTCGCCGTGAGCGTGATCCCCGGATGGCACGCGACGATCATGCCGCCGTACTTCGTCGCCGGCGCCGTGTACTCGGGCTTCGCGATGGTCTTGACGCTGATGCTGCCGGTGCGCGCGGCCTACCGCCTGCACGATTTCATCACCCTGCGGCACATCGAGAACATGGGCAAGATCATGCTGGCCACGGGCCTGATCGTCGCCTACGGCTACACGATGGAGCTGTTCTTCGGCTGGTACTCGGGCACGCTGGCCGAGGGCTTCATGGTCAAGAACCGCGTGATGGGCGCCGCCGCGACCGCCTACGCCGCGCTGATCTTCTGCAACATCATCACGCCGCAGCTCTTGTGGTTCAAAAAGGTGCGCGTGAACCTGTGGCTGATGTTCGTGATCTCGATCATCGTCAACATCGGCATGTGGCTCGAGCGCTACGTGATCGTCGTCACCTGCCTGGAGCGCGACTTCCTGCCGTCCGCGTGGGGCGACTTCCACCCGACGGTCTGGGACTGGTCGATGTTCATCGGCAGCATCTGCTTCTTCGTGTTCATGATGCTGTTGTTCATCCGCTTCATCCCGATGATCCCGATCTTCGAGATGCGCGCGCTGATTCCGAAGTCGCAGGCCGGCGCGCGCGCCGGTCAGGCGGGCTCTTCTTCCACCTCGACGCCGCACTAGGCCATGAGCGCTGACCACACCACCGAACCGGGTCTGCACGGCGTGATGGCCGAGTACGCGGACGAGCACTCGCTGCTGGCGGGGATCCACAAGGCCAAGGCCGAGGGCTTCACCGACATGGAGGCCTACACGCCCGCGCCCTCGCACGACGTGATCACGGCCCTGGGCGTGACCAACCGCGTCTCCACGATCGTTTTCTTCGGCGGAGCGACCGGCGCCTGCTTCGGCTTCCTGATGCAGTACTGGGTCTCGGCCATGGCCTACCCGCTGAACGTCGGCGGCCGCCCGTACAACTCCTGGCCGGCGTTCATCGTGATCGTCTTCGAGTGCACGATCCTGTTCGCGGCGCTCTCGGCCGTGATCGGCATGCTGCTGCTCAACGGCCTGCCGCAGCCTTACCACCCGGTCTTCAACGTGCCGCAGTTCTCGCGCGCCTCGCAGGACCGCTATTTCCTGGTGGTGCATTCCACCGACCCCAAGTTCGACCCGCGCTCGACCATGGAGAAACTCCAGGGATCCCATCCGCTCAGCGTCGCCGAGGTGCAGAACTGATGCGCACCTCGATGCTCCTCCTCGCGCTGTTCGCGACGACGCTGCTGGCCGCGTGCCGGCAGGACATGCACGACCAGCCCAAGTACAAGCCGCAGCAGGCTTCGAGCTTCTTCGCCGACGGGCGCGCCAACCGGCCGCTGCTCGCCGGGACGATCGCGCGCGGGCGCCTGAAGACCGACGAGCTGCTCGAGACCGGCAAGCAGGGCGCCGAGTTCTCCACGGAGTTCCCTTTCCCGGTCACCGCCGCCGTGCTCGAGCGCGGGGCCAGCCGCTACGGGATCTTCTGCGCGCCCTGTCACGACGCCACGGGCGGGGGCGACGGCATGGTCGTGCGCCGCGGCATGAAGCAGCCGGTGTCCTTCCACGTCGACCGGCTCAAGGACTCGGCCGCGGGCTACTACTTCGACGTGATCACCAACGGCTTCGGCGCGATGTACGACTACGCCGACCGGATCAAAGTCGAAGACCGCTGGGCCATCGTCGCGCACATCCGCGTCCTCCAGAAGGCACAGAGCGCGCAGCTCGCCGACGTGCCCGCCGACAAGCAACCCTTGCTCCAACAGCAGACCCAGTGATGGCCGGCATCGAGATTCCGCGCGACGACGTCAATCGGCTCCAGCGGGGGGTTCTGCTCCTCGCCGTCGTCGCCAGCGCAGCGACGGCCTTCGGGGCCATGCAGAGCCGCGAGCAGTTCTGGCACAGCTACCTGCTGGCCTTCATGTTCACGCTGGCGTTCCCGCTGGGTTCGTTCGCGGTGGTGAACATCTTCCACCTGACCCACGGCTCTTGGGGCTTCGGCGCGCGCCGATTCCTCGAGGGCGGCATGCGCACGCTGCCGTTCATGGCCTTGGCCTTCGCGCCGCTGGCGTTCTTCGGGGCGCACTCGCTCTACGAGTGGACGCACCTGGACGTGGTCGCCGCCGACCCGATGCTGACGCACAAGCAGCCGTACTTGAACGAGCAGGCCTTCCAGCTGCGCGCGCTCCTTTACTTCGCGATCTGGATCGGCCTCTCGCAGCTGCAGGCCAGCCTCTCGCGCAAGCTCGACGCCACCGGCGACATCGTCTACCTCAAGCGCATGAGCATGGTCGCGGGACCGTCGCTGGTGCTCTACGTGCTGACGATGACCTTCGCGGCCTTCGACTGGAGCATGTCGCTCGACCCGCACTGGTACTCGACGATCTACGGCGCGATCTTCATCGTCGGCCAGGGCATCGCCACCTGGGCCTTCGCGATCGTGTTCTCCAACTGGCTGCGCAAGCGCGCGCAGTTCCAGGAGACGATGAAGCCCGGCCACTTCCACGACCTGGGCAAGCTGATGTTCGCCTTCGTGCTGCTGCACGCCTACACGAACTTCAGCCAGTTCCTGATCATCTGGGCCGGCAACATCGCCGAGGAGCAGCCCTTCTTCCTCAACCGCAAGCAGGGGCCGTGGCTGGCCGTGGGCCTGTTCCTGGTGGTCTTCCACTTCGCGCTGCCCTTCCTGGTGCTGCTCTCGCGCAACCTGAAGAAGAACGCGGCCAAGCTGGTGGTCATCGCGGCCTGGCTGATCCTGCTGCGCTGGATCGACCTGTCCTGGTACCTGGTGCCCTCGCTGCACGACGGCGGCGCGGTCGGCCAGCTGCACTGGATGGACGTCGCGGCGCCCGTGGCGCTGGCCAGCATCTGGTTCGCGCTGTTCCTGCAGTCGATCAAGGGCCGCGCGATCATCGACGCGCGCGACCTGGAGCACGAGGGCACGCTCGAAGGCGTCCCGGTCGCGACCGCCCACCACTAGCCGCCAACACACAGGTCCATGGGACACTCACACCAACCTTCGTCGGGCGGCTCGCCTGAGTCGATCCGCGCCGGTCACGAGCTGACCGACGTCAAGATCGCGCCGCTGCTGCAGTTCGCCGTGATGCTCGCCATCGTCGCCGCGCTGACCATGTGGGGCACGGTCAAGATGATGGAAGCGATGGAGACCTTCTTCGCGGGGCGCGAGGCCCGCGCGCACCCCATGCAGAGTTCCGGCGGCGCCCCGGCCGGGCCGCTGCTGCAGACCGACGAACTCGCCGACTACAAGCGCTACCAGGCCGAGAAGGCGCTCGGGGTCAGCGGCGACTCGGCCTACACCTGGGTCGACAAGCCCGCGGGCATCGTGCGCGTTCCGCTCGATCGTGCGCGTGAACTGGTGCTCCAGCAAGGCCTGCCGCACCGCGCCCCGGAGAAGTAGAGCAAGCGCCCAGACCCTCGACGACAGCATGCGTTCCGCCATCCTTCTCCACTTGTTCGCCGCGCTGCTCGCGCTGTGCTGCCTCCCGGCCGCGGCGCAGCGGCGGGTCGAGAACCTCGCGCTGGTCCAGGACCCGCGCGAGTACGTGGGCTACGACCAGAAACTGGGCGCGCGGATCCCCGACGATCTCTCGTTCAAGGACGAAGAGGGCGCGAGCGTGCGGCTGGCCGACTACGCCAGCGACCGGCCGATGGTCCTGGCGCTGGTCTACTACTCCTGCCCGAGACTGTGCACCGAGGTGCTCAACGGCAGCGTGCGCATGCTGCGCGCCATGGACCGGCTCGAGCTCGGCGAGGACTTCCAGTACGTCGCGGTCTCGATCGATCCCGATGACACGCCGGAGATCGCCAAAGCCAAGCGCGCCGTGTACCTGGAGGCCTTGGGCGTCGCGGGTCGGCCCGAGGGCTGGCACTTCCTCACCGGCGACAAGGCCTCGATCACGCGCCTGGCCGAGAGCGTCGGCTTCCGCTACGTCTTCGACGAGCACTCGCAGGAATTCGCCCACGACGGCGGCCTGGTCGTGGTCACGCCGCAGGGCAAGGTCTCGCACTACTTCTTCGGCATCGAGTTCAGCGCCCTCGACGTGCGTCTGGCGCTGGTCGACGCATCGCAGGGCAAGATCGGCAACATCGTCGACCACATCCTGCTGCTGTGCATGCACTACGACCCGGCGCGCGGCAAGTACGGCCTGTGGGTCATCGGCTCGCTGCGCATCGCCGGCGTGCTGACCGTGCTCGTCCTCGCCTCCTTCATGCTGCGTTCCTACCTGCGCGAGCGCCGCGCCGCCCGACCCGCCATCTCGGGCGCCTAAGCCGGCACGCCCACGCGCCAACCGCTCACCATGTGGAAAGACTTCCCTCTCTACCCTGAACAGGCATCGACGATCGCCCAGCCGGTCGACCTGCTTTACTTCTTCCTGATCGCGGTGAGCGCCTTCTTCGCGCTGCTCATCTCGGTCCTGGTGGTCGTCTTCGCGGCCAAGTACCGCAAGTCCCGCCCCGACGCCTACTCGGCCCACATCGAGGGCTCGACCAAGCTGGAGATGGTCTGGACCATCATCCCGCTGGGGCTGACCATGGTGATGTTCGCCTGGGGGACGATCCTCTTCTTCGATCAGGCGCGCATGCCGGCCGGCGCGATGGAGTTCACGGTCACCGGCAAGCAGTGGATGTGGAAGGTCCAGCACCCCACCGGCCAGCGCGAGATCAACGACCTGCACATGCCGATCGGGCGTCCGCTGCGCCTGACCATGACCTCCGAGGACGTGATCCACAGCTACTACATCCCGGCTTTCCGCACCAAGCAGGACGTCGTGCCCGGCCGCTACAGCCAGATGTGGTTCGAAGCCAACAAGCTCGGCACCTTCGATCTGTTCTGCGCCGAGTACTGCGGCACCAAGCACTCGCAGATGATCGGCAAGGTCACGGTGATGACCCAGGAGGACTACGAGCGCTGGCTGTCCGGCGCCGTGGCCAACGAGACCCCGGTGCAGGCCGGCGAGCGCCTGTTCACCGCGCTGCGCTGCATCACCTGCCACAACGCGACCTCGGCGGCGCGCGGTCCGAACCTCGCCGGACAGTTCGGCAAGGAGGTCGAGCTCAGCACCGGCGCGAAGGTGACCTTCGACGCCGACTACGTGCGCGAGTCGATCCTCAATCCCAACGCCAAGCTGGTCGCGGGCTTCCAGCCGCTGATGCCCACGTTCCAGGGCCAAGTGAAGGAGGAGGACATCCTCTCCCTGATCGCCTACCTCAAGACTTTCGGCGCGACTGCCCCCGCCGCCGGGAGCGCCGCGAAATGAAGAGCACCGTCCTCACGCCCCCGGCTCCGACTCCGCACCTCGCGCCCGAAGCGAAGGAGCGCACGACCTACCTGACCGCGGACTACGGCTGGAAGTCGTGGCTGTTCACGGTCGACCACAAGCGCATCGCGGTCCTGTACCTGATCTCGATCATGACCTTCTTCCTGATCGGCGGCGCCTTCGCGCTGCTGATGCGGGCGGAACTGCTCACGCCCAAGGGCGACCTGTTCGAGGCCGAGACCTACAACAAGCTCTTCACCATGCACGGCGTGGTGATGATCTTCTTCTTCCTGGTGCCCTCGATCCCGGCTGTCCTCGGCAACTTCCTGGTGCCGATCATGATCGGCACCAAGGACCTGGCCTTCCCCAAGATCAACCTGCTGTCCTGGTACATCTACGTCGTCGGTGGCGCGGCCACGCTGTTCGTCGCGATCACCGGAGGCGTGGACACGGGCTGGACCTTCTACGCTCCCTACTCGAGCACCTACGCCAACACGAACGTGGCCGGCACGGCGATCGCCGTGTTCATCACCGGCTTCTCGTCGATCCTGACCGGGCTGAACTTCATCGTCACGATCCACAAGATGCGCGCGCCGGGCATGACCTGGTTCAAGATGCCGCTGTTCTTGTGGGCGCAGTACGCCACCAGCCTGATCATGATCCTGGGCACGCCGGTGCTGGCGATCACGGTGCTGCTGCTGGGCCTCGAGCGCCTGTTCCACATCGGCGTGTTCGACCCGGCGCTGGGCGGCGACCCGGTGTTGTTCCAGCACCTGTTCTGGTTCTACAGCCACCCGGCCGTGTACATCATGATCCTGCCCGGGATGGGCGTGATCTCCGAGATCGTCGCCTGCTTCGCGAAGAAGCGCATCTTCGGCTACCACTTCATCGCCTTCTCCAGCCTGGCGATCGCGATCTTCGGCTTCCTGGTCTGGGGCCACCACATGTTCGTCAGCGGCCAGTCGGCCTATGCGGGCATGGTCTTCAGCTTCCTGACCATGCTGGTGGCGATCCCATCGGCGGTGAAGGTCTTCAACTGGATCGCGACCCTGTACAAGGGCCAGGTCAGCCTGGAGACGCCGATGCTCTACGCGCTGGGCTTCATCGGCCTGTTCACCATCGGCGGCGTCACCGGACTGTTCCTGGCCGTGATGGGCCTCGACCGCCACGTGCACGACACCTATTTCGTCGTCGCGCACTTCCACTACGTCATGGTGGGCGGGATGGTGATGGCCTTCATGGGCGGCATGCACTTCTGGTGGTCGAAGATGTTCGGCCGCATGTACCCCGAGGCCATGGGGCAGTTCGCCGCGGTCGTGATCTTCGTCGGCTTCAACTTCACCTTCTTCCCGCAGTTCCTGCTGGGCTACATGGGGATGCCGCGGCGCTACCACCAGTACAACGAGGAGTTCGTGATCCTCAACGTGCTCTCCACCGCCGGAGCGACGATTCTCGGCGGCGGCTTCCTGATGTCGATCTGCTACTTCATCTGGTCGCTGAAGTGGGGCAAGCCCGCGACGCAGAATCCCTGGGAGGCCAAGGGCCTGGAGTGGGAGAAGGCGCCGACCCCGCCGCCCACGTTCAACTTCCCCGACGGTGAGCGCATCGTCGTGACCGAGGACGCCTACGCGTACACCGAAGAGGAAGCGCACGACCACGTCGCCGCTGGAGTGAAGAAGTAATGTCGGATCACGCTCACACCGCGCCGGGTCTCGCGCACCACTTCGACGACCTCGAGCAGCAGCACGAAACCGGGACGCTGGGCATGTGGGCCTTCCTGGTGACGGAAGTGCTCTTCTTCGGCGGCATGTTCGGCGCCTACGCCGTGTACCGCTCCTCGTATCCCGAGGCCTTCATGCGCGCCAGCTCGCACTTGAACGTCGACCTCGGAGGCATCAACACGATCGTGCTGATCTGCTCCTCGTTGACCATGGCGCTGACCGTCTACGCGGCGCAGAAGGGCTCCAAGAACGGCATCATCCTGGGCCTCTTGTCGACCCTGTTCTTCGGCGCCGTGTTCCTGGGCGTCAAGGTGGTCGAGTACCACGACAAGTGGGTGCACCACCTGATTCCCGGACCGAACTTCCAGTTCACCGAGGGCGTCTATGGCGGGCCCGAGCAGCTGTACTTCGCGCTCTACTTCGCGATGACCGGCATGCACGCCTTCCACATGATCATCGGCATGGTGATCATGGTCTGGATGATCTTCAAGGCGCGCCGCGGCGACTTCACGCCCGGCCACCACCCGCTGGTCGAGAACTTCGGCCTGTACTGGCACTTCGTCGACATCGTCTGGATCTTCCTGTTCCCGCTCCTGTACCTGATCGGTGCCCACGAGGGCGCCCACTGAGCGCGCACGCCATGTCCGAACACTCCGTCTCGCCGAAGATCTACTTCGCCATCTTCATCGCGCTGTGCGTGCTCACGGGCCTGACGGTCTGGACCGCCAAGCACGACTACGGCGCCTTCAACACGCCGATCGCGCTGAGCATCGCCGGCCTGAAGGCCGCGCTGGTGATCCTGTGGTTCATGCACGTGAAGTACTCGAGCAAGCTGACGCAGCTGTTCGCCTTCGCCGGCTTCTTCTGGCTGGCGATCCTGCTGGTGTTCACGCTGCAGGACTTCGAGACGCGCGACATGATGAACTACTACTTCTTCAAGCCGTAGGCGCATCCAAGACTCGCCGCGCTGCGACGAGCGCGAAGCCTGCATCGCCCTCCAGGCTCACAGCGACAGCAGGTACTGCACCAAGTCGTCCTTGTCAGGAGCGGTCAACCCCAGCTGGAAGAAGCCGTCGTAGTGGTCGACGACGTCCGGCAGCGTTGCGAACCGACCGTCGTGGTAGAAGCCGCCCTTCTGGTGCGTCCACAAGCCGGCTAGTGGCGTGGTCCTGTAGCGCCGATCCGGCGAGCGGTCGGCCTGGAAAGCGTCGATGCCGATTTCCGCGGGCGTGTGCATGTTCCAGCCGGGCTCGGTGAAGAGCGGAGGGACGTGACATTCAGCGCACTTCGCCGCACCCGAGAACACGGCCCGACCGCGCTCGGCCGCGATCGCATCGAAGCTGCCCTCAGGCGGCTTGGGAGCGAGCAGTGCGAGTTGGTAGAAGTGCAGCGCGGGCAACTTGGACGTGACGAGGTCAGGCGTGTTGCGGATGTGACCGAATCCGTTCCGCGCCGCGATCGGGAACTGCGTCGCGTCGTCGAGTCGCGGATCGTAGAACGTGCCCTTCCCGTGCATCTCGATGGTGGCCACGAAGCCGTTCCAGTGGGCAACCGAGCCCCAACCCGTCGATGTGTGCAGGTTCACGCCCGCCAGCCCGAAGGCCGGCGGAATGAGCGTCGCGGCCGTGGCGCCGCTGGGTGTGGCGCTT
>Ga0315910_10001360_pt1 | contig 22634 bp, 27 predicted proteins | sample EdamamesoilMG_FD_204470 | JGI IMG/M metagenome (GOLD analysis project Ga0315910, IMG submission 204470) | Garden soil microbial communities collected in Santa Monica, California, United States - Edamame soil | ecosystem: Environmental > Terrestrial > Soil > Garden | place: USA: California... | reverse complement strand
CAACACCCGTTGGAGGAAGTGCCCCCGGGCTTAGTCTTCCGCAAACGAGGAGCCCCGGACCCCTATCGCAGTGGGGATCTGGGGCTCCTCGTTTGTCCCCGGCCAAGAGAGAGGGCCGGACGGCCCTATCCTAGGGGACCATAGGTGGGGGCCTCGTCGTAGGCGGCGCGGTCGTACTGCTTGAGGTAGTTGCAATTGGGGCACAGGAGCTGCAGGCGGTCGGAGCGGCCGGTCTCGGCAATCGAACGGATCTCGCGGTACTCAGTCGCCAGAACCGAACCCCGTTTGACAGTCTCGCCTCGGCGAGGAGGGTCGTCATTGACGTGGTCCCAGTGGAGCGGATAAGAGATTCCGCAGCGGTGGCAGGCGTTGCCCAGAGCCGCCCGAGCCTGGGATTCCACCTCGCGTTTGGCAGCTTGCCGACAGGGAGAGCAGGCACCGGAGCGACCCGGGCCCGGCCCTCCGCATTTGGTGCACTTGTCCGAGCAGGCGTTGCACAGCTTCTTTCGGCGTTCGGGGTCGTCCCCGCGTTCGATCGGGGAGTCGCACTGCCTGCACAGGTCGACGCACGCGTCACACCGAACCCGAGTAGTTTTGCGACCCTTGGAGGGAAGCTCGGACCCGCAGCGCTCGCATTTGGGCCAGCACGGTCGGCACAGCCAGAACGGGGACTCGATCGGGTTGCGGTCGCAGCGGCGGCAGACCTTGGCGCAGGAGGTGCAGCGGCGGACTCGGGAACGGCGATACGCCGAGCCGTCGATCGGCCCAGCGCATCGCTCACAGTTGCTATTCACTTAACAAGTCTATCAGACTACAGACGACCCTCACAGTAGGGTCCAATCCCCTTTGCGATCGATTCGGGATTGGTGAGCTTGGCGTAGCACTGGCAGCAGGTGCCGGTGCGCTGCCCCCACGCCTGGGCCGCCTCCAGCGAGAGGACCGCTGCGGGATCGAGGCGGGTCACCATTCCGGGCGCGTACTCGGTGCCGCCCCCATCAAGGACGCGCAGGGCGTAGAGCTTGCCCGACGACTTCGAGCGCTGAACCCGGTAGATCTCGATGTCGGCCAGGTCAGTGCGGTGGGGGTGCGAGTGGGCGTAGAGGCGACCGACCTCCAGTTCGGCCTCGGCTCGCTGCTGGGCCAGGTTGCGCTCGCGAGTACCTCGGCGGGGAAGTCCCTTCAAGACGTCGATCAGAGCGGACGCCTGGCGAGGCCCGAAATCGTCGTCGTAGGTGCCAAAGGCCAAAGCCTGCGCCGCCTCAGCACCGGGGAACTCCCTCTGCTCCCAAAGGGAGGCGATGAAGTCGAGCTGCCGGTCGGTGGGAGCGGGAACCCGGCGAGCAGGGCGGCTGGCGGAGCCGCCGCCCGAACCCCGGCCGCTGTCGAGCTCCAGCGCAGGGACCGGACCGCCGACGGACTGGAGCGCCTCGTCAATGCAGCACTCGCGGCAGGCGCAAGCGCCGTTGCAGCCGCGTTGCTGGGCGCGAGCCCGGGCTTCTTTCCAGGTGAGTTGGGGGGTCATCTTCAAACTCCGTTCGGGTTGTCGGGGGGGGTTAGCTGGCGGGGTCGGCCGGAGCCTGGAGCCCCATCACAATTCGGTAGGCGTCGCTCAAGGCGTTCGCCCCAGGCTCGTCGAGCCAGCGCTCCTCGGCCACAGCCTCGGCCTGGGCCAGCCAATCCTCGCGAGCAAACCCCGCATCGGGGACGTCGCCCTGCTGCTGATCGATCACGACCAGGTGCTCGGCCTGGCGACGGGTGAGAGGGATCGATTCGCCGCTGGCTGCAGCCTGCTCGGCCTCGCGCAGTTCGGGGTCGGCGGTCGTTCCGGCCTCGGCGGCGGTGGCCTCGGGCCTGAACTGCGGGAGGTCAGTGATGGCCAGGAGGGTTTCGATGCGAGGGTGGGCGAGGAGGGCGGCGACCAGCTCGGCCCGGCGCAGCCGACTACGACCGGCGAGCTGGGCTCGGGAGGCGAGCCTCCGGAGCTGGGCGACGGGCAGGGCGGCGAGAGCGGCAGTGGGGTTCATGGGAGGACCTTTCAGGGAGGGCTGTTTCACGTGAAACGGGGCGGGGGGTCCCCTTGCGGGGACCCCCCGGGGGGAGGCTAGAAGGGGATGTCGGAGTGGTCGTCGGCGGGGGCGACCTCCGCCTCGGCGACCTCCTCGCGGGCAGCCTCGGCGGCAGCGTCCCCTCGCAGGGAGACGGGGATCGGGAGGTCGTTCGCCTCGGGCTGGGCGACCCTCTTGTAGCGGGTGGTCTCCATCAGCTCGGGCTGGTCACCTCGGGTGACGTACTCGAAAACCAGCAGGGTGTCGGCCTCGGTGCTGTTCTCCTCTGCCAGTCGGTGGGTGCGGATGGTGCCGTCGTACTCCCACCGACCGACCTTGGCGCGGGCGGGTTCGGTGGTCTCGGGGATGGCGCGAATGGTGAAGCCGTCCAGATCCATGGTCTCGACGACCTTGGCCTTGCCACCCTTGCCCTTGCGGGGTTTCTTGGGGCGGGCGGCGTTGTCGATGGCGCGCTCGAGCTTGAAGCGCAGGCCGTCCAGACCGCCGCGCCGGGTGACCTCGATGATGGCCTCGGTGGCGGTCATGTCGCCGTCGCGGACGGCGTTGCGGAGGCGGGTAACGAGGCGAGCGTCGTGACCCTGGGCGAAAGTGCGGCCGGTGAGGCCGGGGCAGTTGTCGCTGCAGGCGCAGGGGTGCTTTTCTCCGACGAGTTTGGTGGTGGCCATTGCGTTCTCCGTTCGTGAGGTCGGGGCGGGGGCCCCGGTGTTTGTGTCTGAGACAATCTTACCGTGCCTCATGGGAAATGCGCACGGGAGGTTGGGGTGCGTGGCGCTTGTCACGGGGGTGTGGGGGAGGCAGCGGGCATGACGACCCGGTACCGTCTCTTTGTGATGGGGTCGTTGTGGCATCTCGCTTGGCCTCCCTCGAACTCTCGTGGCGGGATGGGTATGTCGGTGGGGGTTGGGTGCGGAGGGCCCCCCGAAGGGGGCCCGGTGAATTAGCGCACCGAGCGCCAGATCCAGCCCTTGCCGGTGGCGTTGTAGCCGCCGCGAGTGCCCATCACGACCCGCGCCCCTCCGGGACCCGTGATCCAAACGCGCCAGGTGGAGGTGACGCCCCGGGTCATGTAGCGGACCTCGCGCTTGGCAGCGGCGATCGTGTCGAACCGCTCGGGCCAGCGGGACTCGCCCCCGTTGACCGAGACCGTGGTGACGCCAAAGCCCTGCTCGCGGGGGGCAGGCTCGGCGACGAGGTCGGCCGGAGCCGAGTCGAAGTGGTCCGGGTGCCCGCAGCCCTCGCAGGAGTGGGCGGGGGCACCGTGGCTGTCGGCGGGCGCGGGGAGGATGGCGGGGGTGGTGGGGTGCCCCGCGAGGGCGGCGATGAGCTGCTCCCGGACCATTCCGGAGCGGTGGCTGATCGCCAGGGAGGCGGCGATCTCGCGCAGCTCGCGGGTGGGGAGCTCGGCGAGCCGCTCGCGGATGGTCTGGCCTTCGCTCGGGGCGGGGGTGGAGGCGGTCGCCTCGGCGAACCGGGTCTGCTGCTCGGGGGCGATGTCCTCGATGCCGAAGTGGAGGTCGATTTGGTCGTGGCTGGCGAGGGCCGAGACCAGTTCGGCCTTGCGCATCTTGCTGCGGCCAGCGATGTCGAATTGGGCCGCGAGCTTGCGCAGTTCGGGAACGGTGAGGGCCGAGAGCCGGTCGGTGTGCGTGAGGTTCATTGCGTTCTCCGTGAGGTCATGGAGCGGGGCTCCTGAATTTGTGTCTACGACAATTAAATCACTACCGTGCCCCGTTGACAATGTAACGTTCGTCACAAAACCTTCGTGCTTCGACCCTCGGTCGCCGAGGCCGGTTTTTCCCGCGTGCGCGCGCGAGGGCCCGGGAGCGCGAGGGGTGGGGGGTGCGGGTGGGCCGCCTGGGCTCGCTGAGGCGAGCGAGGCGAGGGCGGTCGGCGAGGCCGCCGAGGTCGCCGGGGCGGCTGAGGTGGGTGGGGCACCCGGGCACGGGCGGGGTCGCCGTGGCGAAAGCGACGCGCGAGGCTCGCGAGGTCGACGCGACGAAAGTTTCGACCGAGGCCGACGAGGCAAGGGGGGTAGGGGTATATGGGTGGGGTATAGGGGGTGGGTGGGGTGGGTGGGGGAGGGGGGGATGGGGGAGGGGAGTGGGGTGGGTGGTACGGGTGGGATGCATGGGGCGAGTGAGGTGAAGCGTTTGCCAGCCCATAACGCGCTGCGCGCTCTTCGTCACTTTGCGACGGCAAATGTTTCCGGGGGCATGGGTGTTCCGTAGTTTGTACGGTCTCCGGCACCAAATATTTGTCTCTGAGACACTTCCCTCGTGCTACACTTGACTCATGTCCAAACTTAAGGCTTCCGAGGTTGAGCAGGCGATCCGTGACCGCCGGATCATCCAGGCCCGCCGTTCGGGCAAGTCCATCGACGACATCGCTGATGACTTCGATCTCACCCCCCAGACCATCAGCCGAATCATCAACACTCGCCTCGCCCAGACCATCCGTCTCCGCGACACCGAGATCGACCTCCTCCGACAGCAGGAGCTCGAACGCTTGGACGCGGTCCAGCAGGCGGCCTGGCCCGCTGCCATGGACGGCCACATCGACTCCTTGAAGATCGTCATGAACGCCGTCGACCGCCGCTGCAAGCTCCTGGGCCTGGACGCCCCCGCCCAGCTCGAGGTGATCTCTATCGGTGCCATCGAGGCCGAGATGCGGCGCATCGACCAGCAGTTGGCCCTCGGCGACCGCCCCGAGTGGGTCGACGGCGAGCTGGTCGAGGACGACGAGGTCTCTCGTGAACTGTCGGGTTCCACTTACAACCCCGATCGGGCTGTCCCCGGCGATGCCGAGGCACGCCGTGGCTAACTCCTACCTCGACCTGAAGAGGGCTAAACTCCTCCAACTCCAGCGCAAGCGCCAGGAGTTGGAGGAGCGCAACCGCCGGGCCGCTCAGGAGCGCGCCTGGGCCTGGATGGCCGACCCCGTGAGCTGGGTCCTGGATTGCGTGAAGTTTCCCGAGCCTCCCCGCAAGTACCGCGTTCGTCGCCAGGGCCTCGCCCCCTACCAGGCCGGGGCCATGAGGCAGGCGGCCCGGAATGGCCGTCTCCTGATGTACGGCCCCCACGGCCTGGGCAAGTCCACCACCATGGCCCTCCTGGTCTGGTGGTTCGCCACGACCCGGGAGCTGGCCGGGGTGGACTGGAAGACCATCACCACGGCCAGCAGTTGGTTGCAGCTCAAGGACTACCTGTGGCCCGAGATCCACAAGTGGGCCAAGTTCATCGACTGGGAGAAGCTCGGCTTGCAAGAGCCCAGCAGCGGCAATGACCTGCTGGACCTTGGCCTCAAGTGGAAGTGGGGTGCGGCCAGTGCCGCCGCAAGTTCCGACCCGGCCAAGATGGAGGGTGCGCACGCCACCCACCTGATGTACGTCCTCGACGAGGCCAAGGCGATCCAAGATGGCACCTGGAACGCTATCGAGGGTGCCTTCAGCACCGAGGACATCGACCAACCCCAGGCAACTGCGGAGGGTGAGGTCGGGGAGGACGACCCCCGGGTCCTGGTCAAGAACATTCTGGCCGTGGCGATGAGTACGCCAGGCCCCGCCACGGGCCGGTTCTACAGCATCGCTACCGGCAAGCCGGGGTTCGAAGACTGGACCGTCCGCAAGGTGTCCAAGGATGAGGTCATCGAGGCGGGCCGGATGAGCCCGAAATGGGCCGAGCAGCGCCGCAAGCAGTGGGGCGAGGGATCGAGCGTCTACCAGATGCGCGTCCGGGGCGAGTTCTTCCTCGACGACCCCGAGGCCCTGATTCCCCTCAGTTGGGTCGAGGCGGCCCAGGCGCGCTGGCAAGACTGGAAGGACCGAGGTCGGCCCGCCCTGGAGGGCAAGAAGTGGCTCGGGGTGGACGTCGCCGGGGGCGGGGCTGACCGGACAGTGATGGCCCGCCGCACCGGGGTCCACATCACACGTCTGGAGTACCCCAGCGCCACCGATCTGATGAAGATCGCCCGCGAGGTGGCCAAGGTGAAGGACTACCGGTATGTCATCGACACTTTGGGTGTGGGCCAGGGTGTCACGAGCAAGCTGCGGGAGCTCCACCAGGGGGGCGAGATTCGGGAGCGCCCGATCGCCTTCGTGGGCGCGGCCAGCACCGACCTGATGAGTATGACCCGCGAGTACGGCTTCACCAACACCCGCAGTGCGGCGTGGTGGATGGTGCGCGAGGCCCTCGACCCCCAGAACGACACCGGGGCGATGCTCCCGCCCGACGAGGAGCTGGTGGCGGACCTGACCGCCCCCACCTGGTCGATCAGCCAGAGCGGAACGCCGCCTCGGATCAAGGTCGAGCCTAAGGAGAAGGTCAAGGAGAAGCTGGGGCGGAGCCCCGACTTCGGGGACGCCGTGGCCATGGCCTACTGGGCCGGGGCCGCGAGGCGGCCCGTGCAGGTGGCGAAGAAGGCGCAGGGAATCGACATGAAGGGCACCAGCGATCTCGGTCCGACCGCTCGCAGGGCCGCGAGGGCGACGAAGGGCGGAATGGCGGCGAGTTCGCTGTCGCCGCTGGGCAAGGGTAGCCGCACGGCCGCTCGAACGAAAGGTGGCCTGTTATGGTCGTGGAGTGGGGAGAGGTAACGGGCCCCCAGGTGGCGCTGCTGGCGCTGGCGTTCGTGGTGGGGGCTTTGGCCACGGCGCGCCTGACGCGGCTGGCCGTGGAGGATGAGATCGCCGAGCCGATCCGGCGCAGGGTCCTGAGGAGGCTCGATCCCGAGAACGCTTTCCACCTGAAGCTGGTGTACCTGATGAGCTGCCAGTGGTGCGTCTCAATCTGGACCGGGGCCGCCGTGGCCGCGCTGGTCGGGGCGTTCCCGCACGCGGTCCCAGTGTGGATAGCGCTTTCGACGTTGGCTTTCAGCCAAATTACAGGTATACTGGTAGAAGTAAGGTCCAGAGCCGAGCAGTCTTGAACTGAAGGGGGCCAGCATGCCGAGGCTCCGCCGGAAAACGCCCGCCAAGCAGGCGGGCCCACCTCGGGCGACCGCAGACCGACGATGCCAAGGCCGCACCCGCAGCGGCACCCAATGCAGGCTGTGGGGGGTCCCCTCTTACGGCGGGTTCTGCAAGGCCCACCACTCCCCCGCCACCGACCGGCGGCCCGAACTGCGGGGCGTGGGCGAGACCAGCAACCGCGAGAGCCGGACCGCACTGCCGCCCCGGGGCACCGTGGCCGCCGTGGCCAGGATTCGGCTTGACGGGCAGTCCTGGAAGGATTGGAGCCTGACCAGCCGCGACTGGCAGAAGGAGGCGTGGCGGCTCTACGACATCACCGGACCCCTGCGGTTCGTGGTGAACAGCATCGCCAAGACCGCCAGCAAGGCCCGGCTGTTCGTAGGCGAGATCGACGACTCGGGCGACATCCACACCGAGGCCGAGGACCCCGAGGTCGCGGGGCTGGCCCGGGGCCCGCTGGGCTCGGGCGAAGCCCGCGCCGAGGCGATCCGGCTGATGGCTGTCAACCTGCAGGTCGCAGGCGAGGCGTACGTCATCGCTGAGGGCTTCGACCAGGCACAGCAGGCCAACGCGGACGCCGAGGGCGCTCGCGACAGCTTCGACGAGGACCGCTGGTTCGTGGTCAGCACCGAGCAGATCAGCCGCCAGGGCGACGACATCATCATCCGCAGGCCCGCCCTGTTCGGCGGGGGGTCGTTCACGCCGATCGAGGGCAAGGACATCCTGATGCGGGTGTGGATTCCCCACCCGGCCGACATCGATGAGCCCGACAGCTCTGTCCGGAGCGCGATTCCGGATCTTCGAGAACTCGAAGCATTGCGGAAGCGCGAGTTCGCCGAGCTGGACAGCCGCCTGGCCGGGGCCGGAATCTTTGCGGTGCCGGACAACATGGACTTCCCCCGGGGCGACGACGGGGCAGAAGACGGTGAAGGGGGCCTGGACGGGTTCCTGGAGGACGTCGGCAACGCCATGAGCCAGTCCCTGCAGGACCGGTCGAGCGCCGCCGCGATGGTCCCGATCGGGATTCAGGGTCCAGCGGATGCAATCGAGAAGATCCGCCACATCACGTTCTGGTCGGAGCTGAGCGAGCACATCCTGCCGATGAAGGATTCGGCCCTGCGGATGCTGGCGCAGAGCCTCGACGCCCCGGTCGAGATGATGCAGGGCATGGGCCAGACCAACCACTGGTCGGCGTGGTTGCTGGACGAGAACACCATCTCCACCCACATCGAGCCGCTGCTGGGCCAGATCGCCAACGCCCTTACGCGGGGCTGGCTGGAGCCGGTGCTGCGCCGGATGGGCCGGGATGCGGGGAGGTACAGCTACGCGTTCAACACCGCCTCCCTGCAGGTCCGGGGCGACAAGACCAACACCGCGCTGGAGCTGCACGAGCGAAGGCTGATTAGCGACGCCGCCCTCCGGGAGGTCACCGACTTCGACGACGCCATGGCCCCCAGCGCCGAGGAGCGCCTGCGCCGGATGGCCGAGGACGCCATCAAGATCGCACCCTCGGTCATGCTGGTCGACCCCGATGTCCGCCGCATCCTGGGACTCAACCCCCACTCGGTGGCCGAGGCCGAGGCAATCGCCGAGGGCCGAATTCCGTCGCCGAGCCGCACCGGGGACGAGGTCGAGGGCGAGTTGCCCCCGGTCCCCGAAGAGGACCGAGGCATGCCCGACCAGCCCGAGCGAGGGAACGACCCGGTCCCGCCGGGGCTGGTGGCCGCCTGCAACCTGGCGGTGCTCAGGGCCTTGGAGCTGGCCGGGGGCCGCCTGGTGCCCAACCGGCCCCGGGACGCGGCCCGCCACGAGCTGCACACCAGGACCGACCCTGCGGAGGTCGACCGGAAGCGAGCCGAATGGGCGCTGAAAGGGGCGTGGGCGCACCTCGCACCGCAGGCTAGGCTGCTCGGTATCGCCGACGCCTCCGGCCTGGAGGAGCTGCTCCACCAATACTGCATCGAACTGATTCTGCGGGGGGTCCCGCACCACTCGGACCTGCTCGAGCAGGTCCTGAGTCGGGCGCTGCAGGGCAGTCGGGTCCAGGTTCGAGTTCGACTTGGCGAGTCGAGCGGGGAGCTGGAATGAGCGACCGATCCGAGGGGAACGAGCAGCCTGTCTGGGACGGCGAAGGGTTCGACCCGTGGCTGCCGCAGCGCTTGCGGGCGCAAGCGCAGGTCGCGGCGGCCGAGCGCGAGATGTACGACGGGTTCTGGGCGATCCTCAGCGCGTTCCTGGTCGCCGTGGCCAGGGCCGTACTCCGAGGCTCGACGCCCGACCCCACCGGAGTCTTCGACGCCATGCCCGCCTGGGCCAGGTCGGTGGCCGACTTCACCGACACCACGGTCACCTCGGTCATGGGCCGGGCGTACGCCCTGGTCTTCGGAGAGGGCGTGCAGTTCGACGCCCGCCCGGCCGTGGCAACCCACCTGGCCGAGGTGAACAACCGCCTGGTCGGGGTGGCCGACGAGGTCTTCGACCAAGTCGCCAGCACCGTGGCTAGAGGCTCGGCCGAGGGCTGGTCGATCCCCGAGACCTCTGCGGCCATCGAGCAGGTCCTGAGCCCCACCAACCCGATGTGGAAGAACAGGGCCACCGTGGTGGCGAGGACCGAGACGATCGGCGCACTCAACGCCGGGAGGACCGACAGCTTCGCGGCGATCGCCGACGCGCTGCCTGCGGACGAGTTCCAGCAGCAGTGGCTGGCCACCTTGGACACCAGGGTGAGGCCGACCCACCGCCGCGCGGACGGGCAGCGGATCGCCGTGGGAGACAGGTTCCAGGTCGGGCAGGCGAGCCTGCGATTCCCCGGGGACCCCTTGGGCCCGCCGGGCGAGGTCATCCAGTGCAGGTGCACCACGATCCTAGTCGAATCCGGCCGGGAGGTCGACATGAGCAACCGAGCGTTCCAAGATGTCCTATAGAGAAAGGCTGGAAGATGTCTGAAGCCGACATCCGCCACCGATTCGCCTACCACCCGCCCCGCGATGAGGCGGTGAAGACCCTCCACGAGTACGTACGGACCCTGCTGGGGGACGCCGCCCAGGTCATCGATTCGATCGTGCCCGCCGGGCGCGAGAAATCCCTATCCATCACCCGGCTCGAGGAGTCGATGATGTGGGCGAACGCCGCCATCGCCCGATCGAAGGAGGAGAGCGATGGGGCTGCCGACAGTGCCTGATTCGGTCACACCCGCCACCTTGGGGTCGATCCTGAACCAGTTGGGGCTCAACCCCAAACTTACGATCGCCGTCCAGATCACCGCAAGCGCCGTCAACGCCCAGGTGGTGGCCTTGGACGACAACGGAGTGCTGATCCGCAGCTCCGGCGACGGCGTCATCCACGACATCAGCATCCCCGTCCAGGGGGCCGAACCGGCCGCAGACCCGGCCGAATCGCCCTAGGCGAGGTAAAATTCAACCGGAGGTGTCCAATGGCAAAGAAATGGAACAGCAGGCTGGCTCTGGTGAACCAGCCCACCGGGGACGGCCGCCGCTTCCAGGCCGGAGGCGTCTCCCACCGCAACCTACCGCTCCCGCTGAACTGGCAGCGTCAGTCCTCGGAGGGCCACCTGACCTCGGTCACAATCGGCTCGATCGAGGAGCTGGAGATCCGCGAGGACGAGGTATTCGGACGGGGGGTCCTGTTCGACGACACCGAGTCCGAGAGCCTACGCGCCGACGTCCAGCATGTCATGGAGCTGGCCCGGCAGGGCGTCGTGAAGCCCTCGGTCGACCCTGGATCGGTACAGGCCGTGGAGGTCCTGGCCGGGACCGACGAGCCCCTGACCTGGGAGACGTTCGAGGAGGCCCTGGAGTCGGGGGGTGCCGAAGGCACGTTCCCCGACATCGAGCTGCTGTTCACCCACTACGAGATCGCTGGGGCCACCTTGGTCTCCACCCCCGCCTTCGCCGAGGTCACCTTCGAGATCGAGGACGACGACGAGATCTCGGCCCTGGTCGCGGCCGTCATCGGGTCGACTGACCTGCCCGTCTCGGACCGCGAGCGGCCGTGGGACGGCGATGGGGCCACCGGCCGCGTCTTCGACCACTTCACCGACGACGAGGGAAACGTGGACGTCGACGGCGTCAGCCGGGCGTTCCTGTGGAGGGACACCGAGGCCGACCCGCAGACCCAGGCCGCCTACAAGCTGCCATTCGCCGACGTAGTCAACAATCAGCTCCAGATCATCCCCCGGGGCGTCGCCGCCACCGCTGGGGGTCGAGGCGTCAGTGCGGCCGACATCCCCGAGGCGGACAAGAGCCGCGTCGAGGAGAGGATCTGTACCCTCTACAGCCGCGTCCGCCGGGAGTTCGAGGACTGGCCTGAGTGCCCGTTCGAGGAAGGTGGCGACACCTCGGAGGCCGAGGCCACGCAGCGCACCTCGGTAACGGCCGCCGCGCCGATCGAGCTGCCCCCTGCAGACCTGTTCATGGACCCCAAGCTGGAGCAACTGACCGCCCTGGCGCGGGAGGTTCAGCCCTCCGGGCTGACGCGAGTGTTCGGCCACGTCGCCGACCCCGACTCGTGCCACCGGGGCTTCCGGAACCAGTGCCTGACGCCGCCGGAGTCGCAGACTGACTACAGCCTGTTCCACCGGTACCCGTTCGACACCGCCGAGGGACCGATCACGGTCGGCCGCATCACCTCGGGCCTCGGACAGGTCGGCACCGAATGCAGCCACCCCGGCTGCCAGGGGCTCGACGACCACGCCTGCGTCGACTTCGATTTCATGCGGGCCGTCCAGCACCACGACCTCCTGCAGACCCTCGCCTGGGTTCGGGTCGGGATCGACCACGAGCGCATCCCCGGGGCCATCTGGTTCTCGGGAATCGAGGTGCCGGACCTGAGCCCCGAAGCTCGGGCGGTGCTCGCACGTCGGCGCGTGTCGGGCGACTGGCGGGACCTCGGCGCAACCCGCGAGCTGTGCGAGGTCCTGGCACTGGCGAAAGAGGAGCCCGGATTCGAGGTGCCCCGGGTCGCCGTGGGCTATCGCGACGGGCGGCAGGTGTCGCTCGTGGCCGCCGCGCAGGTCTACCCGCGCCCGGCCCACCAGCCCGCACCCGAGCCCGGTCCGACTGTGGAGCCGGGAGCCGAGAGGCGAGTGGAGGTCTCGGCCGGGTCCATGGTGGCCAGCCGCGATGAGAAGGCCGAGCGCGCGCGTCGGGCTCGAGCCCGAGCCGCGATGACCGCCCTCAAGTTCAAGAGCTACCAGAAGTAGAGAGTGAAGGAGACTCCGATGGCAGCGACAGCGAAGCGGTGCTGCGGTGGGACGGCCAAAGCCCCCCAGCGGCACAAGATCATCTACTCGGACGGTACGACCGAGGAGCGCAGCTCCCTGGCCGCCGCGAGGATTCGCGCAGCGAAGGACCCGAAAGCGAAGATCGAGCCGATCGACGCGTGACGGTTTGAAACCGGTTCCGTGGTACACTGGCCACGGGGAAACTTAGTGTCGGCCTTGGTCCGGCCGGGATAGACACCTGAAAGGACGTGTTGTCATGGAATTCCCAACCGTTCCGGAGAACCTCCGGGACCTGTCGGACCAGGCTTTCCAAGAGCTGGTCAACAAGTTCGCCGAGGTCGCTCAGGGGTTCGCCGAGCTCTCGGCCGATCAGCTCGACGACGAGGCACTGGAGAAGATGGAGCAGCTCGCGGAGCTGTCCGCCCCCGTGACCGTCGAGGGTGAGCGCCGCAAGAAGGCCGCCAACGCTCAGGCTCGCGCCCAGGAGCTGGCCGCACTCGGCCAGGCCCCGGCGGAGCCCGAGGCCCCCGCCGAAACGCCGGTTCCGGCCGAGCAGCCAGTCGAGCCCGAGGCCCCCGCAGAGCCTGAGGGCAACGTGACGGCCGCGCAGGGCCAGCCGCCCCGCGTCGCCGACGTCGCGCAGTCGCAGCAGCCCAAGGCCCCGGCCCCGACCAGTCCGCGCCTGCGGGCCTCGATGGTCGCCGCAGCCGAGGTGCCGGGCATCCCGGCCGGTTCGCCGCTGACCAACTTCGGGCAGGCCGCCAAGGCCGTGACCGCGCGCCTCGACGCCTACTCGATGTCGGGCAAGACCACCCAGATCAGCAAGGCCGCCCCGAACCGGGGACCGATCGAGGCCACCGCTGTTCAGGACGTGGACTTCCAGGGCCGATTCCGGGGGCCGCAGCGCCACCGCATGGAGAAGTACAGCCGCCACCAGGCGGTCAACTTCCGCCGGGAGTACCCGGATGAGCTGAAGCTCTCCAGCCTCGACGGCGGGGAGAAGAACATCCGCATTCTCGAGCAGGTCGCTTCCGAGAAGCGCCTGACCGGCGGCTCGCTGGTCGCGGCCATGGAGGCCGAGGTCCGCCAGACCGGTAACCTCGTCGCCGCCGCTGGCTGGTGCGCGCCTTCCGAGACCATCTACGACCTGTGCGAGCAGGAGTCGATGGACGGAATCCTGAGCCTCCCTGAGGTCACGGCCGACCGAGGCGGGTTCAACATCCCGGTTGACGGCGGCATCGACTTCTCGACGATCTTCACCAGCATCGGCAACGCCGGGGACACGCACCTGACCGAGGACCAGGTCATCGACGACACCGTCAAGGTGTGCACCGAGATCCCGTGTCCTGAGTTCGAGGACATCCGGCTGGGCGTCGACTACGTCTGCCTGACCGGTTCGCTCCTGCAGCGCCGAGGCTACCCGGAGGTCGTGCAGCGGTTCAGCCGAGGCGCGATGATCGCACTCGCTCACAAGATCAACGCGGGCGTCATCGCCGGGATCGAAGCCGGTTCCGTCGACGGCGGCACCATGGAGGACTGCCTGGGCGCAGGCGGGGACGACGCGGCGGCAGCGCTGATGTCGGCCCTCGAAGCGGCCAAGCTCGACATCCTCTACCGCGCCCGAATGCCGTTCACCACTACGGTCGAGGTGGTTCTGCCGTTCTTCGTGATCGGCCAGATCCGCGCGGCCCTCGCTCGCCGCCGAGGAGTCAACCTCCTGGCGGTCAGCGACTCCGAGATCATGTCGATGTTCTCCATCCGAGGAATCGCGCCTCGCTTCGTCTACGACTGGCAGGACGCGTTCAGCGACGGCGGCGTCGGCGGGATGGGCGGGGCCACGCCTCGCACCGCACTGCCGACCCAGGCCCGGTTCATCATGTACCCAGCGGGTACGTGGGTCAAGGCCACGGCCGACGTGGTCAACCTCGACACCATCTACGACAGCACGCTGCTGAGCACCAACCAGTACACGGCGCTGTTCGTGGAGGACGGCTGGGCGGTCATGCAGATGTGCCCGATCAGCCGCGTCTTCACGGTCAACCTCGACCCGTGCGGCTGCCTCTGCGGTGACACCGCCGTGATCGAATCGCCGTAAGCCTCGGTTAGCGCCGACAACTCAGAGAAGGGAGCAGGGCCATGGCACTAGCACCACCGGTCGTGATCGAACCGCCGATGCCGCGTCCGCTGCGGTACGGGCTGTTCACCGCCGTGGGAGCCCTGCTCCCACTCGAAGGGAACGCCGAGGGCTCGGGCGTCATCTACGAGCCGAACACCTGCGGGGTCGCGCACTCGTGGCCGATGGACTGCCCAGATGATTCGCCTGCGGAGGAATCGCCGACCGAGAAGGTCTTCGATCCGATTCCGGCGTTCGTTGAGGCCGAGCCGTTCATCGTCTACGGCTCCAGCCAGTGCGGGTCGGTGGGAACCGATGCCGCGAAGGCCGAGAGGCGGGCACGAGAGAACCTCGAGAACGGGGAGCAGTTCGAGGTCGAGTCCGCCATGGCGGCCGTCCTCGCTGCCCAGGACGTGGTCCTGCCGAACGAGCCGCTCGTCTCCGGAGCCGTGGCAGCCCTCGAGCAGTGGCTCTACGGCACGGCCGCCTACGGCCGGATCGGGTTCATCCACGCCAGCCCCGGGGTCGCCGCGCTGGCGGCAGCCGAGGATCAGTGGGTGAAGGACGGCAATCTGTACCGGACGCCCTACGGCACCATCTGGTCCGTGGGCGGGGGGTACCCCGAGGGCACGATCTTCATCTCGGGCGAGGCCCGAGTCTGGAGGTCGGACGTGTTCGTTCCGAACCCGCTGCAGACCTTCGACCGCAGCTTCAACCAGTGGTTCACCGTGGCCGAGCGGACCTACGCCGTGGCCATCGACTGCCTGGCCGCCAGCCTCACGCTAGGAGCTTAACCCGTGACCGTGACTATCCACGCCGACCACCCGGCCGAGCTGGTCGGGCTGATCCAGGACCTCCGCACCTTGGACGGCGGGTCCGCCCGGCACGTGAGGCGAGCCGTCCACGGCGCGGGGGCGATCGTAGACGAGGAGCTGGCGCTGCTGTGGCTGACCCTGCGGCTGGCTCCCAGCCCCGAGTTCCTGGAAAGCCTGATCCGGGCCGACCCGGCGCTGATGGACGTGGTCGGCCGCCGTGCCTCGGACGAGGCCCTGCAGGAGCTGGCCCGATACCAGGCCGAGAGCGAGCAGGCCCCGGCCGACACTGAGACCGAACTACGGGCACTGCCCCCCGCCAAGAAGGCCAACCGGACCGTGTGGGAGCAGTGGGCGATCCGCGCCGGGCTGGTCGAGGCCGAGCAGGCCGCCGCAATGACTCGGGCCCAACTCCAGGAGCTGGCGACCGAGACCGTTCAACCGGGCCAGTCGGCCCCTGACAACACCAAGGAGGGCTGACCATGGCCACCATCTGTCACCCGCTGGTCCGGGGTACTCGAATTCGGGTCACCCGCCTGGACGAGTGCGGGGAGCCGGTCGAGGGAGAATGCTCCCAGGTCGTCTCGAAGGGCTTCATCTCGGTCGGCATGTCCGACGACGTCGAGGCCCCGGACGTCGCCAACCAGAAGAACGCGGACGGCGACTACTGCTACTACAACCAGACCAAGCCGCAACTGAACTTCGTCAACGCGGAGATCCAGCTCTGCGAGGTCGACCCGGACCTGTACGAGATGATGACCGGCGCGCCGCTGGTGCTCGACGCCAACGGCGACACCTCGGGGTTCGACACGAACCACGACACCTACGCCTCGGCGTTCTTCGCACTCGAGCTGTGGTCCAGGGTTCCGTCGACCGGTACGTCCCTCTGCCCGCCCGGCGGCCAGCGGTTCGGGTACTTCCTGATGCCGTTCCTGGCACGCGGGAGCTTCGGCGACCTGACCGTGGAGAACGCGGGCGTCAACTTCACTGTCAGCGCCACCTCCGAGCGAGGGACGCCGTGGGGCGTCGGCCCGTACGACGTCGAACTCGACGCTCTCGGAGCCGCAGGACCGCTCGTCACGCCAGTCGCCGCCACCAACCACCGGCGCTTCATGTTCACCCAGGTGGCTCCGCCGGAGCCGATGTGCGGCTGCCAGCCGCTCGTGATCGAGTCGCCGTAACAGTCGCCTCCGCCAGGACCGCCCTGCCCGGTCCTGGCGGGGGTCTCACAAGCGCAGTTAGAGGAGGTGGGCAGTGGTAGCTCCCTGCGGTTGGACCCTCGACCCGGGTCTGTGCTGCGACGAGTGGGCGACCCTCGGTGCGGATGTCCGGGCCAGGTCCGTCGCCCTGGCTACGCGGCTGATGTGGAACGCCACCGGCCGCCGGTACGGTCCCTGCGAGGTGACCGTCCAACCCTGCGCCGACCGTAGACTTCCCCCGCTGTACCAGGTCTACCCCGAGAGGTTCGGCCGAGGTGCGCAAGGCGCGCTGAACTTCTACCCATTCATCCAGAACGGCCAGTGGATCAACCCTGGCATGGGCGGGTGCAACTGCTGCGACTCCGCATGCGAACTGCTCCTGCAGGGCCCGACCCGCACCGCAGACATTGTCTCGGTCACCGAGGCCGGAGTCGTACTGCCCACCTCGGCTTACGTCGTGTTCAACGGGTCGATCTTGACTCGCACCGATGGCGGCTGCTGGCCCTCCTGCGTGAACTTCGGCAACCAGAACCCGCCCGACTTCGAAATCGTCTACCTGCGGGGCCTGCCGGTGCCGCAAGCGGTCCTGGAGGCCGCTTCGATCCTCGCCTGCGAGTTCGGCCGGGCGTGCGTCGGCGGCCCGTGCCGTCTGCCCAACCGGCTGCGCAGGCTCAGCCGCCAGGGCGTCGAGGTCGAGACCGCCGAGATCGACCGGACCAACCCAAACTTCCTGACCGGGATCGACGAGATCGACATGGTCATCCAGGCCGAGAACCCGTTTGCCCTGCAGGCCCGGCCCCGGGTGTGGACGCCTGACCGCCGAGTCCCGAGGAGAGTGACTTAACCGTGTCCTACCCTGACCTTGTGGCATTCCCCATGGCCCAGGCCCTGGTGGCGTGCCTGGAAGAGCAAATGAGCCTGGTACTCGACCCGCCCGCCTCGGTGTGCCTGCGGCCGGGCCAACAAGTCGACCCGCTGCTGTCGATCAACGACGACGAGTGCTGCTCGGGCCTGGCCTGGGTGCGGATCGCCGACATCTTCCCCTCGTCCGACGACATCTTTCCGACCCAGGACGAGACGGCGGCGTTCCCCTGCAACCCCCGCCAGTGGGCCGTGCAGCTCGAAATGGGCGCGGTCCGCTGTGCCCCGACGCCGGACGCCTACAGCATGCCCTCCTGCGAGGAGTGGACCGCCGTGGTCGAGAAGCAGATGCAGGACGCGGCGGCCATGCGTCGTGCCGTGGTCTGCTGCTTTGGCGAGATCCTGGACGCCACTTACCTGCTGGGCAACTGGACGCCACTCCCCGTGTCAGGTCGATGCTCGGGCGGCACCCAGATGGTCACCGTAGCCGCCGAGCACATCGACTGCTGCGTCGAACCCCCCGAGAGCCCCGCCGAGAGTCCGTCAGAGAGCCCCTGAGCTTGCCTGAGGTACAATTGGTGACGTGGGGCAGGATGATGAACCAGACGTCTACCAGATCAGGTACCTAGAACATCAGGCCAGGAAGGCCGAGGTGCTGCGAGATCTGATGCAGCGCTGTCACTCGGACCGGGTATTCGCACCGGACGCGGTCGACGGCGCGGTGCTGTCCCGAGTCGTGGACGCCGCCTCAACCGCCCCCAGTTCGTGTAATCGGCAGGCCGTGAAGGTCCTGGAGGTGCGGGCCCGTGATGACAAGGCCCGGCTCGGGGGAATTCTGGTCGGGGGCGTCGGGTGGATTCATCGCGCTCCCGTGGTGCTGCTGCTCCACGCCGACCCACGGGCCTACAAGGCCCCCGGCGAGATCGACTTCATGCCCTACCTGGACGTCGGGTTCGTGGCCGACCGCATCCTGCTGGCTGCCGAGGCTGAGGGCCTGAAGCACTGCTTTGTCAACCCCTCGATCCGCCAGCCCGACATCGAGCACTTCCAAAAGACTTTCGGCATCGAACTGTTGGGGGGTGCCGTGGCGCTGGGCTGGCCGGGGCCGCCCGACTGGGTACAGGACACCTCATGAGCAAAATCCCAAAGATCATCCACCAGTATTGGACTGGCGGCCCGATCCCCGACCAGTACGCCGAGTACAGCGATGCCTGGGCCAAGATGAACCCCGGCTGGCGGTCCTACCTGTGGACCGATTCTGCCTTGGAGGCCGGACGCGACGGCCTCATCAACGATTCGCTGTGGAGGTCGGCGGCCGAAATTGTCCCGGCCAGTCGCGTGAACCAATTCCGGGCCGACCTGGTCCGCTACGAGCTGCTGTGGCGGATGGGCGGCGTCTGGATCGACATGGACTTCGAGCCCCTGAAGCCTCTTAACTCCTGGATTCGTGAGATCGAGCCAGGCCGGGCCTTCGCTGTCTGGGAGGTCCGGGACCGATGGGCCGCCAACGGACTGATGGGGGCCCCGGCCGAGCACTGGTTCATCGACTGCCTGATCCGCAGGCTCCCCGAGTTCGCCATTGAACGCCGAGGCGAGAAACCGACGCGCGTCTCGGGGCCCCAGTTCATGACCGAGGTGCACCGAGAGCAGGGCAATCCGATGCAGATTCTCGACCCCGATCGGTTCTACCCCTACCTGTGGTCGGACCTGGGCAAACCGAAATCCCGCCCGCCATGGCCGCCCGAGTGCGTAGCGGTGCATCACTGGTCGAATCGTCGAAAGATGCTAGCTCGTAAGCGGCGGGGGGACTCCCGATGACGCCAGTAGCGCTCGTTAGCCCGTCGCGTTCTACACTTGCGGCAGGCCCTGCACCCGTTGGACTTGATGTAGGTGTTGGCCTCGGTGAACTTATGCCCCCACTTGCAGTGGGTCTGACGAGCGAGCCGGGCAGAGGGGTGGTCCCCGTACCGAGCGTTACGGCTACGGGTGGCTGCCTCCAGGTGGTCGGGCCTGACGCACAGTTTGACTTCGCACAGGTGGTTGATAACCAGCCCCTCGGGGATTGGTCCGTTGGACAGCTCGTAGCTGAACCGGTGGGCGTAGACCTTCTTGCCGCTTCGGTGGCGGGTTTCCGCACTGAAGACGCCGTATTTGCCGTTGGTGCCTCCCGTCCACAGCCAACACGCGTCGGTCTTGTCGACGCGTCTCCAGAATCGAACCTCAGGCGGCGTTTTTCTCACGCCCCCATTCTATCACATAGTTGGAACAACAAACGCCGTTCGCGCGCACGAAGGGGCCGAAAATGACCGTCCGATCGCTGGTGTTCACCGGCTGCGGCCGGTCCGGCACCGGCTGGGTAGCCCAGGTGCTCGCCCAGGCGGGCTTCGGGGCTACTCACGAAGGGGTCTTCCAGGGCCGCCCTGGACCGGACGAGCAGGGGCCCCTACTGCCGGACACCGTGGAGTCGTCGTGGTTTGCCGCGCCGTTCGTGCAAGGCGTCCCGCTGACCGAGGTGGCCGTGGTGCACCTGGTCAGGGACCCTCGGGACCAGATCGATTCGTGGCTGCGAGCGGGGGCGATGAGCAGCCCCTTCGTGAAGCGTTTCCTCAAGCGCTGGTGCCCTGAGATGATGCGCGTCAAAGACGATTCGCTCCGGGCCGCCATGACCTATTGGCTGCGCTGGAATGAGCGGGTCGAGCGCCTGGCCGGTCTCCGGTTGCGGATCGAGGACCTGGACGTGCCCGGCCTAACGACCGCCCTGGCCGACTCCGGCCGGGTGGACGACACCGAACGACTGCGGCAGGCAGTCCTCGGAGTGCCGCGCAACTACAACTCGAAGGGCGGCAAACCCCGTCGCCTGGAGTGGGACGACCTACCATTCGGACTGCTCAAGAAGGGCGTCATGGAGTATGCGAGGGAGTACGGGTACCGGTGACCAGGGTACGTTTGAGCGCCCATAGGCGCAACGTGACGATGAACGTCAACGAAGAGGACCACATCGGCCGCGTGATTCTGAAATCCCGCCGCTGGTATGAGCAGGACCTCCTGGAAGACGCCTATCAGCGACTCCGGGGCCAGGGCGGTTATGTCATCGACGTCGGGGCCCACATTGGCAACCACACGCTGTGGTTCACCAAGGTGTGCGGCCTGTCGGTCGTCGCTGTGGAGCCCAACCTCGACAACGCCGTGCACCTGCACTCGCACGTGCGCATGAACGGCAAGGCCGACAAGGTCGAAATCTACAACGTGGCACTGGGTGCGACCGAAGGACGAGGCCGCATCGAGCCCGGCCCCGAGGGCAACACCGGAATGGCGCGCGTCGAGCTGGACGAGGGGGGCTCGGTCGCCGTGGTCACCTTGGACTCGATCGCCGAGACCGCCCGAATGTTCAACCCCGAGCGACGGGCCGCCCTCATCAAGATCGACGTCGAAGGTTCCGCAATGGAAGTGCTGGCTGGAGCCGTGGAGACGCTCGAACGGGACCGGCCGCTGCTCTACGTCGAGGGCGAACGGGACGAGCTGCAGGAGCTGCTCGGCAACGAGTGGAAGTGCTTCGGTAAGTTCGGTCGCACGCCGACTTGGGGGTTCCGCCATGGCGAATAAGAGGCGACCCAGGTTCTCGCTGTCGGTCGCCATCATGGCGCACCCGAAGCGGGAGCTGTACATCCCGGATCTGCAGGGCAAGCTCGGCCGCCCCTCGCGAGTGGTCTGGGACCGGATCAACGACCGCTGGGACACCGGCCGCCGGTCGCTGTTGGCCTACGACGCGACAAAATCACACCACATGGTCATTCAGGACGACGCGGTCCTGTGCCGGGATCTCCCGGCCGGAGTCGAGTCGGCGCTGGCCGAGGTGCCCGCCGATTCGATCATGGGCCTGTACCTGGGCCGCACTCGAGCCTGGAGACCGATCTGGATGCGGCTGCAACGAGTCCAGCCAGGGCTGCGCTGGGTCCGAATGGCCGAGCTGATGTGGGGCGTCGGCGTGGTGGTCCCGACTCGCTGGATCGATGATATCGTGGAGATCGGCGACGAGTTCGAGGACATCCCCAACTATGACTCGCGGATCTCGGCCGCCTGCATGCGGTTGGGCCTCCCGGTCTACTACCCGTGGCCGTCGCTGGTCTCGCACCGGGCCTCGCCGTCGCTGGTCGAGGGCCGAGGCTGGCGGGGCCGGTACGCCTACCGGTTCATCGGCGAGCACGCCTCGGCCCTGACCATCCGCTGGCGCGGTCCTGCGGTGTCGGTACAGCCTCCGGCGGCAGCGATCGGCAGGAGCCGAGGACGAGCGAGAAGGGCAGGGACCCGTGGTTAAAGACGTAGTGTATCTGGTCGGGCCAGGAGAGCGCAACGACCAGCTCCGGTACAGTCTGCGGAGCCTGGAGAACCTCCCTCACGGTCGCGTCTGGGTCGTGGGCCACAAGCCCGAGTGGGTGAAGGGCGTGGAGTTCCTGCCGGTGTCGCAGCGCGGCCCCAAGCACGCCAATACCTGGCGCAACCTTGAGACCTTGGCCCGGTTCGGCCCGGCATCGTTCTACCTGTTCAATGACGACTACTTCATCCTCCGCCCGATGCGGGACGTCCCGGTTCTGCACCGGGGCAGTCTCGATGAGCGTATCGCCTACTACGATCGGAAACCAGGTCTACGGTCGTGGGCCGCCCGAGGCCGCCACACCCGGAGGGCGTTCGAGAGCCTGGGCCGAGACCCGGCGGGGCTCCTGACCTACGAGCTGCACTTGCCGCTGCCCTTGGAGCGGGCCCAGGTGGCAGGAGCGATCGAGGACTTGCACCGGGTCCGGGTTCTGGACCCTCGGTTCTATATGAAGCGGAGCTGGGTCGGCAACTGGGCCAACCTCGGAGGGGAGCGCAGCCAGGATTGCAAGGTACACTCGAAGTGGGGCAATGCCTCCCTTCGAGGTTCGTTCCTGTCGACCTCGGACGCTGCTTGGTCCGGGTCGACCGGCGCGGCCCTGCGGGTGCGGTTCCCGAAGCCGGGCCCCTACGAGACCAACGAACTGAAAGGAGCCCGCCGTGGCTACACTGCGAGTGCGCGCGGTCGCTAACGTCATGGGCCTGCGCCGAGGTGACGAGGGAGACGTGGAGACCGGCAGTCCCCAGGTCGACGCTATGCTAGAGCGGGGGTACCTGGAGGTGCTGGAATACCTCCCCGATCCCCCCGAGCCGGTGGTCAGGGCAGCCGCCCCGCAGCCGCCCGAGGAGGCCCCGGTCGACCCAAAGGAGAAGAGCAGTGGCGGTAAGGGTAAGGGTTCGAGTCGATCGCGCACAAGCCGACCGCGTAGCCAGGCGAAGCGGGACAAGGCTAGTGACGCTGGCGACGGTACGGACGCACGCTCGGACAAACGTCCTGACCCCGG
>Ga0315910_10001359_pt1 | contig 22638 bp, 16 predicted proteins | sample EdamamesoilMG_FD_204470 | JGI IMG/M metagenome (GOLD analysis project Ga0315910, IMG submission 204470) | Garden soil microbial communities collected in Santa Monica, California, United States - Edamame soil | ecosystem: Environmental > Terrestrial > Soil > Garden | place: USA: California... | reverse complement strand
CAGGGCGAGCGCCGGACCTTTGCCCATGCCGCTGCCGATCAAGCCCTGCAAAATCGGCACTTCTGTCAGCGTGGCGAAATACATGAACGCGCCGACCACGGACGCGAAAAAGTTCGACCAGAGCGAATTGCCACCAACGAGTTTCACCACCCAGGCGTTGGGAATGAGTCCTTCATTGCCGGGGCGGCCGAGCAACAGTCCGGCCACCAGCACCCCGATCAGCAACAGCGGTAGAATCTGCTTCGCGAACGTCCAGGTGGCGGAAAACCACTCAGCCGATTCGCCCTCACTTGTGCTGGTGATGACCGACAGCCCCATCGCACCAACAATGAAGGCCAGCATTGGTTCGTGCGGCAGCAGGATCGCGAGCGCCGCCGTGGGCACGGCCACCAGCGCGACCTTCCACCAGTGCAACCCGATCCACTTCACGAGCACGATGCCAAAGGCGACGCTGAACGCGGCCGTGATCGGCCACTTGAACGTCCAGACCGTGTGCCAGAATCCGCCCTCGCCAGCGGGTTTGCCCCAGTTCGCAAAGACCAGAATCCCGATCATCGCCGCGAAATAGAACACCGTTTGCCAGAGCGGACGCTTCACTTCCGGTTCGGGTATTTGCGCCTGCGCCTCGGCTCTCGCTTGTTCCTCCTTGCGATAAATGAAGTGCATCGCCAGACCAATGACGACACTGAAGACAATCGCACCGACGGCCCGGGCGATGCCGAGTTCGAGTCCGAGAATCCGCGCTGTCAGCACGATCGCCAGCACGTTGATCGCCGGACCGGAATAGAGAAACGCCGTGGCCGGGCCAAGTCCCGCGCCCATGCGCCAGATGCCGGCAAACAACGGCAGCACGGTGCAGGAGCACACGGCGAGAATCGTCCCCGACACCGAGGCCACACCATACGCGAGCGCCTTGTTCGCCTTCGGCCCGAGATATTTCATCACCGACGCCTGACTGACGAACACACCAATCGCCCCCGCGATGAAGAACGCGGGAATGAGGCACAGGATGACATGCTCGCGCGCATACCACTTCACCAACTCCAGCGCTTCATTGACTGCGTTGTCGAACCGCGGTACGCCGACCGGCAGATAGAAGCACGCGAGAAACAGCCCGGTGATCAGCGCCAGCGGCTTCCATTCGAGTTTCCAATTCGTTTTCATTTAGCCGATCCGCTAAGTGCGTGGGCAAAACTTTCCGACCAGCATCACATACCGCAGCCGTCGTTCTGCACTGCCTCCACGCACTTGAAAAAATTCAACACACACGGCACGCGCAACCGGTAATACACGAGCGACCCGCGCTTTTCGTCCTTCAGAATGCCCGCCTCTTTGAGCAGACTCAGATGCCGCGAAACCGTGGGCATCTCGACGCCGATCAGGTCGGTGAGTTCGCACACGCACCGCTCGCCGCGCGCGAGTTCGTCCACGATGAACAGTCGGGTGGGATGCGCGAGCGCCTTGATGATGCGGGCCTGACGTTCGTAACGGGCTTGAGCAGTGGCGGTCATAGTCGCTAGATACACATTTAGCCAGATTGCTAAGTCCGTCTCACCCGCCCTTGGCTTTTACTGACCACCCGTTGCCCTGCCCCAGCCCGGAAATCCGGGCAGCAGAAAGTTTGCATCCTTTTTCCAAGTCATTCGTCTTCAAAGGCAGAAGCGGTCACAACGACCGACGCAATAACAAAACGAAAACGACGACAAAACATGAAGACAACCACACTCGAACAGGATGAAGTGAAAAGCACGGTGCGCGAGCGCTACGGCCGGGTCGCCACCAGCAACAGCGGTTGCGGCTGTGCGCCGACCTGCTGCAGCCCGGAAATCGCCGCGCTGGAAATGGCAAGCCATGATCCCAAGGCCATTTCCCAAGGGCTGGGGTACTCGGCGGCCGACACGAACACCGTGCCGGAAGGCGCAAATCTCGGGCTCGGCTGTGGTAATCCCCAAGCCATCGCCGCGCTCAAGCCCGGCGAAACCGTACTCGATCTTGGCAGCGGCGCGGGGTTCGACGCATTTCTCGCCGCACGAGCGGTCGGGCCAAAGGGATTCGTCATCGGCGTGGACATGACGCCGGAGATGGTGAGCAAGGCGCGCCAGAATCAGGCGACCGGCGGCTATACGAACGTTGAGTTTCGCCTCGGCGAAATCGAGAGTCTGCCGGTGGCGAACGATACCGTGGATGCCATCATCTCGAACTGCGTCATCAATCTGTCGCCGAACAAGTCGCATGTGTTTCGCGAATCATTCCGCGTGCTGAAACCCGGCGGGCGGCTGGCGATTTCGGACGTGGTGGCGCTGGCGGAGATTCCGGCGAAGTTGCGGACGGATTGGGAGCTGTACACCGGTTGCGTGGCGGGCGCTTCGACGATTGCGGAGATCAAGACGTGGCTGGCAGCAACGGGATTCACGCAGATTCGCGTTGAGCCGAAGGACGGAAGCCGCAAAATTATTGGCGAATGGTTTCCGGGCCGGCGCGTCGAGGAATTCGTCACTTCGGCAACGTTTGAGGCCGTGAAGCCAACACGCAACTGATGAACGCCACGCTCGAACATATCTGGCACGAGTTCGCCGCCAGGCTGGGTCAGTTCATCCGCGCGCGGGTGAATGACCCGGCCACGGCTGAGGACATCTTGCAGGATGTCTTCGTCAAAATTCAGGCGCGGCTTGATCAACTCAAGGACCCGGCCAAGCTGCAAAGCTGGATTTATCTCATCGCGCGCAATGCCATCATTGATCACTACCGCACCCGCAAGGAAACAGTGGAAGTCCCCGAAACCCTGACCACCGACCACGAGCCCGATTCCAGCGAGTTGGACGAACTCAAAGCCTCATTCCGGCGGATGCTGTACAGCCTGCCCGAACCGTATCGCGAAGCGCTGGTGCTGACGGAATTCGAAGGGCTGACGCAGCAGGAACTCGCCGACCACCTCGGTTTATCCCTCTCCGGCGCGAAATCCCGCGTGCAACGTGGCCGCGAGCAATTGAAAAACATGCTGCACGAGTGCTGCACCTTCGATTTCGACCGCCGTGGCAAGGTGATTGATTGCACCCCGCGCGCGAAATCGGGGTGCAAGGAATGCAGTGACTGACGTGCGCAGCAGCCGCGATTTACCGTTCTCGGATCAACGGACTTCTTCAACAATCGCATTCGGACCGTTGTGCCCGATGATTTTTACGGAACGGCCTTTTTCCACCATTTCGCCGCGAGTGATAACGTCGAGAAGCTGATCGTCAAAGCGCGCCTTGCCGCCGGGATATAATTGCGAGATGGCAACGCCGGTCTGACCCAGCCGCGACTGCTGTTGTGCCTCCAGTGCCGCGACCGAACTCACGCCGCTGGCGGTTTGGGAAACGAGCCGTTGGAAGATTGGTGTTTTGGGCAGGAACGGGGCGAGGATCAGCGCGATGACCAAAGATGCGACGACGGCCACGCTGATATCGCGTAAAGAATCTTGCAAGTCAGGAAAGGTCGGCAGGAGGGGCGCGCCCGGATACATGTCCACCATGCCCATGACCAGGGCCACCAGCATCAATATCGCACCCACGATGCCGGCAATCAGCGTGCCCGGAAAGACGAACAATTCGAGCGCGACGAGGATGACGCCTACGATAAACACAAGCACCCAGCCGGCGGCGGAAAGTCCCGCCACGTAACCGCCCAGAAAATAAATCGCAAAAGCAACGATGCCGATAATGCCGGGCAGGCCAAATCCCGGTGTCTTGAATTCAATGTAAATGCCGACGATGCCAATAATGAGCAGGAGCGGCGCGATAGTGTTGATCCAGATTCCCAGTTTCTCCGCACCGGTCGGCTTGATCTCCACCCGTTGCGTCCCAGCGTAACCCAGTTGCGCCAGCAGTGCGTCCAAGGTTTCCACCGTGCCGGACGACAGCAACGGTTTAGGAGGATCACCGTATTCTTTCGCAGCCTGGCGGTCAGTGAGCGTGAGAATGTTGCCTTCCTTGTTCAGAACCTCGTCACCAATTTTCAATTCCTTGGTCTTGTCAATCATCGCCTCGATGACTTCGACGTTGTGTCCGTTTTTTTCGGCCTGCGCGCGGACCAAGGCGCGCACCGCCGAAGTCATTTTGGCCTCGACGGTGTCGGGCATTTTTTCCGCACCGGTTCCGCCGGGTGACAACATGATGGGGGCCGCCGCACCAATGACGCTCTGCGGCGCCATGAAAATCTTCTGCGTCGCAACGGAGATGAAGGCACCGGCGGAAAACGCACGGTCGTTAACGTAGGTGAAAGTAGGGCCTTTGAACTTGCTGATGATTTCGATGATTTCCTCCGTGACGTCCACGCGGCCGCCGTCGGTGTTCATATCGAGAATGAGCGCATCTGCCTTCGCCTCCATGGCCTCTTTCACGCCGCGCCGCACGACATAGACCAGCGGTGGCATGATGTCCTCACGAATGGGCAAGACGTAAACCTTCCCGCCGGGCGAGAGCGAGGGCGAACTGGTTTGCGCCGCGAACATCGCCGGCGACGCCAGCAAAAGCCAACCCAGCAGCCATTGGAGTGTGGACCTCAAGTTCATACCGAAGCTTACGCTCACAGCTGATGCGTAACAACGGATAAACATTCGATAACAAGTGGAGCTGCCATGAAAAGCACAAATCGAAAGGTCGTTCGTGTTAACGCAGTTGTGTTGCTGCTCATAGCGCGCTGCGGTTTGAAACAAGATTTGCCTCAAATGGCGACGAGCCAATCGCGACGTAAATACTGCAGAGTAACCATGTTTTAATCGTGTCCTTGCCGATCGTCACCAGCGGTCTGTGGATTACGCGCGCGGTCCATGACCCTGCCACCGGCGATCAAAAATGGAAGTAGATGGGCGCCAGTCCGGTCTGCGCGTCACCGGCTCAAGCTACCAGCGAACTCAAAAGCCCAAGGGCGCGTCACAAGGAGGACAGGTACGCTTCGAGTTCGTCTAGTTGTTGGGAGGAGAGGTGGGAGGTTTTACCGTGGCGGTTATGCAGGTTGAACTTTATGAGAACGTCGCGAATCGTGGCCGCGGAGCCGTCGTGCAAGTAGGGAGCGGTGCGCCAGAGTTCCACCAAGGTCGGGGTATCGAGCGCGGCGGGATCATCCGGGCGGTCGTAACGGCTGCGGGTGCCGACATCGACGGCGGTCAGGTGCGTGAACAGAGCTGGCGGGTGGCAATCGGCACAGCCGACCTGTGGGTCGCTGAAGATTTGCCGCCCCCGTTGGGCGGCTTGGGACGGCGTGCCGTTGACCAAGTGAGGGCTGAGGATGGGTTGGAGGGATTTGAGGTAATCGTCGATGGAGGTCGCAACTTCCTCGGGTTGGGTGGAGAACAAGATATGCCGGATCCCGGCGCGGACGGCGACTTCGGCGCTTTCCCGGATGCCGAGGGACATGGCGGGCGGAGTTCGGTGGGCCCACAAGAGGCTTTTGGCATTTTTGGGATTGCCCAGGCCGTCGTTGAGCAGGTCCCAATTCAACCCGTCCATCCGGGCGTCGGTGTCATGACAACTGGCGCAACTCTGCCATTCCTGAAAACAGATCTTCGCGTCATTAAACAACATCTCGCCCCGTCGTACGGAAGACAGCACTGCGGTCGGTCCGAGTTCGAGCCGCCTGGCCACATGAAAATTTGTGGCGAGATTAACGGTGGCCAGATCATCGGAGAAATAATTCGCCACATAGACCTGATCACCGACGAGCGTGAGGGCGCGCGGACCGTTACCGAGGAGGCCAATGCGCTTGATGGCGCCGACGGGCTTTTGGGGAAGTGTTGGGGCTTCGATGAGACAGAGTTCGTGGGTGCCCGCGAGGCTGACAACGATGCGTTTGCCGTCGGCAGTCCAGGAAACGGCCCACGGGTTGGCGGCTCCCCGGCTGACCTGGTCGAGGAAAACGTTGCGGAGATAATCCATCCGTTCGAGGTCAATGAAACTCAGGGCGTTGCTGTTGATCCGGCCGAAGTCAACCTCAGTGGTGGGAAGGTAATAACGGGCAAGGAGATGAGTGACGACGGCAGATTTGCCGTCGGGGGAGATGGCGATGCCCCGCAGGAAACCACTGCCGCGAGGGAGTTTGATCTGTTTGCAGACCTCCAGTTTGACGGTATCAATGACACTAACGACGGCAGCCACTCCACCACCGTCGGTGGCCGCACTGGAAATATGATTCGCGACCAGCAGGTATCGACCGTCGGGAGTGATGGCGGCCGCCACGGGTTCACGGCTGACGCGAACGCGTTTGATTTCGACACGCGCAGCCAGGTCGATGACGGAGACGTCGTGGTTGAACCGATTGCAGACGTACAGCCGCTGCCCGTCCGGACTCAGGACCGGGGCCATGGCCGTATGGCCCAGCGGGATTTGATGGAGGATGCCATCATGTTCGAGATCGATCTCGCAGATCCGGCTCGCGGGCGCCGAGCAAACCACGTAGAGGCGTTTGCCAGTCCGGGATACGGCGAGACCTGAGGGCGTGTCGGGGAGAGGCAAGCACCGGGCGACCTGGTTTGAAGCGAGGTTGAAAACCGCGATGTGATTGGCAGCGGCACTGGCGACGAACAGATACCTGCCGTCGGGGCTGGAAGCGAGGGCAGACGGAGCGGCGGTCGCCGATTCGGCTGGCGAAGCATGGAGCACGGAGACAAGGCACATCGCTGCGGTGAGGACCAACATCGAGACCCCATTTCGACCAGGTCCAGAGTTGACGATCGGATGGAGGTGTCGAGGCTGATCCAGCGTTTGAAGTTCAGACCACGGAGGATTTGCCCATCGGCCACTTCCACAGGGAGAAAAATACCCCGGAAATGATTTGATAGCGTCTGCAGTTGAACTGATAGAAAACCGATTTTCCATCCCTGCCAACTTATGCGTGCGCCACCTGCAAACAAGCGCGTTTTTCAGGTTTCTTCGCTGTGATGGGCCAAGGTGGAGCGGGAGCAAGTTTCCTGCGCCGGGCTTGCTGCCAGTTAGCGAAGCTTCCCGGCTTCGCGTCGCCGCAGCGACTGGTTTTCGCACCGTCTCTCACGAGGGCGCATTTTGGGCGCTTTGGAACTGATTGCATCGCCACATTGACAAATGGTTTCGACCAACCTCGTCGTATATGCTTGTTTCAGGTCCGGTGACGGCGGCATTATGGGATTATGAACTTAATCCTCGCTCAATCCTCGTTGCCCTTCCGACTCGACTACGTGCTTTACGCCATTGGTGCGGTGGTGCTGCTTGTCGTGGGTATCCTGGTTCTCAACTTCGGCATGATCTTCATCCGCGCCCTGTTCTCGGGCGCGAAAGTCACTTTCACCGAACTCATCGCGTTGCGCCTGCGGAGTGTGCCCGTGGGCATGGTCGTGGACGGACGTATCACCGCCGTGAAGTCAGGATTGCCCCTCACCATTGATGATCTCTCCACTCACTATCTGGCCGGCGGCAACGTGCAGATGGTTGTGCTCGCCCTCATCGCCGCCAAAAAAGCCGCCATCAATCTTCCCTTTGATCGCGCCTGCGCCATCGACCTCGCCACGAAAGGCACCGGCAAAACCGTGCTGGAAGCGGTGAAAACCTCGGTCAATCCCAAGGTCATTGACTGCCCCGCCCCGAGCGCGGGCAAAACCACAATTGACGCCGTGGCCAAGGACGGCATCGTCATCCGGGCCAAGGCACGCGTGACCGTGCGCACCAACCTCGACCGCTTCGTCGGCGGCGCGACGGAGGAAACCATCATTGCGCGCGTGGGCGAAGGCATCGTGTCCACCATCGGTTCAGCGAGCAGCTACAAGGAGGTGTTGGAAAATCCCGACCGCATTTCCAAGACGGTTCTCGACAAGGCCCTCGATAGCAACACCGCCTTCGAGATTCTGTCGATTGATATTGCCGACGTCGACGTGGGCGAAAACGTGGGAGCGAAACTCCAAGCCGAACAGGCCGAGGCCAACAAACTCATCGCCCAAGCGCAGGCGGAAGTGCGTCGCGCCGCAGCCGTCGCGACCGAACAGGAAATGGTGGCACGCGTTTCTGAGATGCGCGCCCGCGTCGTCGAGGCTGAAGCACAAATCCCCATCGCCATCGCGGCGGCCTTTCAGAAAGGGCATCTGGGGATCATGGACTATTACCGCATCAAGAACGTGCAGGCGGACACGACCATGCGCGAAAACATCGCGAGCGAAGGACCGGACGCCTCCGGCGCGTCGTCAGCAAAGAAATAGTCACAAGTTCCTGTGCCCATGAACACACAGTTTGCTGCCGGAATTTTCGACAACCCGTGGCTGGTCGCGATTTTCGTCATCGTCGGCCTGATTTCCAACTGGCTGATGAAGCGTCGGCAGGAAAAGGAATCCGGGGAGCAGAGGCCCGAGGGCGAACCGCCGCCCATGACGGACAAGCCCAAGGGATTCGACCTGGAAGCAGCATTGCGCCGGTTATTGGACGAGGAAGCTCCGGTCAAACCACCCACACCACCGCCCATCATTCCCCGCTCGTCGCCGGTCGAGCCTTCGTCCACATCGGATTGGCAGGACGAAGTATTCGTCCAACCGGAACGAAACTGGATGGAAGAAGCCCGGGCTGAAGCCCGCGAAGCGGCGACGCAAACACCCCCACCGTTACCTTCCGCTTCGGTAGTCACGACCCGGGCACGCATCACAATTATCAAGCCCAGTGAAGAGCAAGCGCAGGCGGCCCGCCGTTTTGCGCAGTTGAATGAACGAGGCCGTCACCCGGCCAGCGTGGTTCATGCGCATGGCCGGCATTCAAGGGCAGGCACACGACTGGCAGCCTGGCGCGACCCGCGGAACGCGCGGCAGGCATTCGTCGCTTCCCTCGTTTTCGGACCGCCCAAGGGTATGGAGGCTTGATGTCGTTCAACGGTTTGCGGGAAACACCATGACACTCATCATCACGCTGTTGATTCTGGGAGCGGTATTTTTGTTCCTGGAAACCCTCCTGCCCGGCATGATCGCCGGCATCCTCGGTTTTATCTGCCTGCTGGCAGCGGTGATTCTGGGTTATCGGGATTTTGGTTATCAAACGGGCAGCCTGATCCTGGTCGGAGTGCTGCTGGGACTGATGATCGGCACCTGGTGCTGGCTGAAGTTTTTTCCGGAAAGTCGCGTGGCCAGAAAATTCATCTCCCGCGGTTCCGTCGGAGAACTCGGAGTGGACAAACCGGAGCTGCTGAATCGCACTGGTGTGACGCTCACCCGGCTGCGTCCTTCCGGGGTCGCGACCATCGACGGCCAGCGCGTGGACGTGGTCACCGAGGGCGGACTCATCGAGCCTGGCGTGGCGATCAAAGTGGTGGCGGTCGAGGGCTCGCGCATCGTGGTGCGCGAGGCTTGATTCTGCGGTCTGGCGTGAGCGATCGCGGAAACAATAAAGGCGCGAAACGATTGCTCGCTCCGCGCCAGGTTTTGATTCAGAACTGCCTCAGGTCAGGACGATCTTGTCGCCTTCCTTCAGCGTGACGATGGCCTTCTTCCAACTCGGAGCCTGACCAGCCTGGGCGGTCCGCTGGCGGCGGAATTTTCCGCGCACGTTCAGCGTGTTGACCTTCGTGACCTTCACCTTGAAGAGTTCCTGCACCGCAGTGCGAATCTGCGGCTTGGTCGCGCGGCGGTCAGCCACCACGGTGTATTGGTTGAATTTCTCGCCCTGGCGCGTGCCCTTCTCGGTGAGGCGAACGGTTTTGATGACTTCAAAAGAGTTCATGAGATTACTTGGTCAGACGGGCTTCAATCTTCTCGAACGCGGTGCGCGTAAAGAGCAGCTTGTCCGGACGCAGCACGTCGTAGGTGTTGAGTGATTCACTCGTGGTGAGTGCCACGTTCGGGACATTGCGCGAAGCGAGTGAGAGGTTCTTGTCCGCCCCGCTGGCCACGATCAGGGTCGTGCCCGTGATGAGATCGAGGGCCTTGACGACGCCGAGGAATTCCTTTGTTTTCGGCGACGCGAGCTTGAGGTCGTCCACCACGAGGATGTCGCCGGCCTTGAGGCGTTCGCTGAGCGCCTTGCGAAGAGCGAGGTGTTTGGTGCGGGCGTTGACCTTCTTGCTGAAGTCGCGCGGACGCGGCCCGAAGGTCACGCCACCGCCACGCCACAGGGGTGATTGAAACGAGCCGGCACGCGCCCGACCGGTACCCTTCTGCCGCCACGGCTTCTTGTTTGTGCCGGCAACTTCGCCCGCGTTCTTCGTTGAGGCGGTGCCGCTGCGCTGGGCCGCCTGATATGCAACGACGGTGTCATGCACGGCCTGCGTGCCTTTGCCATCCTCGATCAATGCGAACTTCACTTCGAGTTCGCCCTGGGCGTTGCCTTGCGTATCTTTGACTGAAAGTTTCATGTCGGTCCTTTAATTACTTCTTGGCGGCGGCCGCTTTTTTCTTGGCTGACACAGGGGCTACCGCGGGCTTCCAACCCTTGGGGCGTTTCTTGGATTCGCGGACCACGATGTAATCGCCCTCAGCGCCGGGGCACGAGCCTTTGATCAACAGCAAGTTTTCAGCTTCACGCACCTGGATAATTTGAAGGTTCTGGGCAGTGCGGGTCACCTGGCCCATGTGGCCCGGCATCTTCATACCACGCATGACCGTGCCGGGGAAAAGACGCTGACCGATGGCGCCGGAACGGCGATGCCAGCCCTTTGCGCCGTGGGTGGAATCACCACCGGCAAACCGATGGCGCTTCACAACGCCTTCAAAGCCCCGGCCCTTCGTGGTGCCGATGCAATCCACGTAGTCTCCTGGCGCAAAAAGCGTGGCTCCGACCTTGTCGCCGGGTTTGACTTCCTTACTAAAGTTGCGGAATTCCTTGATGCGCTTCACGGCGACGCCATTCTGCTTCTTGATATGACCGAGCAGTGGCTTGGTGAGGCGCTGTTCCTTCTGTTCGTCGAAGCCCAGTTGAACGGCGTTGTAGCCATCCTTACTGCCCTGGGTTTTGACCTGAAGGACGTGATTGGGTCCGGCGAGAACCACCGTGACGGGGTGCAGCACACCGTTCGCATCATAGACGCGGGTGTGACCGAGTTTTTTTCCTAGTAATCCGAGTGGCATGGCAGCAAATCGTTAAAGTTAAATCTTGATGGTGATGTCCACGCCCGCAGGGAGGTTAAGTTTTTTGAGCTCGTCCACGGTCTTGGCGGTTGGGTCGAGAATGTCAATCAGGCGCTTGTGGGTGCGTTGTTCGAAAGTCTCCTGCGACTTCTTGTCCGAGTGCGGCGAGCGGAGCACGGTGAAGCGCTCGACGCGCGTGGGAAGCGGAATGGGACCAGCGACGCGCGCGCCGGTGCGTTTGACGGTGTCGGCGATTTCACGCGCCGATTGGTCAATGACTCGATAGTCAAAGGCCTTGAGCCGAATACGAATGCGTTGTCCTGCCATAATAAAGAACGATTGTCTGTTAACGGTTGTCTAGGTTCTGGCCGCCGGCTTGCTTTTTGCCGAGTCCAAAATCTTCTCTGCGATACTATTCGGAACCTGCTCAAAGGTCAACGGCTCCATCGAATAGGAGGCGCGGCCCTTGGAGAGGGAGCGGATGGCCGTGGCATAACCGAACAATTCGGCGAGCGGCACCTGCGCATTCACAATCGTCTGCCCCAGCTTCGCCTCAATGTTCAGGATCATTCCGCGACGCCGAGTGATGTCCCCGATCAAATCGCCCTGATACTCATCAGGCGTGGTCAACTCGACCTTCATGATCGGTTCAAGAATGATCGGGCCGGCTTTCTTGAACGCGTCCTTCAACGCGAAGATGCCCGCCATCTTGAACGCGAGTTCATTCGAGTCCACTTCGTGGAATGAGCCGTCAGTGACCTGCACTTTGATGTCAATGACCTGATAACCGGCATACACGCCGCCTTTGATCGCCTCTTCGATGCCGTTGATGACCGCCGGGATGTATTCCTTGGGAATCGTGCCGCCAACGATCTTGTTTTCAACTTCGACGCCCTTGCCCTTTTCATTGGGTTGAACCTCGACGCAGGCATGGCCGTATTGGCCACGACCGCCGGACTGACGAATGAACTTGCCTTCGCCATCGGCTGCCTTGGTGATGGTTTCGCGATAGGCGATCTGCGGCGCGCCCGCATTGGCCTCGACCTTGAATTCGCGGAACAAACGGTCGCGAATGATTTCCAGGTGAAGCTCGCCCATGCCCGCGATGATAAGCTGGCCGGTCTCCTCGTTGGTGAAACAACGAAAGGTCGGATCTTCTTCGGCAAGGCGCTGCAAACCTTCGGACATTTTGTCGCGATCCTGCTTGGTCTTCGGCTCCACGGCCATGCTGATCACTGGCTCAGGGAAGGTCGGCGGTTCGAGCGTCACTTCAAAATCCTCGTCGCAAAGCGTGTCACCCGTGGTGATGTTGCGCAGGCCGACGAGCGCGGCGATGTCGCCCGCGAAGACTTCGTTGATGTCTTTGCGCTCGCTGCCTTGAATAACCATCAGCCGGCTGACGCGCTCGCGCTTGCGCGTGCGCGGATTGTAAATGGTGTCACCCTTCTTGAGGTGGCCGGAATAAACGCGAAAGAACACCAGCTTGCCCGCATAGGTGTCGGTCCACAGCTTGAACGCCAGCGAGCAGAACTTTTCGCCGTCGTTGGTTTCAACGTTCACTACGTTTTCGGTGCCCGGTTCGAGACCTTGCGCGCCGGGAACGTCCAGCGGACTGGGGAGGTAATCCACGACCGCATCCACGAGCACCTGCACCGCCTTCTTCTTGAAAGCCGAACCGCACAGCACGGGAACCAATTCAATCTTGCAGGTCAGGCGGCGGATGGCGGCCTTAAGCACTTCCGGCGTGATGGGTTTTTCCTCCAGTACGAGTTCGGCAATCGCGTCGTCCTTGTTGGAAACAGCGTCAATCAATTCCGCCAGTGCGGCCTTGGCGCGCTCCTGGTGCTCGGCGGGAATCTCCTTTACCTCGTAATTTAGGCCTTCGGCTGGCACATCGCCTTCGCCCCAAATGAACGCCTTCTGATTCACCACATCAATGACACCCGCAAACTTGTCCTCCGCGCCAATGGGCAGGAAGATCGGGAACGCATACGCCTTGAGCTTGGTGCGCATGTCGTTGAGTGCGTTCTCAAAGTTAGCGCCCGTGCGGTCCATTTTGTTGACGAACGCGATGCGCGGGACCTTGTATTTGGTCGCCTGCCGCCAGACGGTTTCGGATTGCGGCTGCACGCCCGCAACACCGCAGAACACGGCGACCGCGCCATCCAGCACGCGCATCGAGCGCTCGACCTCCGCAGTGAAATCCACGTGGCCAGGCGTATCAATGATGTTGACGCGGTGTGGCACGTCCTTGAAAGCCTTGTAGATCCCGTCCTCGCCGGGCTTGATGCACTTTTGCGTCCAGAAACAGGTAACGGCAGCGGAAGTAATCGTGATGCCGCGTTCGCGTTCCTGCTCCATCCAGTCCGTGACGGTGTTGCCGTCATCCACGTCGCCGATCTTGTGGATCAGGCCAGTGTAAAACAGGATGCGCTCGGTGGTTGTGGTCTTGCCGGCGTCAATGTGGGCAGCGATGCCGATATTGCGGGTGCGCTCGAGCGTATACTCGCGGTTGGGCGAGTTCGGCGATTTTGATTTGTTCGGATCTTCAGCCACAGCTTGCATTTGTTAAGACGATAAAAAACGCCCCGTGCCTCGACCGGCCTGCGGGGCGTGTTAAAGGATTTATTACCAGCGAAAATGAGCGAACGCCTTGTTGGCCTGAGCCATCTTATGGACATCGTCGCGCTTGCGAATCGCATTCCCCTGTCCCGAATAGGCCTCCATGATCTCGCCCGCGAGCGCTTCGCTCATGGGCATTCCCTTACGCGCGTCCGCAAAGTCCACCAGCCAGCGCAACGCCAGCGAAGCTTGACGATCCGACGTCACTTCCATCGGTACTTGATAGGTGGCGCCACCCACACGGCGGGCCTTGGTCTCAATGCGTGGTTTGGCATTATCCACCGCACGCTGCAGGATTTCGATCGGATTGCTGGCAGGATTCTTTTCGGAGATGCGCTCGAAGGCACCATAAACAATGCGTTGAGCGGTGCTCTTGTTGCCACCTCGCATGATGGTGTTCACCAGGCGCGAAACCAGCGTGCTGTGGTACTTCGCGTCCTTGGTCATGGGGCGTTTATCAGCTTGTCGTCGGCGGGACATGATTCCTTAAGTCGTTAAAAGGTTGAAAAGTTATTTCGCGACGTTCGCCTTCGCGGCGTCGGCCTTGACGTCCTTCGGACGTTTCACGCCGTACTTGGACCGGCTAACCCGACGTTTCTCGACGCCAGCGGCGTCAAGCGTTCCGCGGACGATGTGATAGCGCACGCCAGGCAGATCCTTAACACGACCACCGCGCACGAGCACAATGGAGTGTTCCTGCAAGTTGTGGCCTTCGTCCGGAATATAGGCGATGACTTCGTAACCGTTAGTGAGGCGGACCTTCGCGACCTTGCGCATCGCGGAGTTAGGCTTCTTGGGCGTGCGCGTCATGACCTGGATGCAGACGCCACGACGGAACGGCGAATTCTCCAAGGCCGGAGACTTGGACTTGTAATTGATCTTGGTGCGGCCCTTACGGACCAGTTGATTAATAGTCGGCATTTGTCTTGAAAATCGCTCCGTTTCTCCGGGATCTGCTCCAGAGAAACGGAGCGCAGATATTAACAGGGAAGTTTCACGTTGCAACTGGTTTTTGTACCATTTCTTAGCTGGCACTCAGCAGCGGGTTTTCCTCCGCCGGTTCTGCTTCGACAGCCGGTTCTTCTTCCTCAATAACCTCCACCAGCGCCTTGATGGTCACCTTGCGGTGCATATCGAAGCCGCTGCCGGCCGGGATGATGTGACCCATGATCACGTTTTCCTTGAACCCACGCAGATAATCAATGCGCGAACGTGTAGCCGCTTCGGTCAACACCCGGGTCGTGTCCTGGAATGACGCGGCGCTGAGGAAGCTCTCCGTTTCGAGTGAGGCCTTGGTAATGCCGAGCAGCACAGGCGAAGCCTCCGCCGGCTTGCCGCCCAACTTCTCGACGCGCTCGTTCTCACCTTCGAACTCCAGCTTGTCAATCTGCTCGCCCCACAGGAAGGTAGTGTCACCCGGTTCGGTGATGCGCACCTTGCGCAACATCTGGCGCACGATGATTTCGATATGCTTGTCGTTGATCGTCACGCCTTGGAGACGATAAACTTCCTGCACTTCGTTGACGAGATGCTCCTGCAATTCCTGCGGTCCGCAAACTTCGAGAATTTCATGCGGGTCAATAGGACCTTCGGTCAACTGCTGCCCCTTCTTTACGAAGTCGCCCTTGAACACGATGACATGTTTGCCGATGGCGATGAGGTGTTCCTCTTCCAAGCCCGTCGCCGGGTCCTTGATCAGAATGCAGCGCTTGCCACGAACGCTGGCACCGAAGTCCACGATGCCGTCAATCTTTGAGATTTCCGACGCGTCCTTCGGGCGACGCGCCTCGAACAACTCGGCCACACGCGGCAGACCGCCGGTGATGTCCTTGGTCTTGGACTGTTTGCGCGGCGTTTTGGCCATGAGCGTGCCGGCGACGATCTTGTCGCCTTCATTCACGACGATATGCGCCCCGCTCGGAATCGGGTAGTTGGCCACGATTTCCCCGTGAGGGTCGCTGATGATGATCTGTGGGTGCAAATCCTCCTTGTGTTCGATGATGACCATCGCTTCCTGCTGGGTCGTCTCGTCCACTTCCTGTTTCATCGTGACGCCTTCGATGATGTCGTGGAATCTGACTTTGCCAGCCTTCTCGGAGAGAATCGGCACGTTATACGGGTCCCATTGAACGAAGGTTTCGCCCTTCTTGACTTTGTCGCCGTCCCCGACGGAAATGACCGCGCCAATGACCACCGTGTGGTTCTCCAGTTCGCGACCGTCCTCGGCGAGGATGGACACGGAACCGTTCTTGTTTAGGACGATGCTGCTGCCGTCCTCAAGCTGCACGAGACGGAGTTCGTTGTAACGAATCTTGCCGTCGTGCTTGGCCTTGATTTGCGGGACCTTGAATTGGGCAGCGGCGGTGCCGCCGATGTGGAATGTGCGCATCGTCAACTGTGTGCCAGGCTCGCCGATGGACTGCGCGGCGATGATACCGGTGGCTTCACCAAGCTTGACCGGCAAACCGGTCGCAAGGTTGCGGCCATAACAGGCGATACAAATACCCTGTTTGCTTTCACACGTAAGCACTGAGCGAATCTTGACCCGCTCCACGAGCGCAGATTCGATGGCCTTCGCGCGGATTTCGTCAATTTCTTCATTCGCCCGCGCAAGCACTTCCTTGGGATTGATCGGGTTCGTGATGTCGTCGCACGAATACCGTCCCACGAGACGATCGCTGAGTTTGACCACAACGTCGTCGCCTTCGGAAATGGCCTGCACCCAGATGCCGTTGGTGGTGCCACAATCGCTCTGACGAATGATCACGTCTTGCGCTACGTCCACGAGCTTGCGGGTCATGTAACCGGAGTCGGCCGTTTTGAGCGCGGTATCGGCCAGACCTTTACGGGCGCCGTGCGTCGAGATGAAGTATTCAAGAACTGTGAGACCCTCGCGGAAATTCGAGAGAATCGGCTTCTCGATGATGTCGCCGCTGGGCTTGGCCATGAGGCCGCGCACCCCGGCGAGCTGGCGAACCTGCTGCCGGTTGCCGCGCGCGCCGGAATCCACCATCAGGTAAACGGGGTTGTATTCCCGTTTGCCCTGGTTGTTTTCCAGCGTTTTGAACATGACGTTAGAAATCTGGTCCGTGGCGTGCGTCCAGATGTCCACAATCTTGTTGTAGCGTTCGCCGGACGTGATGACGCCCTTGCGATGCTGCTTCTCAACTTCCTTGATCTGCTTGTGCGCCTCGTCAATCTGCTCGGTCTTTTCCTTCGGGATGATCATGTCATCAATGCCGATGGAGCAGCCGGACTTCGTGGCTTCGCGGAAGCCCAGTTCCTTGAGTTTGTCTAGCATGATCACGGTTTCTTCGTGGCCGCAAATCTTGTAGCAACGCCAGATCAGATCACCCAACTGGGTCTTGCCGGCGGCGCGATTGAAGAAGCCCATTTTGGCAGGCCAGATTTCGCTGAATGTGACCCGTCCCACGGTGGTCTCGATGACCTTCTTGGTGGCGTCACCATAATGCGTCGGGCAGCCGAAATCAGGATTGGCCAACCGGACACGATCATGCGTCTTGAGGGCGCCGTCCGCATAAGCGAAGAGCACCTCGGTTTTGGACCCGAACAAGGGCATCGCCTTCGTATTCGTGGCCGCTAACTGGCGCGGTTCGGCGGTGAGATAATAGCAACCCAGCGTGATGTCCTGCGTAGGCGTGATGATCGGCTTGCCGGACGAGGGGCTGAAGATGTTGTTCGACGCCATCATCAACAGGCGCGCTTCCATCTGGGCTTCGACCGACAGCGGGACGTGAACGGCCATTTGATCGCCGTCGAAGTCCGCGTTGTAAGCGGTGCAAACCAGCGGATGAATACGGATGGCTTCGCCTTCGATGAGTTGTGGCTCAAACGCCTGCACCGAGAGACGGTGCAGCGTGGGCGCGCGGTTAAGCAACACTGGATGCCCACGTGTTACCTCTTCGAGAATATCCCAGACTTCCTTGGTCTGGCGTTCGATCATCTTTTTAGCCGACCGGACGGTGTGAACGTAGCCAAGCTCCTTCAAGCGACGGATGATGAACGGCTCGAACAACACGAGCGCCATCTTCTTGGGCAAGCCGCATTGATGCAGCTTGAGTTCCGGCCCGATGACGATGACGGAACGGCCTGAATAATCCACGCGCTTGCCGAGCAGGTTCTGGCGGAAGCGACCGGACTTGCCCTTGAGCATGTCCGAGAGCGATTTCAGCGCGCGATTGCCGGCGCCCGTGACAGCGCGCCCGTGACGGCCGTTGTCGAACAACGCATCGACGGCTTCCTGCAACATGCGTTTTTCGTTGCGGATGATGACTTCCGGCGTCTTGAGCGAGAGCAGGTTTTTCAACCGGTTGTTCCGGTTGATGACGCGACGATAGAGATCATTAAGATCGGACGTCGCAAAACGACCGCCTTCGAGCGGCACCAGCGGGCGCAAGTCCGGCGGAATCACCGGCAGCACCGTCAGGATCATCCATTCGGGCCGGCTCTTCGATGACATCAAACCTTGGAGCAGCTTGATCCGCTTCGCGAGCTTCTTGCGGATCTGTTTGCTCTTGGTTTCCGTCATGGCCTGCTGCAATTCATCCACCGACTTCGCGAGGTCAACGCGGGAGAGCGCTTCACGCACGGCTTCAGCACCCATCTTGGCGACGAACTTGTCCGCGCCGTAGGTTTCGCGGGCTTCACGAATTTCATTCTCGCTGAGCAACTGGTGCTGCTTAAGCGGCGTCTCCATCGGATCAATCACGAGATAATCCTCGTAATAGATGACGCGCTCGAGATGACGCGCGGTCATGTCGAGCACCAAGCCGATGCGCGAAGGCATGCACTTGAAGAACCAGATATGGCACGTGGGAACAGCCAGCTCGATGTGGCCCATACGTTCACGGCGAACGCGGGCCAGCGTCACTTCGACGCCGCAACGGTCGCAAACCACGCCACGATGCTTGATGCGCTTGTACTTTCCGCACGAACACTCCCAGTCCTTGACAGGGCCGAAGATGCGCTCGCAGAACAAGCCGCCCTTTTCCGGCTTGAACGTGCGGTAGTTGATGGTTTCGGGATTCTTGACTTCGCCTTTGGACCACGAACGGATCGCATCAGGCGACGCGACCGTGATCCCGACGTAATCCACCTGATTGACCTTCTCGAGGCCGAGTAATTCACGGGCGTTTTCTTTGGAGCTGATCATACGCGTTTGATTTGCAGCAAATCGTTAATTGTTTTCGCTCAAGCCGTCGCCGCCGCCAGCGGATTGCCTGGGTCAGCGGGATGTTCAGCGGGATTCGAGTAACCCACCTTCACATCAAGGCCCAGAGACTGCATCTCCTTGACCAGAACGTTGAAGGATTCGGGAATGCCAGCCTCCAAGCTGTTGTCGCCCTTGACGATGCTTTCATAGATGCGCGTGCGGCCCTGCACATCGTCGGATTTGACGGTGAGCAATTCCTGCAAGGTGTAAGCTGCGCCGTAGGCTTCCATCGCCCACACTTCCATTTCGCCGAAGCGCTGGCCGCCATATTGCGCCTTGCCACCGAGCGGTTGCTGCGTGACCAGCGAATAAGGACCGACCGCACGGGCGTGAATCTTGTCCGCCACGAGATGGCCGAGCTTCATCATGTAGATGTAGCCGACGACCACTTCCTGATCGAATGGTTCGCCCGTGCGTCCGTCGTAAAGCGTCGCCTTGCCGTTTTCGCCGACGAGCACGTGCCCGACTTCCTTGGTCAATTTCTCACCCGCTTGTTCGAGGTACTTCCGGATGTGTTTTTCCTTGATGCCGTCGAAAACAGGCGTGGCAAAGTTCACACCGAGAATTTTTGCCGCCCAACCCAAGTGAGTTTCCAAAACCTGTCCGACGTTCATGCGCGAGGGCACACCCAGCGGGTTCAAGACAATTTCCACCGGCGTGCCGTCCGCGAGGTACGGCATGTCCGCTTCGGGAACGATCCGCGCCACGACACCTTTGTTGCCATGACGTCCGGCCATCTTGTCACCCACCGAAAGCTTGCGCTTCGAGGCGATGTAAACCTTCACCGACTTGATCACGCCGCTGTCCACGCCTTCGCCGGATTCGGCGCGTTCGAGTTCCTCGTCGTACTGCATCTGGAGGTCGTCAAACTTCTTCTTAAATGAGCCGATGATTTCGTTAATCTTGTTGCGGATGGGCGACGGATCAATTTCGATCCGGTCGTAAAGCTCCGCGAGCTTGCGCAACAGCGTCTTGGTGATCTTACGATTCGCGGGAATGATGATCTCGCCGGTTTCGCTGTTGACCACGTCGAGCGGGATTTTCTCCCCGAGCAAAATATTGCTTAACGCCTCGGTCAGTTGATCGCGGAGTTCCTCGACCTTTTTCCGATGGTCTTCCTCAATCTGCTTGACTGCGCGCTTGTCTTCGGTGGCCGCGACTTTGCGCTCGCCTTCCTTTTTGGCTGAGACCTTCACGTCCATCACGATACCGTAGGTACCTGATGGAACCTTCAAGGACGTGTCCTTCACGTCTGCGGCCTTTTCACCGAAGATGGCGCGGAGTAGGCGCTCTTCCGGAGCGAGTTCGGTTTCTGACTTCGGCGTGATCTTGCCGACGAGGATGTCGCCGGGTTTGACTTCCGCGCCAATGCGGATAACGCCGTCCGGGCCGAGATTCTTCAGGGCTTCATCGCCGAGGTTCGGGATGTCACGCGTGATTTCCTCCGGCCCTAGCTTCGTGTCGCGGGCGGCGACTTCAAACTCGTCAATATGAATGCTCGTGAAGATGTCATCCTTGACGATCTTCTCGCTGATGAGGATGGCGTCCTCGAAGTTGTAACCGTTCCACGGCATGAACGCGACGAGCGAGTTGCGGCCGAGGGCCAGTTCGCCGTGCTGTGTGCAAGGACCGTCCGCGAGGACCTGGCCCTTTTTGATGTTCGCGCCCTTCTCCACCAGGATTTTCTGGTTGATGCAGGTGGCGGCATTGGAACGCATGAATTTGCGCACGGGATAAACCCACACGCCGTTCGCCGGATCGTTCTTAAGCTTCTTTTTGCTTTCGGGCAGCTTGCCGTTTTCCGTGATGATAATCTGATTGCCGTTCAACGAGGCAACCTTGCCCGCTTCCTCGGCAACCAGGACCGCACGCGAGTCCCGGGCCACGAGTGCTTCCAAGCCCGTCGCCACGAAGGGCGCTTCGGTGACCAGCAGCGGCACGGCCTGGCGTTGCATGTTTGAACCCATCAACGCGCGATTCGCGTCATCGTGTTCGAGGAACGGAATCAGCGACGCGGCCACCGACACGAGTTGCTTCGGCGAGACATCCATGTAGTCCACACGGGCGGGTTCGACGTCAATGAAGTCGCCCCGGCAGCGGCAGACGACGCGATCCGTGGTGAAGTGACCCTTCTCGTCCACCAGCGAGTTCGCTTGGGCGACGATGTATTGTTCCTCGCGATCGGCAGTGAGGTAATCAATATGCGTGGTCAAGCGACCATTCTCGACCTTGCGATAAGGCGTTTCGAGGAAGCCGAAATCGTTGATGCGTGCAAACGTGGCCAACGACGCAATCAAACCGATGTTGGGACCTTCCGGCGTTTCCACCGGGCAGATGCGACCGTAGTGCGACGGATGAACGTCACGGACTTCGAAGCCAGCGCGATCGCGGGAAAGGCCCCCCGGTCCGAGCGCGGAGAGCCGACGCTTATGCGTCAACTCGGCAAGCGGATTGATCTGGTCCATGAACTGGCTCAGTTGGGAGCGACCAAAGAAGTCGCGGATCACCGCCGAGAGTGCCTTCGGATTGATGAGCTTCTGCGGTGTCATCGCTTCGGCACCTTGATCAAACAGCGTCATGCGCTCTTTGACGAGGCGTTCCGTGCGCGCCAGACCGACGCGGCATTGATTGGCGAGCAATTCGCCCACCGTGCGGATGCGACGGCTGCCGAGATGATCAATGTCGTCCAGCGAACCTTCGCCCTTTTTCAGGCGGAGCAGGTATTTCGTCGCGGCGACCAAGTCTTCCTTCGTCAGGATGCGCGAGTCATCCTTGTTCTTGACGCCAAGTTTCTGATGAATCTTATAGCGACCGACGCGACCGAGATCGTAACGCTTCGGATCGAAGAACAGACGCTTGATGAGAGCACGGGCGTTGGCCGCCGTGGGCGGATCGCCAGGCCGGAGACGGCGATAAATATCCTTGAGCGCCTCTTCCTCGTTCTTGGCCGGATCCTTCTTCATGCACTTGATGACGATGCCTTCGTCAACGGAAGTGTCCACGACCTTGATCTTCTTAACGCCCAGTTCGTCGATCTGCTTCACCACCGCCTTGGAAAGCGGCTCGAAGGCACGCGCGACGACGAGACCTTTGTCTTCGTCGACCGCGTCTTGGATCAAAACTTTGTTCGCGAGGTCGTCGAGCTTCTCGGCTTCCTTCACGGTCATTTCCTCGACTTCGTAGAACAACTTGAGGATTTCCTCGTCGTTGCCGCGCAATTTGTCGGTGTCCTTCTTGGAGGTCTTTTCGCCTTCGCCGTCGAGGAACGCGAGCGCGCGGAACAGCGTCGTCGTCAAAAATTTTCGCCGGCGTTTTTTGCGGTCGAGATAGACGTAAAGCATGTCGTTCGTGTCGAACTGCGCCTCGTACCACGAACCGCGATCGGGGATGATCCGGAAGGAGAAAAGCTCCTTGCCGTTCGGGTGAATCGTCTTTTCAAACGCGAGACCCGGGGAGCGATGCAACTGGCTGACAATGACGCGTTCCGCACCGTTGATGACGAACGTGCCTTGGGGCGTCATCAAGGGCAGTTCGCCCATGAACACCCGTTCTTCCTTTGTGCCTTTTTCATCCTTGAGGAGGAAGGTGACGTGCAACGGCGCGCCGTAGGTCAGGCCCTCGCGCAAACATTCCAGCCAGTCCAGCTTGGGCTCGCCGATCTCGTAGGAGTGAAAGTCGAGTTTGCACTTCCCGTCGTAACTCTCGATGGGAAAGACCTCGGTAAAGACCGCCTGCAAGCCGA
>Ga0315910_10001357_pt1 | contig 22649 bp, 40 predicted proteins | sample EdamamesoilMG_FD_204470 | JGI IMG/M metagenome (GOLD analysis project Ga0315910, IMG submission 204470) | Garden soil microbial communities collected in Santa Monica, California, United States - Edamame soil | ecosystem: Environmental > Terrestrial > Soil > Garden | place: USA: California... | reverse complement strand
GAGCCGACTCAGCCGGTACAAATACATGCCGCCTTGCACGGCCCATGACGCGAAGGTGTGGCGCAGGTCGTGAAAGCGGAAATCCTTGATTCCTGCACGCCGGCAGGCAGCCATGAAGCCCGTCTTGACGGTCGTGTAGCGCTCGCCGTCGCCGTGCCAGAATACCCATGTCGAGCGGATGTGCCTGGGCAGCCCGGATAGTGTGCCGACTATTGTGCCGGGTATCGGAATGACGCGCGGCGCGCCGGTCTTGGTCTCGGTCAACGTTATCTCGCGCCGAGCGAGGTCCACCTGTGGCCAGCGGAGGGACATCAGTTCCTCGGATCGCATCCCTGTCTCGACCGCGACGCGGAGCATAGGTTGCAAGTGCGGCGCGGCAGCGGCGTGGAGGCCCGCGAACTCGTCACGGGTCAGGAAGCGGATGCGCGGCGCGGCCTCGCGCAGCCCGCGCTTAGAGAACGCGCGCACCGGGTTGCTGTCGATCCAATCCCATTCGCCGGCGCGGCCCAGCATCGATGACAGGCATGCGAGGTCGCGGCGGATCGTTGCTGTCGTGACCCCCTCCCCTCGCCGAGCGGAGATGAATTCGGCGATTTGCGCCCGGCCAATCTCGTCGAGGTACAGGTCTTTGAATTGCGGATGCAGGGCCTTGGCGCTGCTGATGTAGCGGGCGCGAGCGCCGGGTTTCAGCGTCGCGCAGTGCTCGACGAGAAACCGTTCCATCGCCTCGCGATAGGTCCGCCGCACCCGACCGCCGCGCGCGATGCGCCCGAGCTGCTCGCGCAGGTCACGCTCATAGGCTAGGGCTTCAGCCCGAGAAGATGTTCGAGCCGATCGCCGGTATTCCTGGCTGGCAAATTGAAACCTAACCCAATAGGTCTTGCCCCGGCGGTAGACGGACATTGGCCCTCCCGCTGCGCTTTCCAGCGGCGCACCTTAGCCAGATCGAAGCGCCAAGCGCCATTGAGCTTGTAAGCGCCATCGATCTTGCCGCCGCGCGCCCAACGCAGGACGCAGCGCGCCGTAACGCCGCACTCACCTGCGACGATCTTGGCCGGCACCATCTGGCGCCGCTCGGTCATTTCCCTGGCTCCGGGGTGTCGAGCGGATCGCCCCGCTCTCCCCCGGTGCCCGCGCGGGTCATGTCGGCGCTCCACGACGCGCAGCCAGAGTCGCCTTAACCTTCAAGTTCCACGTCCAAAGCAGTGCGGAAAGTTCTTGTCGGCAGCGGCTTGGAGGCATGATTACGTGAAGGGCAAATAGGAAAAGCGCCCGTGCAAACTGATAGCGCAGACGAAAGATCATATGTTTGTGATCCTGAACTAGAAGGGTATGACGATCGGCCTCCGCCTTCTCGGCGCGGCGCCTAAAACCAGCGGCGATCTTCTTATTCAGGCAAACTTTTTCCTCCGCCTCTCGCCGGCGCTCGACCTCGCGGATGAGAGCGGCGCTGATGCGCTCGCATAGCCTGTCATAGTCGCGGCGCCAGAGCAGCAAGCCGGGGTTCTCGATGTCAGAGTCCGTACACGGTCGCTGATAGAGCAGCGGCTCGCAGATGTCGCGCGCCCGCTGTAAACAATCGGCGTCACTCTCGGGTGCGGTCTCGCCGCCCTGGCGCGGCGTGTCATCCGGCATCGCGTTCCTCCTCTCGGGATTGACGGGCGCGAAGCGCGGCGAGGCACAGGGCGAGTGCTGGGGTTGGCCCCCAATGCATCGGCACGTCAGACCGATCGCTGCGGTAGTAGTGCGCCTCGCGGTAGACCTCAGCGCGATAGCCGTCCCTGCGGAAATAGGCGGAGGGGCGCTTGTCGAGAAGCCAGCGGTGGCCGTCCGGCACCAGCGTAAGCGCGGCGTCCACCGACCCGGTATACGATGGGGCTGAGTACCACGGCGTGCCCGGCCGATCCTCGGTACGCACGGCGCCGGGAAATCCCACGTCATACCGGCAACGATGAGACGGGATAAGGGCGCCCTTAATGGCTGCCTCGATCTCCGCGTCAAGGTGAGGATCGGGGCCGGTCGCCGCCTCCAGACGCGCGACGAGGGCGGTGCAGTCGGTCATCGGCGATCCCTCCAGAAGTCACCGATGAGATCAACTGCGATGTACAACGGGCCGAACAGGGTAGCTATCACGAAGGCCAAAACCCGACTCGACATGGACACCCCCATACGGTCAAATGCGGCGTCCTGAAGCAGCGCCCATCCGAAACCGAAGCCAACCCAAAAGAACGCCAGCAGCGAGACATACAGCCATTTGTCGTCGATCATCGGGGCCTCGCGATCGGTTCGTGCAGCGGGCATCCGGCGCCGTCCTCGGGGGACACGCGATAGCGCTCGGGCGGCCATCGGAAGTTGTAGAACGTGACGATCGACGCCGGCAGGGGAGGCCGAGGAACCTCAACCATGCAGTTATAAGTTTTGATGCGGTTCGGGCGCCGACGCCCCGCGCTATCCAGCGGGACATTGAGCCAGCGGCAGTCGCGGCAGGTCATCGGGGCCTCGCGGCGACAAGGGCGCGGTAGACCGGGCGATTGGCGAGTAGAACGTCATTTCCGGCCTCCAGCATTTCGTCGGTCGGCTCGATCGGCACGACCACGAGTCCGGCCGCCTCCAGCGCGGCCAGGTGCGCGGTGATCGCGGCGTCGGCACCCTCGGGCAAACTCCCGCCCGATTGCAGCCAGTCATGCAGCACCAACTGCACAGCCTCGCGGATGGCGGCTCGCTGCTCCTCGGTCATCGGGTCTGCTCCGTCTGCTGCATCGCCTCTCGCATCGCCCTGTCCGGCGAGCGTGCAGCGAATTCAGCCGCGATCACGTCCTCGCCGGGGCCTCCGAACCCCGTCTCCTCCTCGCACCGCTCGGCGAGGTCGGGCAGGCCGGCATCGCGGAGATGGTTGGCGGCCTGGCCGAGATAGTCGTCGCGGTTCGGCCCGAGCCGCAGGTGTTCTGCCCGGTGGAGGGAGACGAGCGCGGCGCGGAGATGGTCGGCGCGGGTCATTTCCCCTCCACCAGCGCCCGCAGGTCGCGGAGCGCGTCGTCGATCTGTGCGGAGCATTCCCGGAGCGCCTGGCGACGTTCGGCGCTGGCGCGGTCTAGCGCGGCCCCAGCGTCATCAAGTGCCGCAAGCGTCTCGGCGAGCGTGAGGGCGAGGTCGGGGTTCATGCTGCCATCGCCCTCTCGTATGCGGCGCTCATCCTGGCCGCCGTGAATGCAGCCTCGCGCTCGGTCGTGTACGCCTCGCCACTGGCGAAGCTGCCAGACACCGCGTCGTAAATCCCCCAGGGACGAGGGTCCGGCGGTCCGGGGAAACGGAGCGCGACGTACCGAGCGCTCGTCGCGGGAGCGGCGTCTTTAGGGCGCGGCCGGTAGACGGGGATCGTGTCGGTCATGGCCGGGCCTCTGCGCCGCAATCGGCGCAGGTTGTCCAGAGTAGCGCGCCGGTAAATTGCACCGCTCCGCTCGGCGAGCCGACAGACAAATCAGGATCGGTCATGGCGCACACCACATGTCAGGAGCAAAATGTCCCTTCTTGTGCGCCAACTTAATTGCACGCTCAGCACAGCGTTTACAGTAAGGGCCGCGATTTTCGTTGCGAAAGCCCTTCATTGTGCCCGTCGCATCTTTACCGCAACCACCGAGACATTTTCCAAGAGGCTGAAACCATTGGGCGTCCTGACATGAATTATTCATGGCGAGCACCACATGATGAGATTGGCGAGGACAGCGGCGCAGCACGTCGCGGCCAGCGCGAGCGTGGCGGCGTCGTAGAGCCAGAGGGAGAGAGGGCGGCGCATCTAGCGGCCCGTCTCGATGACGGCGCCGCTTCCTTCGGGAAGCGCCTCTATCGCCTTCGACAGCGGCGCTTCCCAACGCGCCGCCAAATGCGGGGCGTGCTGCCGCAGCATGTGGACATGGCCGTCCACGAGCGGGACCAAATCGCGCAACGCCTGTTGCGCTCTATCTCGCTCCGCTGCCATCCTGCGATTGACCTCGATCAACCTCGGCGTCGCCCCGGCGTCGAGGCTCTCTCCCCCCGGCGGGGTGTGATGGGAGGGGGTGGGCATCAGGCGCACAACCTGACGATGCGCGCGGTAATGCGCCGGCCTTCCTCGGCTGCGCCATCAACCAGCAGACGCTTGGCAAGTTGCGCGTCCTGGCGGGACAGTGGCTTGCAGTGCGTTGCGGTATCAACGCAGCGCAGATGCTCGTCGATATAGAGCCAGGGGCCGGATTTGCCCGCTTCCCGCACCGCGACCGTGTAGGCCATCCCGTCTCTCCCCCTCTATCCCCGCTCGCCTCCATCGGGATTGAGGGAGGGGGAGCGGGTGGTTGAGTGTGTGGGGAGAAACTTTAAGTCAGGCTGAAACTACGGTCAAACGTTATTTTTAGTGTTGCTGAAAATGGTTCAGCCTGTGCCTGTCGATAGCAATTTGAGCATCTCGATGGCGCGGCGGCGCTCGGTCGGCGGCAACGTCTCCCATACCGACCAAATTCCCTCTGGATCAAGAGGGTTGCGCATCAGCAGAGACGCGGGGTCCGTATTAAGGGCGTCGGCAAGGGCCTCAAGGGTTGACTGCGTATAGCCTTGCCGGTTGTTCTCGATTTGCGAGATCGTTGCCGTTGATTTGCCGATGCGCTCGGCGAGCCGGTCCTGGCTCAAACCGCGATATTCCCGCCACTCTCTAATAAAGTGACGGGGCGGTTCGTCGCGCTGGATGCGGCGTTTCCGTCCTCGGGCCATTCCGCGAGTGTCGGCGCGCGGGCCAATCAGCGCCATCCAGCCCGGCTGAAATTTCATCTTGACTGAAAATTCAGTGACGCTGATAATACGGCCATGCTGTTGTCGGAATGGTTGACCCAAAAGCAAATGAGCCGCACCGATTTTGCGAGGCGGATCGAGGTATCGCCGGCCCATATCACGGGGCTGTGCGATGGCACATCGTGGCCGTCTCGACGCGTCGCGAACGCCATTAAAGAGGCGACCGCCGGCGAGGTCACGGCCGACGATTTTCTTGGGCAAACCATCCCCGCCGACCCCGCACCCCAGACCGAGGCCATCACGCCGGGGAAGGCTGCGGCATGATGGACGGCGCAAATTCCCTCGACGACACCGCCATCGAGCGCGGTGCCGGGTGGTTCGCCCTCTGGGCATGGCTGATTGCGGTCGGCGGTCCGCTCGTGCTGTTGGCGCTCGGTCTTGGCATGATCTCCGGCACGGCGCTGGCCGTCATCGCGGCGAGGCTCGGGTGATGCGAGCGCACCCCGCCGTGACCGCCGCGCTGTTCGTCCTTCTCGGCGCTGCCGATTGGGAACTCGTCGCACGCGACCCCGCCGGGCCAGTCGAGCGCATCTGCGCCAAATCGCAGGCGGTGTGCGAACTGGCTGCCGCCGGCATCGACCGCGGCTGGTGGGCGCCGGACCTTCACGGCCGCGAGCTGCGCTGCGAGCCGAGGCCAGGATGCTTCCCGGCGGAGTCGCTGGTCATCCCGGGCTTCAACGATCCCGACACGCTGGCGAGGCGCCGCTGATGAGCTGCACCTTCTGCGGCCGTCACGAAGACGATTGCCCGAACGGCATCTGGCGCGGCTCTCGCACCGGACACGAGGGTATCTGCAGGTATTGCTGCCGCCTGGCCTTGCGTGCGCTTGATCCGCTCGCCCTGCAATCGACCGTCATCCCGTTTACGCCGCGCCGGGTGACGCGGCCCGAGCCGCCGGGGGCCGCGTGATGCGTGCGGCAACGCTCTGGACGCCCGAAAAGCTTGCCAAGCTTAGGGAATTGGCTGGTGCCGGATATACCAAATCCAGCGCAGCTATGCTGCTCGGCGTCAGCATTAAACAGGTCAAGAACTGCGCCTTTAGTCGGCAAATCAGGTTCGGCAAGCCTCGCCGAGAGTTGCCACACCCAACAAGCGTCGATTTTGCGCGCGCCGTTGAAACGGTCGCGTCCGCTGAAGACCAAAAACTGCGGAAGCGCTGGGAAGCGGCCCTGCCGGCGATGCGCGCCCGGCTGCGTACTGAGGTCGCGGCAATCATGACAAGAACATCGGGGGATGGGGATGGACGGGAGCCAGCCCGGTAGCGATCCGCGCCGGTTTTTCTCGCGCGACCCGCGCCCGGCCTCGTTGCCGGTCGGCGATGTCTCGCGCGTGTTCCGCGCCCCGCCGCTCGGGGTCGGGGACCGCTGCGAGCACCGGCTCGGCAGCCCCATGCTGGTCGTGGTCGATATCCACGACCATGACGAGGTGACTGTCGCGTGGCTGAGCGGCAGCGGCATCCCGTGCGAGGCGGAATTGCCGCGCTCCCATCTGCGGCGGATGCCGTAGATGGCCGCCCCGACGCGCGCCCATACCTGCAGCCATTGCGCCCGTGATGTCGGCGAGGTCGAGCTGCTGTTCCTCAGCCCGCTCGGCGCGTGTGACATCGCCATCTGTTCGACCTGCATCGAGCAGGCGCATGTCGTCGTCGAGGCGCACCGCGCGGACCCGGCACGCGCTGCGGCGCTGATCGCCGGCATCAACGCCGCCGTCAGAAATGCGCAGCACTCCCGAGCCACCGGGAGCGCCGCGTGATGATCGCCGCTCTGTTCGTCGAGGATGGCGGTTGCTACTTCGGGCTGCCGAACGTCGATCCCTGGCCGGTCGAGCGCGACGCCCGACTGTACCGCGGCCCGCACCCTGTCGTCGCCCATCCGCCGTGCGCTCGATGGGGGCGGTATTGGGGCGGGTCGCCGACCACTTGGCCGCGGCTGGTAAAAGGTGACGATGGCGGCTGTTTCGATGCGGCGCTTGTTGCTGTCCGCCGATTTGGCGGCGTGCTGGAACATCCAGCCGATAGCCATGCCTGGGCGGCATTTGGCCTGAATGCGCCGCCGCGTGCTGGCGGCTGGATTAGAGCCGACTGGATCGCCGGGTTTGACGGCTGGACCTGCTGCATCGAGCAGGGCGCGTACGGGCATCGGGCGCGTAAGGCAACGTGGCTTTACGCCTGCCATGTACCGTTGCCAGATTTGAAGTGGGGAGCAGCAGAGGGTGAATTTCTGCCCTTTGAAGATGGCTTCCATTCCGCGGCCGAGCGTGCCGCGGCCGTGAAATCGGGCATCGTCCAACGGCTCTCGCATAGAGAGCGCGCTGCGACTCCGATCCTATTCCGTGACCTTCTGGTCTCGCTCGCCGAAAGCGCAACGCGCCCCGCTGCAACGGAGCGTGCCGCGTGATCGTCATCCTCTCCACGTTCTCGACGGGGGCGTTGAGCGCCGGCGGCCGGGGTTTCCCTCCCTCCCCGTGCCGTTGGGGGACACGCCGCTCCACCCCCGTCGAGAGCTTGTCCGGCGCGCCGCAACACGCGCCGCAGTACGGTATCGAGACGCTGCCAGTTCGCTGCCCTTCTGCCGTCGCTCTCCATGCCGTGAGGTTGGCATGGAGCGGTGACGAATGGCGACAGGGACGGAGGGAAGTGGTGTTGCCCAAAAGGGCAATGGTCGGATGACGGCCGATTACGGACAGCGCGCGGCAATCGCGCTCGACCGCTGCATCACCGGGCCGCATCGCGACAAGGAAGTGGCGCGGCTGTTCGGTGTCAGCGTCCGGTTCGCGAAATATCTGCGCGCCGGACAGCACTGGACGGCGGAGCGGTTTTCGCAAGCCAGCGAAAAGATCAAGGGCTTCGACGCCTACATCGCGTCGCCTGAAATCCACTCGCGGCTCGACGAGCTGCAAGCGGAAATCGATGCCTTGCGCGCGCACATTCAGGACGGGGGGAACGATGAATGAAACGCATCCGGGGCGCCGCCGCGATCCTGCTGCTGAAACTGGCGGACGGGATTGTGTGGCTGGCCCGCAAGGTCGCGCCGCCGCGCCCGTGATCGGCCCATTCGACTGGTCCGCGCAGCCCTACCCCTGGTCGGAGATCGGCCCGGCGTTCCGCCGCGAGGTCGAGGCAATCGTGGCGGAGCGCCGCTGATGCGGCACCTTTTTTGGACCCCGGAGCGGGTCGAGAAAATCCGGGAATGCTTGGCGCGAGGCATGACGCGACAGGCCGCCGCGAAAGCGATCGGCGTGTCCGCCGCAGCCCTGAAGCAGGCAGCATTCAGGAACCGCATCAACTTTCCGCATCGCTCTCCGTTCGTCGCGGGCAACCAGCTTGCCCAGCGTCCTGCTCCCCAACCCGATCGCAATTGCGCTCGCGCCGGTTGCGACAAGCCCATCCCGATCATGCGGGGCGGAAAGGCCAAGTATTGCAGCCCGGAATGCGGCCATCTCGCCGGCAACAAAAACGTCGCGCGGTGGAAACGCGAGCATACCGCGATCGGGAGCCTCCGGGGTGCCGCGACGAATGCGGCTCGGAGCGGTCGTGCACGCGCGCTTGATATGGCGCCCGCGCCGGTCGTCGAGCTACGCCAGCAACCCCTGCCGCGCCCGGCGTGGGTCTCCACCATTGACCCGCGCGTTGTGATCCTGCCGGCCCGCCCGGCGCCGGTGAAGCGCTATCGCGACACCAGCCGGCCGACGCCATTCCAGGACGACATCAACGCGATGCTCGACCACGGCTCACCGGGTCCGCTGCCGATGATGCTGTCCTACTACGCGCCTAGCCGGAGCGCGCTCGCATGACCGATCCCATGCCCCACGACATCGAGAAAGACGCCGGCAACGCCGCGATGGCGGACAGGATCGCCCGCGCCGTGCCGATCGATACCGCCCCGCCACTGTCTGAGGACGAGCCGCGCAGGCGACGCGGCGCGCCCGAAGAACGGCTGCAAATGGCGGTGGTGAAGTTTCTTGCCGTCGCGCTCGATGGCAACAGCGAATTTTTCGCTGTCCCGAACGGCGGCAAGCGGGGTTTCCGCGAGGCGCAGCGCTTCAAGGCAGCCGGCGTCAAGGCCGGGGTGCCGGACCTCATCGTCATCAATGACGGCCGGGCCATCGGCATCGAGTTGAAGGCAGGCAAGACACCGCTTTCCGAGGCGCAGGTCCGCTACCACGAGATGCTGCGCCGGGCGCGTGTTCCGGTCACCGTCTGCCGCAGCATCGAGGATGTCGAGGCGGCGCTGCGTGCCGCTGGCGTGCCGCTGCGCGCGACATCCCTCCCCACCAAGACGATGGCCGATGGCGAGGGAGGACGGGGGTGAGCCGCGCCACTATCTTGCCGGCGGCATCAGCCGGGGCGTCTCGCGAGCGCGTCGTAACCGACCATGCTCGCGTTGCGTCCGATTGGTACGTCGAACCCGGTTGGTGCACAGAATTGCTGCTCCAAGCGGTTGATTTCGTCGGCCCGATCTGGGACCCGTGCTGCGGTTGCGGGACGATCCCAAAGACCATACAACGCTGCGGCAACATCACGAATGGCTACGGCGGATCGGACCTCGTTTATCGCGGCTATGGTGAGGGTGGCCGCGACTTCCTCGCCGATCCGGGGCCGTGGTTCAACCTCATCTTCAACCCGCCCTACAACATCGCCGAGCAGTTCATCCTGCACGCGCTCGATGTCGCGAGTTGCAAGGTGGCTGCGCTTGTCAATCTCAAATTCCTTGCCAGCCAGGGGCGTCGGGAGCGCTTGTTTAAGCCGCACCCGCCGGCAGCTGTCCTGATCCTGTCGCGGCGTCCGAGCATGCCGCCGGGCGGCTCCGGGATCGAGGCCAAGGGCGGCACGGCAGATTATTGCTGGGTCGTCTGGGAAAACGAGATCGTCCGAAAGGCTGATCCTGGCAAGCATCCGATTGTCGGGTGGCTTGCATGAGCAAGCGCGTCCGGGCCGGCGAGCCTATCCCCGATTGCCTGCTCCCCCGGCGCAAGCCTGATGGTGACGCCGCATGAGCGCCGCCATGACCGCGACCGAGAAAGCCATCGCCGAGCGCGACCGTCTGGCCCAGCGATACCGCGCCGCCACAAAGGCGGCGCTCGAAGACCGCGATTTTCGATCTAGCGCAAATCAAGACCGGCTGGATTCTTTACAACGAAGGCGCCGCACCGGACATCGTTTACGATAATGGATCGGTACCACCGCAACCCAGCCCCAAGCACAAGCGTGGATTCACCGTCAACGCGTTCAGCCCGAAAGAACTCGGTGGCGTGCGCGAATTTGGGTCAAACAGTAATGGCGCAATTATCGCCATCAAGGAACTGCATGAGGCATTTGAAGCGGCGCCAGAGTCCGCACGCGGCCTGGTCCCGGTGGTCAAATGCGAGAGCGTCGTTCCGGTGAAGAGCAAGTTCGGGACCAATTACCAGCCAGAATTGAAAATCACGAAATGGGTCCCGCGACCCGAAGCCCTGCCGCTCGTCACGGAGAAGGCCGAAGTGCCGCCGCCGGTCACCGTATCGACGACCTCGCCGACGGCGCGCAGCCGAGAGCCGAAGCTGAAACGCCGGTCAGTGTCGGTAGAGCTGAAGGAGAGCTATTTCCGCCAGGCGGCGCGGTCGCTCGCCAACGCTGAGCGCATTGCACTTAGCGGCTCGCTGTTCGACCGCATGGGGCGGCCGATGACTGACCCCCGTCTTCCCGGCGACTGGCAAGAGCAGGACGCGCTCGGATCGTACCACGAAGCCATCCGCGAGATCGGGAAGCGAGTCCGGGCCGGCGAGCCTATCCCCGACTGCCTGCTCCCAGAGGGGCGGAAATGACCCCCACCGTAGCCGACATCCAGGCCGTCGTCGCCGAGCAGTTCGGGGTGCGGCTGATCGAGATGCGCTCCGCTCGGCGCGCTCGTTCCGTCGCCCGGCCGCGGCAGATCGCGATGTACCTGGCCTGGGACTTGACCACGCTCTCGCTGCCGCAGATCGGCCGGCAGTTCGGGGGACGCGACCACACCACGGTCATGCACGCTATCAACGTCGTGACGGATCTGATCGGCCGCGACCGCGACCTGGCCGCATCGATCGCTGCCGTGGAGGCGAGGTTGCGCGACCCCGAACAACTTCCGCTGTTCGGCCCCTGGGCGGGCTTGAGGGGAGCGCCGTGAAGGTCCGCCGCATCGATTTTTACTTCGACGAATGGCTTGCGGGGACCGCCACTCTGACGCCCGAGCAGCGTGGCGTCTACATCACGATTTGCGCGCTGATCTACAGCCAGGACGGCCCAATAAAAGACGACGAATCAGAGCTTTCTCGCCTGTGCGGGTGTCACTGGAGGGCGTTCCGGGCAATCCGTAAACAGCTTATAGAGGTGGGCAAGATTGCCGCAAAAGACGGTCACGTCATGGTCAGAAGGTGCGCAAGCGAGCTTCAAAAAGCCCGCAAGCGTGTCTCAAAAGCCCGTCAAAACGGTGGCAAAGGCGGAAGACCACCAAACAAAAACAACAAGATACCTAAACCGGGCGGTTTTCAAAACGGAAAGCTAACCTTCAACCACCAACCACCAACCACCAACCGCCAACCAGAAGACGATGCTGACGCATCGTCTGTGGAGGGCGCGCAGCCCGCGCCCATCGAGCCAAAAAGGGGCCGGCTGAATGGACGAGGATCGCCGAAGTCGAGGATTCCTGCCAGTTGGGAGCCTGATCGCGACTTCCCTCGGCAGCGAGGATGGGGTGACGAGCGCATCGACGAGCAAGCCGAGGCATTCCGCGATCACCACCTCAAAAACGACAGCATTTTTGCCGACTGGCGAGCGGCTTGGCGAACGTGGGTCCGGCGCGCTGAGGAGTTCGCGGCGCGCGACGGTGCCGGCTACCGTGCGCCAAACGGGCGATCTGCACCGCAATCCGGCCCGATTACTGCCGCCATGCGTGCGGTCCTCGATCGCGGCAACCTGGGATGACGAGCGCGGCAAATACGGCTGGGATGGCCGCGTGGAGCGGTACGAATTGACCCGGCCAGTGCCCGAAAACGACCGGCAAGCCGCGCTGGCGCAGGTCGAGGAAACGCTGAGGCCGATCGACGAGCGCGCCGTCATCGTCGAGCTTGGCCGGCTGCGCTCGCTCACGGTGAGCCGTGATGTCGGCCAGGACTTGACGCTGGTCTTCGCCGCCTACGCCGACGAGCTGCGGCGCTACCCGCCAGACGCGGTGCGCGAAGTGCTGCGCGACTGGCCGCGCCACAACCGTTTCTGGCCGGCCGTCGCCGAGCTGATCGAGCGCATCAAGCCGCTGGTAGAGCCGCGGCAGTCGCTCCGCGAGGCGCTGATGCGAGGCTATCGGGCGCCGGAATTATCACCGGATTGGGTGCCACCCCCGAGTGAGGAGGACAAGCGCGCCGTGGCTGTGTTGTTGGAGCGCCACGGATACGCGATTGACCACACGGGCCGAGTGCGCCCACCCGAGACGGAGCCGATGACGCCGGCGGACCGGCAGCGCATAGCGGCGGAAACCGCATCTTTCCGGCTGCCAGACGAAAGCGATCCGCGAGTGCAGGCCAGGCTTCGGGAAATGGGCATCGCCCCGGTCGAGGACACATTCGCCCATGCCACACCCTGACGGCCAGATGCGCCGCTATCTGTTCAAGCTCTACCCGGTCCCTGAGCAGCGCGACGTGCTGCACCGGCAGCGCCAGATGATCGCCGATCTCTGGAACGCGCTGAAACAGAGGCGGGAGGATGTGTACCGCCGCGAAGGGCGCGGGCTGACGTTCTTCGATCTCACTAACGAGATTACCGAGCTGCGCCACGAGTGCCCGGAATGGGCGACGATTCCGGCCATTACGGCGCATCGGGTGGCGAAGCATCTGACGGATGCCTACAGCGCGTTCTTCCGCCGTGTCAAAGCGGGCGAGGCCCCTGGCTATCCGCGCTGGCAGCGCCGTGAAACCGCTTCCTGCATCCCGCTCGGGACGATGGGCAAGACGGGCTGGATGTTCGAGCAGCGCGACGACAACCCGCTGTCGTGGAGGCTCCACTACAAGTCTGTGACGGAGGTCAAGGACCGCGCGACGTGGATACATGCTCGCGGGAGCCTGCCGGCAGGCGATAGCCGGAAATCTTCTATTATGCCGGCCGGCCGGGAAGCCGGAGATCAGTTCGTCGCGCAATGGCGCAATGCCGACATCCTCTGGCGCGACAACCGCTGGTGGCTGTCGGTATGTGTCGAGGTCGAGCCTCGGCGTCAGCCCGGCCGCTTTTCGATCACGGTCGCCTTCGACTTGCTCGATGACTTTGTGCGCGTCAACGGGATCGCCGAGACACCCGATGAATTGCTTGATGCCGCACTGATCCAGGCGGATATCGACCGGCTGAAGTCGGAACGGGACACGCACTGGCCGCGCGGCAAGCGTGTGCCGGACAATGAGCGCCCCGAGCTTGCCGAAATGGCGGCTGAAATATCGGCGTTGTCGGCATACGTCGCCCGCAAGCGGCGGAATGCGCTGCATGTTTGGTCGTCGCGGATCGTCGCGAGGGCGAGCGATCTCACAATCATCGCCCCGCCGAAAATCAAGCAGGAGACGGCGACGCCACGCGGAGATGAAAGGCGATGGGGCGCGCAGGTCGAGACCGTATCGACGCTGAACCGGCATGTCCTGTCGCAGGCGCCGGCAACAGCAATTCAAATGCTCCGCTACAAGGCGGCGGAGGCAGGCATTCGGTGTGATGTCGTAGCGGACGACGCACCGAATATTGGCGTTGGCCGCGAGTTGGTCAACGCCGGCAAGCAACTGCGCCGAGCGCGGCGCGAAACCAAGAGGAGAGCAGCATAATGTACGAGGTCAAGACGCCATTGCTGTGCGAGTCGGTCGAGGCGGCGCGTGCCGTCATCCGCGGGGTGCAGACGGGCGAGATGGAGGCCGCCGCGGCGACGCGCGTGCTGTCCGGCGCGCGGGTGCTCCAGACGGCGGTATCGACCGACATCAAGGCGCGGATCGCGGCGCCGAAGATCGCGGCGCAGGAAGCGAAGATGATCGAGGCCGCCGAGCAGCGCCAGATCACCGCCTGACCTGATGCGAGCGCTGCTGTGGCACGCCAAACCCCGGCAGCGCTCGCATTGGCGGATCAAGAGGATAGCGGGCATTGACCCGATTGCGGAGCGGCGAAGGCGGCGAGCGGCGGGAGCGCTCGAAAGTCAGGGTGCAAGGTATTGGTGAACGGCGGAAATAGGTGTGGGCAGTTTCAACACCCGGCTCGCCGGGCCAAAAGCGAGAGGGAGATTTCCGGGGCAAGTCCGCGCCTCAATGCGGTGGTTTCAACACCCGGCTCGCCGGGCCAAAAGCGAGAGGGGAAATCCGACGTGGTGTTGTACGCGCGGGTCGCGAGTTTCAACACCCGGCTCGCCGGGCCAAAAGCGAGAGTAGGACTCGTGGCTCTCGACGACTGTGCCAGACTTGAGTTTCAACACCCGGCTCGCCGGGCCAAAAGCGAGAGACGATTTCCTCGGCCTCGCGATTGGCGGCGCTGCGGCCCCGTTTCAACACCCGGCTCGCCGGGCCAAAAGCGAGAGCTTCGCCTCCGCTCGGGTTCCGCTTTTGACCTCGCCGCAGTTTCAATTCCCGGCTCGCCGGGTCGAAAGCGAGAGTGGCGGGTCGCACCAGCCTCGACGGAATTGCGGGTTGTTTCAACACCCGGCTCGCCGGATCGAAAGCGAGAGGCGATCGTCCATCGTCAGCCTACCGACGACGGACGGCGGCCGTTTCAATTCCCGGCTCGCCGGGGACAAAAGCGAGAGGTTGAGCCGCTTGCCGACCGCTAGCCATCGAGCGGCTCCGGTTTCAACACCCGGCTCGCCGGAAACCATCCGGCCCAGAGAGGACAGTCACGTTGCCTACGGAACGAGACTACCGCGCACAGCACGGCAAGGTCGTGGAGGCCCCGGCCATAGGGACCGAGGCCGAACCCGCACATGCCGGCATGCGCATGCGCAGAGTGCAGGCCCCCGTGGAGCGCTATGCCGCCCGAGACCTGCTCACCAAGCGCCAGGTCGATGCGGCAATGGACCTGCGAGCGGATTGGGAATTCGGCATCTGCGGCGTTCGGGACGGCGACCGCTACAGCGGAACACGGAGCGGTCTGGGCCTGACCGATGGGCAGATCGATGCCGCCACCGCATACCGGCACGCCGTGCAGTCCATCGGTAAGAGCGCATCCGCCATCGTCCTGCCTGTCGTCATCGGCGACGCAGCCGGCGGCGAGATCACCGTCGAGACACTCGCAGCTCGGCGATCCGAAGACCGCAAGCAGGTCATGGGCATGCTGAAGCTGGGCCTCGACAGCCTCGCAGACCACTACGCCTCATGCTCCAATCGACAGCGTGCCGCAAAATATGCTTGACATGCGGCCCGTCATCATGGATCAGGACGATACGTCTCGCGCACTGCGAGAGGATGCAGCCCGCCCGGCCTCGGCCGATGGCGGGCTTTGTGTTTCTGCAGGCGAGTAGAAAAGTTGTGGAGCCTAACCCCGTCACCATGGCGCCCTTTGTAACAAAATGGTTAACAACCCGGGGTCGTTAACAAAGGTTAACAGTGGGCCGAACGGGTCCTTCCCGGCCCTGGGAGCTATACGGGTCAGCGGAGTGCCCGAGTTAGCTAGTGGCTGGCCGTTGCGGTTGAGGTTGCTGCCGCGTCATCATGGGCAAGATCGTCACGCTTGGCGAAGCGGCCGAGATCACCGGCAAATCGATTGCCGGGCTACGCATCTGGATCAGGAACGGGATGCCGGTTGTCGCTCGCGGCGATCGGGTCACTCCCTGGCGGATCGACATCGCCGAGGTAATACGCTGGCGCGAGGAACAGGCCGCGGCCAATGCGGTTGGCGACACGTCCGATGCCGACATTGACGAGCTGAAGCGGCGCAAGCTGGCTGCCGAGGCAGCGATGGCCGAGATCGACTTAGCGCTTCGGCGCGGCGATGCGCTGGCCGCCGCAGATGTCGGGAAGGCATGGGCCGATATGGTGGCGGCCTTCCGCGCGAAGGTGTTGGGGATTCCGGCGAAGCTGGCGCCGGCGCTGGTCGCCGAGACGGACCTGATCTTGACGCGCAGTATGCTGGAGGACGTCTTGCACGAGGCGTTGCGTGAGCTTGCCGACGACGACCTACGAGACGACAAGCGAGGGCAGGACGAGCCTGCGGGCGATTCTGCGGCAGACGCGTCGGACGGCAAAGCCGCCTCCCCGCCTCACCGTAAGCGCGTGGGCTGATCGTTTCCGGCGGCTCAGCCCGGAGGCCAGTGCCGAGCCGGGGGAGTGGCGGACTTCGCGCGCGCCGTATCAGCGCGAGATCATGGACTGCCTGTCGCCGTCGTCGCCGGTTGAGCGTGTGGTCGTGATGAGCAGCGCTCAGGTCGGCAAGACGGAGCTGCTGAACAACGCCTGCGGGTTTGTGATCGATCAGGACCCTGGCCCGGTGCTTGTCGTGCAGCCGACGACGGACCTGGGCAAGGCATGGTCGAAAGACCGGCTTGCGCCGATGTTGCGGGACAGCCCGGCACTGCGGGGAAAGGTGGCGGAGCCGCGGTCGCGGGATAGTGAGAACACCGTCCAGCACAAGAAATTTGCTGGCGGGCACATCACGATCGTTGGGGCGAATGCGCCGAGCGGACTGGCGTCGCGGCCGATCCGGTTCGTGTTTCTCGATGAGGTGGATCGGTATCCTATCAGCGCCGGGTCGGAGGGTGATCCGGTGAGCCTCGCGATCAAGCGCGCGGCGACGTTCTGGAACCGCAAGGTGCTGATCGTCTCGACGCCGACGCTGGTGGGACGGTCGCGGATCGAAGCGGAATGGGCGCTGTCGGACCAGCGACGATATTGGGTGCCGTGCCCCTTCTGTGGCGCGGTGCAAACGCTGGTGTGGCAGAGAGTCAAGTTTCGTGAGGTGGGTTTGCCGCCCGAGGAGGCGGTGTACCAGTGTGAGCACTGTGAGGAGCTGATCCCGGCGCATCGCAAAGGCTGGATGCTGGCGCGCGGCGAATGGCGGGCGGAAGCGCCTGGGTCGGGCAAGCCTGCGGGTTTCCACCTCAATGAGCTTTATAGCCCGTGGCGAAGCTGGGGCGAGACGGCGGTCGATTTCATGGCCGCCAAGGGATCGCCGAATACGTTACGGACTTGGATCAACACCGCGCTCGGAGAGCCATTCGAGGAGAAGGGAGAGGCGCCGGAGTGGGAAAAGCTGATGCTGCGGCGCGAGGATTATCCGATCGGCCGCATCCCCGATGGCGCGCTGGCGCTCACCGGTATGGCCGATGTGCAGAAAAACCGGATCGAGTGGGCGGTTTACGGTTGGGGCGAGGGGCTGGAATGCTGGCTCGTCGACCGCGGCGTCATCCACGGCGACACGGAGAGCGACGACAAGGTGTGGGCCGCGCTGAGCGAGGTGACGCGGCGCGCGTACCATCGCGGAGATGATGGGCCGGGCTGGCCGGCCGATGCGTTCGGAGTCGACAGCGGGTTTTTGTCGCCGCGCGTATATGCGTTCTGCCGGGGTCGCGAGCGAGTGTTTGCGACGGACGGTCGGCCGGGCCCGATGCTGCCGATGATCGGCCGCCCGGCGCCGCAGGACATCACCTGGCAGGGGAAGACGGTCAAGAGCGGCGTGCTGCTGTGGCCGCTCGGAACCTTTGCGTTGAAGGTCTGGGTGTATGCGTCGCTGCGCGCCGCGATCGACGGGAATGTGAAGCTGCACTTCCCAATGCAGTGCGACCGCGAGTTCTACGAGCAGATGACGGCTGAGTATTTGGCCGAGGTCGAGCGGCGCACCGGGATCATGGACCGCGAATGGCGGCTGCTGAAGAACCGGCCGAACGAGCAGCTCGACCTGATCGTGGGGGCGCGGGCGATGGCGGCGAAGCTGGGGTTGGATCGGTACACGCCGGAGCGCTGGGCGGAGTTGCGGGCAATGCGAGTGCCGGAGCCAAAGCCGATTGCGCCCGCTTCCGTCGTCGTGGCTGAGGCTGCGGCAGTCGCAGAGGCGAGCCGGCGCGGCGCATATTTTGGTGGGCGCCGCCAAGGATGGCTGCGATGAGCGACTACACCGACGCCGAGCTGTCGGCGCTGCGGCGCGCCTATGCGAGCGGCACGCTGCGCGTCGAGTACGAGGGGCGGTCAGTGACATACGACAGCGCCGCCGGGCTGCTAAGCCGCATCCGTGAATTGGAGCGGGCGAGTGGCGGGCCGAGGCCGCGGGTTGGCGTAGCCGGGTTTCGCCGGGGGTATTGATGGCGCTGCGGCTCAACTGGCTTGACCGGGGGATCGGGTATTTCGCGCCTGCAGCCGCGATCCGCCGCGGCCGCGCGCGTGCGGTGCTCGACGCGGCGCGGGCCTATGACGGGGCCTCGGTCGGGCGCCGGACGGATGGCTGGCGCACGTCGAAAACTTCGGCCGATGCCGAGATCGCGCGCTCGCTGTCGACGTTGCGCAACCGTTCGCGTGACCTGTCGCGGAACAACGCGCACGCGAAAAAGGCCAAGTCCGCCTGGGTTGCCAACATCGTCGGAACCGGCATCTGGCCGCGCTCGCCATCGGCGCGTGCGAACGAGCTGTTTGCCGAATGGGCGAAGGTCTGCGATGCGGACGGGCAGCTCGATTTCGGCGGGCTGCAAAAACTGATGATCGGCGAGATGGTCGAGGCCGGCGACGTGCTGGTGCGGCGGCGCCTTCGCCGGCCGGAGGATGGTCTTCCGGTGCCGCTGCAATTGCAGGTGATCGAGGGGGAATTGCTCGACGAGTCGAGGACGGAGAACCTCGGCGCGCGCGGCAAGGTCGTCAACGGCGTCGAGTTCGACCCGATCGGGCGGCGGTCGGCCTACTGGCTGTTTGCCGATCATCCGGGGAATGCCGGTCTATCGAGTGGGGTGAGCCTGTTGAGCCGCCCCGTTCCGGCGGCCGAGGTTATCCACCTCTACGATCGCGAGCGTAGCCAGGTGCGCGGTGTGCCGTGGTGTTCGGCGATCATCATGGCGACGCGCGATCTTGCTGATTACGGGGAGGCCGAGCGGGTCCGAAAAAAGACCGAGGCATGCGTTGTCGGCTTTGTGACGGCGGACGAGTCGCTTGAAGGCGGGGGGATTGCCTCGGTCGAGCGCGACGGCATGGTTGTAACCGACGCGCAGGGCAATCCGGTCGAGCAATTCGAGCCGGGTTTGATCGCTTACGCGGCGCCGGGTCGGGACATCAAGTTTAACAACCCGACGCAATCTGGCGGCTACGTCGATTACATGAAGATCGGGCTGCACGAGGTCGCGGCCGGGTATCTGGTGCCCTACGAATTGCTGACCGGCGACATGTCGGACGTGAATTTCTCGTCGATGCGGGCCGGCCTCAACGAGTTCCGGCGGCTTGTCGAGATGAAGCAGTGGCTGTCGGTTATCCCGATGGCGCTCAACCCGATTTGGGACTGGTTCTGCGAGACGGCTTTCCTCGCGGGGTTGTTGCCGACGCGCTCGATCCCGGTCGAGTGGGACACGCCGGTATTCCAGTCGGTGCAGCCGCTCGACGACATCAACGCCGATCTTTTGGCGGTGAGGGCGGGGTTCGACAGCCTGTTTGCCGTGATCGGCCGCCGCACCGGCCGGCCACCGCGTGATGTGCTGGCGGAAATCCGCGATGGCAATGATGTGCTCGACGAATTCGGCCTGATCCTCGACTGCGATCCGCGCCGAACTGCGCGCTCCGGTGCCGAGCAGGCCGGCGAGTCGGCGCGTGAGCAACAGCAATCGGCGTCGCCGCAGCGCGGCGCACTCCGGCAGGTGGCGTGATGCAGGGGAATGTGAGCCTGCCGCTGATGGCGCGGCAGGGCATGCTTGAACCGCAATCGTTCAGCGCCGAGGAGCGAGCCGTCGATCTCGTCTTCACGACCGGCGCGACTGTGCGCCGCGTCAGGTACACCTGGGACGGTGCCGAGGAATTTGACGAAGAGCTTGTCGTCTCCGCCAATGCAGTGCGGCTCGATCGGCTCAATGCCGGCGCGCCGCTGCTCGACACGCATGGCCAATGGTCTCTGTCGAGCGTCATCGGCGCCGTGGTGCCAGGCAGTGCGCGGATTGAGCGCGGCCAGGGTCTTGCGCGGGTGCAGCTATCGCGAGCCGAACCGGACGCGGCGACGATCCAGAAAATCGCCGACGGCATCATTCGCAATGTTTCGGTCGGCTATCGCATCCACGGCGTCGAGCGCATCGAGAAGGACGGCAAGGTGCCGCTGGTGCGCGTGATCGATTGGGAGCCGATGGAAGTGTCGGCGGTGCCGATCGGTGCCGATGGTGGCGCCGGCATCCGCTCGGCCGATTGCGTGTTCCCGTGCGCCGTCACCGGCGCCGAACAACGGCGGTTTTCGCCGGTCGCGCACGCAATACGCATGCGCATGAAACAGCGGCAAGTGGGCCGGCTGCTTAACCACCTCTGAAGGGGGTCAACATGAACTACGAACAGCTGCTGGCCCAGCTCCGGGCCGGCGGAACGCTGACGCTCGACCAGTTGCGGTTTCTCGCGGGCGAATTGCAGACCCGTGCTGTGGCGATGCCGGCGCAGATCACCGAGCAGACGCCGCAGGCCGATGCCGATCGCCTGGAACGCGAGCATCAGGCCATGCTCGCCGACGCCGAACGCGTGCGCGGGCTGATCGTCGAGGGCGAGCGCGCCGCGCAGACGCCGCCGGCGCGTCAATCGGGCGATCCGCAGGCGGCGATCGTCGCCGAGCGTGCGCGCATCAGCGCCATCCGCCGGCTCGGCCGCGATTTCAACCGCTCCGAGGAATTCGTCGAGCGGCATATCGAGGAAGGTTCCGACGAGATGGCCGTGCGGAGCGCAATTCTCGACGACATGCGCGCGAATTCCGAGCGCAATCCGGTGTTCTCGCACGCCCAGGTGACCCGCGACGAAACCGAGACGCGCCGCGAAGGCATGGCTGCCGCGATCGTCGCCCGGCTGGCGCGCGCCGGCGGGCAGCGCGGCGTCGAGGTGCCGGCGATCGGCCGTGAATGGGCCGAACGCGAACTGGTCGAGATCGCTGCGGAGTGCATCGGCTGGCAGAAGCCGCTGCGCACGCCGCGACAGGTTGACGAGATGTTCGCGCGCGCGTTTCTGACGACCTCGGATTTCCCGCTGATCCTGACGAACGCCCTCAATGTCCGGCTGCTGGCCCGCTACCAGGCGGCAATGCCGACCTACCGGCTGTGGGCGGCGCGCTACACCGCGCCCGACTTCCGCGACGTGAATGTCATCCGGGCGGGCGATTTCCCGGAGCTGTTGCCGATCAACGAGGCCGGCGAGATCAAGAGCGGCACCTTCGGCGAGAGCAAGGAGACGTTCCGCGTTTCGCCCTATGGCCGCATGCTGCGCATCAGCCGGCAGGTGATCGTCAACGACCAGCTCGGCGCGATCGAGCAGGTATTGGGCAGCACCGGCGAGCGCATCGCCGATTGGGAGAACGTCAAAGCCTACGAGATGCTGCTGAGCAACGGCGCGCGCGGCCCGACGCTCGTTACCGACAGCAAGGCGGTGTTCCACGCCGACCACAACAACCTCGACGAGGACGGGGCCGACATTTCGGTCGCGGCCATCGGCGCGGCGCGCGCGGCGATGATGATGCAGACCTCGATCGACGGTCTCAAGATCGCGATCCGTCCCTCGGTGCTCGTCACCGGACCGGACATGTTGACGACGGCGGAACAGCTGTTGACCGCGATCACGCCGGCGGTGGTGACCAACACGGTTCCGGTGTCGATGCGCTCGTTGCAGGTGCAAGGCGATCCGAACATCCCCGGCGACGCCTGGTATCTGTTCGCCGACCCGGCGAGCGCGCCGGCCTTCATTTATGGCTACCTCGAAGGCTTCGAGGGGCCGCGCCTGACCTCGGAAGACGAGTTCGACTATCAGGGCATGAAGGTCAAGCTCGAACATGATTTCGGCGTCGGCGCGATCGATTACCGCGGCGCCTACCGCAACGATGGCGCCAGCGGCTCGCCGTAAGCCGGCGTCCTCTCAACCCTGATCTGAAGGAGGTTTGCCGTGGCAACCAACCATGTTCAGCCGGGCAACACGATCACCCTGACGGCACCGACCGGCGGCGTCAGTTCGGGCGACGGCGTGCTGGTCGGAGCGTTTTTCGGCGTCGCGAAGTACGACGCCTCGGCCGGCGATCCGGTCGAGGTTGATCTGGTCGGCGTCTGGGACCTGCCCAAGGCGGCCGGCGCCCTCAGCGAGGGCGATGTCGTCTATTGGGACCCCACCGCCGGCGAGGTGTCGGATGACGATGGCGGCTATTTCATTGGCGCGGTGACGCAGGATGCGTTGAGCGCCGATGCGACTGCGCGCGTGCGTCTCAACGGCATCGCGATCCCCGGCCCGACCTCGCCGTAAGCTGCCGTGAGCGTCTTTGCCGGCATGCTCGACCGCATCTACGCCGACCCGAATTTCGCGGTGTCGGCGACGGTGACGCTCGGCTCTCCGGCGGAGACGCTCACCCTGGCCGTGATCGATCAGACGCGCGGTGTCGCGCTGGACCTCGATGGCGTCGGGGTCAACACGATTGTCCCCGCCGCCGCCGTGCAGGCGAGCGCTCTTGCCGATGCCGGCGTATCGGCAGCCGATCTCGACGACGCGACCCTTGCGCTCGCCGGTTTCGACTGGCGGGTCGTCGCGGTGCGCCCGATTCCGGGACCGGATGGCGAAGCCGCCGGTGAATATCTGCTGTTGCTCGAAAGGACGCTGTGATGGCGGATTTTCCGTGGAATTACCGCGTCCAGGCGCAGCTCGTTGGTGCGGACGGACAGGTCGGCACCGATCCTCCCGGCGCAGCAGGC
>Ga0315910_10001356_pt1 | contig 22650 bp, 21 predicted proteins | sample EdamamesoilMG_FD_204470 | JGI IMG/M metagenome (GOLD analysis project Ga0315910, IMG submission 204470) | Garden soil microbial communities collected in Santa Monica, California, United States - Edamame soil | ecosystem: Environmental > Terrestrial > Soil > Garden | place: USA: California... | reverse complement strand
TCGGCCGGGCCGGTGCGCTCGACCTTGAAGCGCTTCTTCGCGCGAGCCACCCAGTCCTCGAGCGCATGCACTTCGTCGAGCGAGGATTCGCGGCGCGCGCGGCCGAACTCCAGCTCGCTCAGCAGCCCGTGGCGCCGGCCGCGCCAGGCAAACGTGATGAACGGGTCGGGCACGCGGAAACCGGAGAAGTAGAGCTGGTCGGCGCCGCGCTCGCTTTCGGCGTAGAGCAACACGGCGGCAGGCAGGCGCGGGCGGGAGGTCGTGCGTGGCATGCCTCCGATTGAGCGCGTGCGGGGTGCGAAGGCACGACGAATCCCCCGCCGGGCAAAAGGCTTGCCTGCACGGCGCCGTGTCGAGAATCAGCACGCCATGTCCCGCCTGCGCCTGCTCTTTCCGGTCCTCATCCTCGCGGCCGTGCTGTCCGGCCTGGCCGGCTGCGACCGGGATGCGAAGTCCTCCGCGTCGGCGTCGGCGCCCGCGGCGGCGGTCGGTCCCGATCACCGCTTCACCATCGACGTGGGCGGCCGGGCCGTGCGCATGCGGCTGGCCGTGCTCGAGCACGAGCGCAGCCGCGGGCTCATGCACGTGCCGTCGATGCCCGAGGACGAGGGCATGCTCTTCGTTTTCCCCGCGCCGCAGCGCATGAGCTTCTATATGCGCAACACCCTCATCCCGCTCGATATCGGCTACTTCACGGCCGACGGCGTGCTCCAGGAGATCTACCCGATGTATCCGGGGATCGAGGACGGCGTGGCCTCGGCCGGCACCGCCCTGCAATTCGCGCTCGAGATGAACCAGGGCTGGTACGCCCGCCACGGCGTGCGCCCGGGCGCGAAGATCGACCTCGCCGCCGTGCGCGCCGCGCTCACCGCGCGGGGGCTCCCGCCGGCGGAGTTCATGCGGCCGCGCTGAGCGCGCGGTCGCCCGCGGACCTCTCCGGAAAACAGAACGGCCGCGATCTCGCGATCGCGGCCGCCCTTTGAACCCAATCCTGCGAAAACGTGTCGCTCAGGCGAGCGGCAGCACCATGCGCAGGCGGCGCATGGAAAACTTCAGGTTGCTCAGATGCGCGAGCTGTTCGCGCAGCTCGGCGAGCTGTGACTCGACGTAGCTGGCGGTCTTGGCGAGGTTGTCGCGCTCGGTCTCGAGCTTGGCGAGGTGCCGGGTGCGGCGCACGCGCAGGCCGGAGCGGACGCGGGCCATGAGCACGATGGCGGGCAGCACGCGGCGCACGCGCAGGAACTGGAAGAACCGCGCCGAGGTGCCGGCGGTGATGCGCCAGCCGAGCGCGCCGATCAGCGGCGGCAGCATCGAGGAGACGCCGTGGAAGAACGAGGTCGGCAGCGTGAGCCCGCGCTCATGCACGACCGCGCCAGCGAGGACGGTGGCCATCACGTAGGTGCCGGCGCCGGCGAGGTCGGCCTCCATGTCGGGCGAGAGCGCCGGGACGTGCGCGGTCAGGCTGTCGCGGTGCTCGTTGCCGAAGTCCTGCCAGACGGCGAGGATCTTGTCGCGGTCGTCCGGCTGGAGCAGGGCGAGCCGTGCGGAGAAGATGCGGCGCATGAGCGCGGCCTCGAGTTCGGCCTGGGCGTAGCCCTTGTCCGTGGCGACGTCCATGGCGCTGGCGGCGTTGCGCACCACCACCTCGTAGTCGCGGTAGGGCGAGACCCCGCGGAAGCGACGGACCCACTCCTCCCACATCGGCGTGCCGAGCTGGCGGATACGCGTCTCGAGATCCTTCACCTCGTTGCCGCGGGCGAGCGTGAGCGTCTGGAGCGCGCTGCGCTCCTGTTCGGTTGCCATGTCGAGGACCTGCTTCACCTCGAGGTCGAGCGGACGCACCTCGTTCCAGCGCACGCGGTCGGTCTCGGCCTTGGCGAGATTGTCGGCGATCTCGGTGAGCAGCCCCTCGCGGCGGCGGATCTGGCGCTTGAGACGGAAGATCGTCCACACGCGCACGGCGTGCGAGGAGGTGAGGAAGTAGATCGCGGTGGCCAGCACGGCCACCCCGGCGGCGATCGAGGCCGTGCCGGTGAACTGCACCTGGAGCTGGCCTTCGCCCGCGAGCGCGACCACGACGGCCGCGGTCGCGGCCCAGGTCAGCGCCGACATCGTGACGATGAACCACCAGCGGTGTTGATCGAGGAAGTTGAAGATCATGACGAGTTTTCGTGGTTTGTGTGGTCGAGGGTGATGATGACGAAGGATGAGCCCTCGGTTTCGGTATCGGCCGGCCCGCCCGCCAGCCAAGCCGTCGAGCGTCCGGGGACGCCGTAGCCGGCCGGTTGCACGGCAATTGACGTCCCTTTGAAAGGCCGGCGTCGGCGGTCGTAACAAACCTGTCAACTCCCGGCGGCCTCCGGCGCGCTTTCCCATCGCCAAGCACCCTGCGTGCTCCACTCATGGGAGCCCCTCCACCCATGACCTTTGACTGGATCACCAATCCCGACATCTGGATCTCGCTGCTCACGCTGACTGCGCTCGAGATCGTGCTCGGCATCGACAACGTCATCTTCATCTCGATCCTCGCCGGCAAGCTGCCGGCCGAGCAGCAGGCCCGGGCGCGCAAGCTCGGACTCTCGCTTGCGCTCATCACGCGCATCGCGCTGCTGTGCTCGCTCGCGTGGATGATGCGGCTGACCTCGCCGCTCGTGACCTTCTTCGATCACGCCGTGTCCGGCCGCGACCTGATCCTCCTGCTCGGCGGACTCTTCCTCATCGGCAAGAGCACCCACGAGATCCACGGCAAGCTCGAGGGCGAGGACGGCGCCGCCTCGGCGCGCACCAAGCCCTCGTTCACCTCGGTCATCGTCCAGATCCTGATCCTCGACATCGTCTTCTCGCTCGACTCGGTCATCACCGCGGTGGGCATGGCCGAGCACATCGGCGTGATGGTCGCCGCCGTCATCATCGCGATCGGGGTGATGCTCGCGTTCGCCGCGCCGATCAGCGCGTTCGTCGAGCGCCACCCGACGATCAAGATGCTCGCGCTCTCCTTCCTGCTGCTCATCGGCGTGGCGCTGGTCGCGGACGGACTGCACCATCACATCCCGAAGGGGTATATCTACTTCTCGATGGCGTTCTCGCTCGCCGTGGAAATGCTCAACCTGCGCATGCGCGCGAAGCGCAAGCCGGTGGAACTCCACCAGCCCTACCGCTGAGCGCCTCGGATACACCCCGTCGTCCACCCCGTCACCCTCGTCCCCGGAGATCCCATGAAGCCCTTCGTCACCTACGGAATCGGCGTCACGCTTGTCGGCGCCCTGCTCACCCTTGGTCTCTATTTTGCCGGCGCGCACAACGACGTGGCCAGGATGCAGGCGACGAACTCGCTGGCCGGTCTCGTCGCGGCGTTTGTCATTCCGGTCATCGCGATCGTGCTCACGCTGCGCGCGACGCGGACGGCCGCCGGCGACCAGGGCTTCACCTATGGCCAGGGTGTGCTCAACTCGCTGCTGCTCGGCGTCGTCGCCGGAGTGCTGGGCGCGGTCTTCAACTACGTCTACGGCGCGATCATCAACCCCGGGATGTTCGACACGATCCACGAGATGCAGGTCGCGGCGCTCGAGGCCCAGGGCACGCTCACCAGCGAGCAGATCGACCAGGCCGCCGAGATGATGCGCAAGTTCTCCGGCCCGGTCTTCACCTCGATCGCGGCCCTGCTCTTCTCGCCGGTGGCCTACCTCGTCTACGGGCTGATCGTCTCCATCTTCTTCCGACGCGCCCCGGTCGCGGTGCCGCCGCCTCCGCCGGTCGCGGCCTGAGCGCACCGCGCGGGCTCAACCCGCGAAGGTCGTGACAAACTCCGCGTAGGCCTGCGCGGCCTCCACGAGTTCGCTCACCCGCACGCGCTCGTCGGTGCCGTGGCAGGCCTCGCCGCCCGGGCCCCAGCCGATCGTCGGCAGGCCGGCCTCCCCGGCGAAGAAGTGGGAGTCATTGAAGCCCGTCGATACGGTGAACTTCGCGCTCTGCCCGCGCACGCGCGCGAGCGCGGCACCGAAGGCGCGGGGAAACGGGCCCGCGGGGTCGGAGAAGGTGGCGGTGTGCTGGTTGGTCTTGCGCACCGTCACGCGCAGGCGCGGGATGCGCCGCGCCGCCGCGCGGATGAACGCGCGCAGGTGGCGCTCGGCCTCGGCGAGGTCCTCGTTCGGCAGGACGCGCCGGTCGAGGGTGAAGGTGACCGCGCCCGGGACGGTGTTGATCTTGCCACCGGGCTGCGTGGCGGTGACGCCGCCGATGTTGAGCGTGGCGGAGCGGATACGGCCGTCGGGATTGCGAAAGGAGCGCTGCGCGAGCTGCACCTGATACTTCTTCAGGTCCAGCACGAGCGCGCTCATCAGCTCGACGGCGTTGATGCCACGATGCGGTTCCGAGCCGTGCGCGGCGCGGCCATGCACGTCGACCTCGAACCAGAGCACGCCGTTGTGCCCGCAACCCACATGCCGGCCGCTCCCGCCTTCGCACACGATGGCGTAGTCGGCCGTGAGCAGTTTCTTCCGCACGAGCCACTGCACGCCGAAGGTGCTGTCGGTCTCCTCGTCGGGCGTCCACGAGACCTCGATGTTGACCGCGGGTGTGACGCCGAGCCGCCGCATCGTGGCGAGCGCATGCAGCACGCAGGCGATCGAGCCCTTCATGTCGGCCGAGCCGCGTCCGTAGAGCCAGCCCCGGCTCACGCGCGGCTCGAACGGGCCGAAGGTCCAGCCACCGGCCGCGGCGGGCACGACGTCGTAGTGGGCGTTGAAATGCACCGTGCGCGGCGCGCCGACATCCCAGCGGCCGATCACGATCGCGCGCGGGCATGCGACGGCGTCGGGCAGCGCCTCCACCACGCGTTCGTGCGGGATGCGCACGACGCGCACCTTCAGGCCGGCCTCGCGCGACATCCGCGCCAGCGTGGCGACGCAGTCGAGGTAGCGATCACCCGGCGGGTTGACTGTGGGGATGCGAATGAGATCGGCCGCGAGGGCGACGAGCCGGCGGCGATCACGGGCGATGGCGGTTCCGAGGGGGGCCGACATGGCGGTTGATGGCGGCACCAGGGTGTGCTGGAGTCAAGGGACATACAGGAGACGGAGAACGCGTCGAATGCGCCCGCACACCCGCAGCCGCCTGCAGAGTTTTCTCTTCTACATCCCGTTCGCCCTCCCGCTCTGGAAGGCGATGACGGGTGGCGGTCGCGCCGTGGCCGACATGCGGCGCACCTACAAGCTCTCGCACCTGCTCGAGGGCGAGGTCGCGGCCGATCCGCTCGCGCAGTTTGAGAAATGGTTCGGAGAAGCGGTGAAGGCCGAAGTGCTCGAGCCGAACGCCATGACCCTCGCCACCGCCGGCGCGGACGGCCGCCCCTCGGCGCGCACCGTCCTGCTCAAGGGCTGGGACGCCCGGGGCTTTGTATTCTATACCAACTACGAGAGCCGCAAGGGCGCCGAACTCGCCGCCAATCCCCACGCCTCGCTCCTCTTCACCTGGCTGCCGCTCGAGCGGCAGATCGAGATCCGCGGCGCGGTCGAGCGCGTGACGCGCGCGGAGACGGAGGACTATTTCTACAAGCGACCGATCGACAGCCAGCTCGGCGCCTGGGCCTCGCCGCAGAGCCGCGTGCTCGCCGGACGCGAGGACCTGGAGCGCCGCATCGAGGCCCTGATGGTGGAGCACCGTGGCCGGGCCGTGCCCGTGCCGCCGCACTGGGGCGGGTACCGCGTGACGCCGGTCTCGATCGAGTTCTGGCAGGGCCGGCCCAGCCGGCTGCACGACCGCCTGCGCTACACGCGCCGCCCGGATGGCTCGTGGCAGCTCGAACGGCTGGCGCCCTGAGCGCGCACCATGCCCAGTTGCCATCCGGGAGCATGCACGGAGGACGATCGATGAGCGACGAGATCAAGATCTACCTGATGCGCCACGCGCACGCCGTCACCGAGGAAGAGGATCCCGTGCGCCCGCTCAGCGCGCGTGGCCACGGGCAGGTGCGCGCGATGGCGGCGTTTCTGCGCCCGCGCGGCGGGATCGCGGTGGAGCGCGTGTGGCACAGCCCGCTCGTGCGCGCTCGGGAGACGGCGGACCTGTTCTGCGACCAACTCGAGATCCAGGCGACGCGGCGCGAGATCGACGGATTGCTGCCCTACGACGACCACCGCGGCATCGCGCGCCGTCTCAGCGGCTTCGGTTATCCGCTGCTGGTCGTCGGCCACGAACCGCATCTCGGCCGGCTCACCTCCATGCTGGTATGCGGCAACGTCGATCAGGAGGTCGTCGACTTCAAGAAGGGCGCGATCGTCTGCCTCGAGCGCGAGCGCACGAAGTCGCAGGCGATCCTCTGGCGTATCTGCTGGTTCCTTACACCCGCGCTGGTGGGTGAGGAGAATGAGGCCTGAAGCCTGTCATGCTCTTCGAGACCGGGTTCCGTGGGTAGGGCGAGGCCTCTGGCCGAGCCGCAACGGATGTCGGCTGCACACGCGGCTCGACCAGAGGCCTTGCCCGACCGCAGTCGTCGGCATCACGCCCGCGCGTACTGCTTCGGCAGGACCTTCGCGTCCGAGCCGAGCGCAGCAGCCGCGCGGCGCGGCCAGTGCGGGTCGCGCAGAAATTCGCGCGCGAGATAGACGAGATCGGCCCGACCCTCGGCGATGATCGCATCAGCGTGCGCCGGTTCGGTGATGAGCCCGACGGCCGCGGTGGCGATGCCCGCCTCGCGGCGGATCCGCTCCGCAAATGGCACCTGATAGCCCGGCCGCAGCACGTCGCGTGAGATCCCGGTGGTGTTGCCACCGGAGCTGCAATCGACGAGGTCGACGCCCTCGGCCTTGAGCACGCGGGCGAGCGCGACGGATTCATCGAGCGTCCAGCCACCCTCGACCCAGTCGGTCGCGGAGAGGCGGATCGTGAGGGGCAGGCGCTCCGGCCACACCGCGCGGACCGCGCGTGCCGTCTCGAGGACGAAACGCGTGCGATTCTCGAAGGAGCCGCCGTAGCGATCGGTGCGGTGATTGCTCAGCGGCGAGAGGAAACTGTGCATCAGGTAGCCGTGCGCGCCGTGGAGTTCGAGCCACTCGTAGCCGGCGGCGAGTGCGCGACGCGCGGCGGCGACAAACGCCGCCTGCACCGTGTGGATGTCGTCGGCGGTCATCGCGGCCGGCACCTTCGTCAGCGAGCCGCCGAAGGCGATGGCGCTCGGGCCGATGACCGGCCAGCCGCCCGCGTCGTCAGCGAGGTGGCCGCCGCCGTCCCACGGACGGGCGGCACTGGCCTTGCGCCCGGCGTGGGCGATCTGGATGCCGGGAACTGCGCCGTGCGCCTTCTCGAACGCGGTGATCCGTGCGTGCGCCTCGACCTGGGCGTCGTCCCACAGGCCGGTGCAGCCCGGACTGATGCGTCCACGGGCCTCGACCGCCGTCGCCTCGGTGATGACGAGCCCGGCCCCGCCGATCGCGCGCGCCCCGAGGTGGACGAAGTGCCAGTCCGTGAGGAATCCGTCCTCGGCGGTGTATTGGCACATCGGCGACACGCCGATGCGGTTGCGCAGCGTGACGCCGCGAAGCGTGAACGGATCGAAGAGGCGAGGCATGGTCGTGAGGCGAAGGGCGGTGTGGTGCGCAGCTCAGGCGAGCGAGCGCAGCTCGGCGGCCAGGGTGGTCTTGGCGGCTAGGCCGACGAGGGTCTTGCGCAGCGTGCCGTCCTTGAAGAAGGCGAGCGTCGGCAGCGAGCGGATGCCGTAGCGCGCGGCCAGCGCGGGCTCGGCATCCACGTCGACCGCGGCCACGCGGGCCTGGCCGGAAAGTTCGCGGGCCAGCTCCTTCAGGATCGGGGCCTGCATGCGGCACGGGCCGCACCACTCCGCGCCGAACTCCACGAGGGCGGGCTTGCCATCGCGGGCGAGGAAGGCGTCGAAGTCGTCGGCGCGCAGGTGCACAAGGGCGGCGGAGGGGGAGACGGTGGTGTCTTGCATGATCGTGTGGTGGTTGGTTGTGGATCGAGACGGTGCTTTAGTTGACTAAATAGTCAAGAACGAAAGCGCACATGCCGGTGTCGTCCGGAGCGGACGGGACGTTCAGGCGGCGCGTGGCACCGACTTCAGCCCAAGCACGCCGAATACCTGCGCCGGCAGTTCCTTGAGCAGGTCCGGATCGTCGGCGATGCGGGCCTGCGTGATCGCGCCCTGGATGAGCGAGAAGATGCAGCGCGCCTTGGCCGCGGGATCGAGAGGACCCAGGGCGCCGGACGCGACGGCTTCGCGGATCGCGGAGGTGAAGTAGGCGACATAGTCGCCGAGCATGGTGTTCACGCGCTCGCGCAGCCGGGCCTCCTGCATGCAGATCTCCGCGCCGAGGGTGAAGAGCCGGCAGCCGGGCACGTGGCCGTGTTCCTTGCGCAGCTGCTTCTGGCGCGTATGGACGTGCTCGCAGTACGCGGCCAGCCGGGCGAGCGGCGCGCGCGTGGGCGAGAAGATGGCATCGAGCGTCTGGCGTCGCGCCACGCGGTCGACCTCGAGGGCGGCGATCGTGAGCTCCTCCTTCGACGCGAAGAAGTGGTAGAACGTGCCCTTGCGCACGCCTGCACGCTGGCAGATCGCGTCGATCGTCGTGCCGTGGTAGCCGCTCTCGCAGAAGAGCTCTCCCACGGCTGCGATCAACCGTTCGCGTGCGTCGCTGGTGCGTCCCATGGAGCGCGGACGTTAGTTGACCGGATGGTCAAATGCAAGCCTGGCGAGGTGGGCGGAGGTCTCGCTCCGGCCGCGTCGCGGTCCTTCGGAGGGCGGGCTGCACGCCCGCGCTACGAGGTCATTCGGCGGCGGGGCCTTGGGCGCGGATCTCCTGCTCGAGGGTGACGTAGTCGGGCTTGCCGGAGCCGAGGACCGGCAGGCGTTTCTTCACCACGATCGCGCGCGGTACGTAGAGTTCGGGTACGCCGCGCTCGCGGGCGGCGGCGAGCAGGTCGGCGCGATTCGCCTCCGGTTGCTCGGTCGCGAGGACGATCTCCTCGCCCTTTTGCGGATGATTGCGCGCCACGGCGGCGTGCAGCGCCTTCGGCCAGACGGCGGAGGCGAGTTCCTCCACGGCGGTGAGCGAGACCATCTCGCCGGCGACCTTGGCGAAACGCTTGGCGCGGCCGAGGATCTTGACGAAGCCCTCGGTGTCGACGTCGACCACGTCGCCCGTGTCGTACCAACCGTCGTCGGGCGGCTGGAGTTCGCCCGGGCGGTCGCTCAGGTAGTAGCCGAGCATGATGTTCGCGCCGCGCACCCAGAGGCGTCCGCCTTTCTCGATGCCCGGCACGGGCTCCTTGCGCCACTCGATGCCGGGCAGGAAGCGGCCGACCGAGCCGGGCTGGTTGAACATCGGCGTGTTCATCGTCAGCGCGGGCGCGGTCTCGGTGGCGCCGTAGCCCTCGAAGATGCGCACGCCGAACTTTTCCATGTAGAGCTGGCGGACTGCGTCCTTGAGTTTTTCTGCACCGGCAAAGACGTAGCGCACGGAGAAAAAGTCGTAGGGATGCGCGCGGCGCGCGTAGCCGGAGAGGAAGGTGTTCGTGCCAAATACCACGGTGGAGTTGGTCTGGTAGATCAGCTCGGGGATGATGCCGTAGTGCAGCGGCGTGGGGTACATGAACACCGGCACGCCGTGGAGCAGCGGCACGAGCGTGCCGCCGGTCAGCCCGAACGCGTGGAAGACCGGCAGGCAGTTGAACACGCGGTCCGTGCGCACGAAGTCGATACGCGCGGTGAGCTGGTGGCGGTTGGCCTGGAGGTTGCGATGCGACAGGACCACGCCCTTCGGTGTGCCGGAGGAGCCGGAGGTGAAGAGGATCACGGCGGGCTGGTCCGCCGCGGCCTCGCGCGGGCGCGCGGCCGGGACGCGGCTGCGGTAGACGGACGCAGCCGCGAAGAGATACGCGGGCAGGCGCAGCCAGTCGCCGAGCGTGCGCTTCGCCACATCCTCGAGGAAACGCACGGAAACGCCGGCCGCCGTCATCGCGTCGACCGCGGGCTGGAGTTTTGCCAGTTCGACGAAGCGCCGCGACGTCCACACGACACGCACCTTCGCCGTCTGGCAGGCGGAGACGAGGTTGGCCGGGCCGGCGGAGTAGTTGAGCATCGCGCACACGCGGCCGCAGGACTGCACACCGAAGAACGCGGCCACGGCAGCGGAGCTGTTGGCGATGAGCAGGCCGACCGGCTCGGCCGGCTGCGTGCCGGCGCAGAGCTTCCGCCCGAGCAGAAGGGCGCCGGCCGTGAGCTTGCGATAGCTCAACGGCGCGAAGCGCAGGTCGTCGAGCACGGGGAAACCGCGACCGTGCGTCGCGCCGGCATCGAGCAGCGTCTGGAAAAGCGTGCGCCCGGTGTCGGCCGTCGCGACGTTGATCGTGGCGAGGATCTCGTAGAGTTCGCGCGCCATGTACTGGCGTCCGGCGCGGCCGCGGAGGTTCTCCGGCGGATGAAACTTCCGCGGCGGCAGGATCGTGAGCGTGACCTTCGTGAACCAGCGCTGGCGCACCTTGCCCTTGAGGCGGGAAAACGGCGTGTGCGTGGCGCCGTCGATCTGGATCGGGATCAGGTCGGCGTCGGCCTTGTCGGCGATCAGGCCCGGGCCTTCGTAAACCTTCATCAGCGCGCCGGTGACGGTGAGGCGGCCCTCGGGAAAGATCACCACCGGGACACCGCTGCGCGCGAGCTCGGTGAGGATCTTGATCGCCATCGGCTTGGTCGGATCGAGCGGGTGGACCTTCGCCATCCAGAGGAACGGGCGCAGCCACCAGCGCTTGGCGATCTCGGTGTTGATCGCGAAGGTCGGGCGCTCCGGCAGGAAGGCCGTGAGCAGCGCGGCGTCGAGAAACGACGTGTGATTGGCGATGATCACGCGGCGCGCTCCGGCCTTGAGGTAGTTTTCCTCGCCGCGCACCTCCACGCGGTAGAGCAGGCGCAGGATCCAGCGCAGGAACGTGTGTATCACCGATTCGGGCACGAGGGTGATTACGTAGAGCGAGACGATCACATTGCCTGCCGCGATGAGCGCGATCACCGCCTCGGTCGACATCCCGAGGGCGAAGAGGCCGCCCGTGACCACGGCGACCAGCGTCATGAAGAGCGAGCTCATGACATTGCCGGCGGCGATCACGCGCGAGCGGTAGGCCGGCTCGGCCCAGGCCTGCATCATCGTGTAGAGCGGCACGGTAAACAGGCCGCCGCAGATCGCGATGCCGCCGAGGTCGATGACGAGGCGGATGCCGGTGGGCGAGAGCAGCGTGAAGGTCTCGGTGACGTAGCGCTCGCCCATCGCGTGCGTCAGCCACGCGGCGTCGGCCATGAAGAGCGAGATGCCGAGGCCGGCCAGCGGCACGTACTTCGCGGAGATCGCGCCGCGCAGCAGCTTGCTGCAAAGAAACGAGCCCACGCCGATGCCGAGCGCGAACGTGACGAGAAACACCTGGATCGTGCGCCGCGCCGCGTCGGTCTCCTCGAGCGCAGCCGGGAAAAGCTGCTCCTTCACGTAGGCCGGCACGAGCATCAGCCAGAACGCGCCGATCAGCCAGAACCAGGCGATGCCGAGGATCGAGCGGAACACGCCCTTCTGGGTGCGTGCGTAGCGCAGGAGTTCCCACGTCGAGGTGGCGATGTTGGCGTCGACCTTGAGGTCGGGCGTGGTCGACGGCGCCGGCGGCACGAGCAGGCTCGCGAGCCAGCCGAGCACGGCGATGCCGAGCACCGTCGAGCTGACGATCCAGGCGCCGTGCTCCACGCCGATGAGCCAGCCGCCCAGCGCCGTGCCGAGCAGGATGGAAACGAAGGTCGCGGCCTCGAAGACGGCATTGCCGCCGACCAGTTCCTCCTCGCGCAGATGCTGCGGCAGGAGGCTGTACTTCAACGGGCCGAAAAACGCCGACTGCGCGCCCATGAGGAAGAGCGTGCCGAAGAGGATCCACGGGTCGTGGCGCACCAGGCCGACCGTGCCGAGCACCATCACGGCGACCTCCCAGACCTTGGTCCAGCGGACCATGCGGGCTTTCTCGAACTTGTCGGCGAGCTGGCCCGCGAAGGCGGAGAACAGGAAGAACGGCAGGATGAAGATGCCGCCGATCGCCTGGTTGAGGACCTTGGTGTCCATCGCGAGCCGTTGCGTGAACTCGAAGGTCGCGAGGATGAGGAAGGCGTTCTTGAAGACGTTGTCGTTGAACGCGCCGAGGAACTGGACGAGGAACAGCGGCAGGAAGCGGCGCGTGCCGAACAGGTGGCCGATGCCGGTGGGCGAGGGGGACATGCGGCCGTGGTTATGCGCAGCGCCCCGCCGTGAGGCAATCGGCGTCCCCGTGTGCGGCTTCGGACTTTGGTCGGAGCCGTCGGGCGGGGCGTCGTTGAGTTCGACGATGTCTTCGGCGGGAAAGGGAACGAGGTCGGCCATGGGAGCCGGAGAGTGCTGCCCGGGTGCCGGCCGCGCCGCGCCTGCACACAACTCACTGGCCGGCAGCAGCGAAGAAACTCCGCCGTACGAGGTCGCTCAAACGTCGTCTGGCATGGAATGGGAGGCGCCGGGCAAAAAGTGGCCGGGCTGCTGCCGGACTCATGCACGGGACCGAGGTAGCGCAGACTTTCAGACGGCCGGTGATGGGGCAGGGTGCAGGGGGAGACCGTGCCAGATTTTCAGCGTCCGCCGCCGGGTACGGAGCAGCCCGAACTCTCGATCGCGCCCTCCGTAAAGAATGTCGGCCGGCACCCCGCTATTAACGGCGGCACCGGCCGACCCGAACCCCTACTGCTGAGCCTCCACTGTTGTACGAAAGTGTAGCGGGTGCGAGCCTTTTTCGGCGAAAAATGATGCCTAACCTGCGCATCGACACCTCCTTACAGCCTCGACAGGAGACGAAACCTAGGGGCCGGAGCGCCGTGGAGCAGGCCAAGGGAAGCGCAGCCGACGTTGATGCGCATCAAGGCGCCGCGTGCGGGATTGTGCGAGACTCCGCCTGTGATCTGCGTCCAATCAGTGTCTCCGCTCTCCACCGTCCGAGCCTCGCACCGGTCGCGCTGGGCGGCGCTTCTGCCGCGGGAGCATGGCAGCTGGGCGCTGGCTCTCGAGCCGCTCGCGGTCGCACTCCTCGCCGCTCCGTCGTGGGGCGGGCTCGCGATCGCGCTCGCGGCGGTGATGTTGTTTTTGTCGAGGCGTCCGTTTCAGGTCGCCGCGGGTGCGGGCGAGCCGGCGCGCAGGGCCGCGGCCCGCGCGGCGCTGGTCGTGCTGGCCGGAGCCGGCGTGGGCTTCGTCGGAGTCGCCCTTGGGGTCGGCGTTGCGGGCCCGGGATGGCCGCTCGGCGCGGCGATCACCTGCGCGGGTGTATTTGCATGGTTCGATCGGAAGGGGGAGGCGCGCGCCGTGCTCGCGGAATGCGCGGGCGCCGCGACATTTTCCGCGCTCGCCGGAGGCGTCGTGCTGCTCGCTGGCGGCGCGGAGGCGACGACCATTGCGTGGGTGGTCTCTGGGTACAGCCTGGCGCGCGCGTGGACGTCGATCCTGCCGGTGCGCGTCGTCGTCCGCCGGCGCAAGGGCCGCACGGCCTCCGCCCGGGGCGCGCTCGCCGTGGCCGTGGTGGCCTGCGTGGTCGCGGGATTCGCCGCGGCACGCCTCGGTGCCTGGGTGCCCGCGGCGTGGGTCCTCGTCTTCGCCGTGCGCACGGTGTGGCTGGTCGGGCCGTGGGCGCCCGCGTGGCCGGCGCGCCGTATCGGCTGGATGGAGGCAGGGCTCGGCCTGATCGCCGGGGTGAGCACGGGACTCGTACTTTCATGAAAACGAACGCATCGCTCTTTGATCCGGACGCCGCGGGACTCGTCTCGCTGCCGGGCAACACGCAATTCTCCCCGCAGGGCATCGTGAGCCGCGCGCTCGTCACCACGCCGGGCATGCGCGTGACGCTCTTTGGCTTCGCCGAAGGGCAGGAGCTGACCGAGCATGCCTCCAGCTCGCGCGCGATCGTCCAGGTGCTGTCGGGCCGGTCCGAGTGGACGGTCGCCGGCGTGCGCATGGATGTCGGCGCCGGCGAGGTGCTGCACATGCCGCCGGGCACGCGCCATGCCGTGCGCGCGGCCGAGCCGTTTTCGATGCTGCTGACGCTCGTGAAGGAGGGCGTTTCGTCGCGCGATGAGTGATCTCCCGCCAGGCGGTGACGTGCGCGAACTCGACGTGCGGCCGATGCTCGCCTCGGGCCAGGGTCCGCTCGGCGCGATCCTCGAGGTCGTGCGCACGCTCCTGCCCGGTCAGGCGTTGCGGCTTATCGCGCCGTTCGAGCCCGCGCCGCTGTATGCAAAGCTCGGTGACATGGGATACGCTCACGCGACGCGCCGGCGCGACGATGGCGCGTACGAAATCGTGTTCACGCCGCCGCCGCCGAGGCGCCCGGACCCGCTGCTGCTCGACCTGCGCGGACTCGAGCCGCCGCAGCCGATGATGCGCGTGCTCGAGGCGCTCGACACCCTGCCCGAGGGCGGGGCGATCGTGGCCCTGACGCGCTTCCGCCCCGTGCATCTGCTCGAACTGCTCGAGGCCCGCGGTTTCGCCGCCGAGACCGCGGCTCAGCCCGATGGCTCGCACGAGACGATCATCCAGCGAGGCGCGGCGACCGATTCGTGAACGTGAGATGAGCGCGAGCCCCGCCAGTTTTCGCCCGCAGGCGCTGATCTCGTTTGTATTTTTCGGGTTCGGCCTGGCTTCGTTTGCCGTCGCACTCGGTTGGCTCGCGGCGCGGCCCGAGGCGTTTCTGGGTGCGGCGCGCGCGGGTGAGATGGTCGCGCTCGTGCACCTGACGCTCCTCGGGTGGATGGGTTCGTTTGTCTTCGGCGCGGCCTACCAGCTGATCCCGGTGATCTCCGAAGGCCCGCTCTTCAGCCGCGTCCTCGCGTGGAGCCACATGGCGCTGCACGCGGCCGCGCTGCCGGTGCTGCTCGCTTCGATGGTGCTGGAGCGATTCGCCGGTGCGGCACACGCCGGCTCGCTGCTCGCGGCTGGCGCGGTGATCGGCGTCATCAATCTCGTGGTCACGGCCAGCCGGCGCTCGCGCTGGACTCCCGACAACGTCGGCCTGCAACTCGCCCTCTTCTGGCTCGCGGCGACGGTGGGCATGGGCGTGTTGCTGGCCCTCGCCCGCAGCGGTCGTTTCGCATGGCTCGATGCCGCGGCGGTGCTGCGCCTGCACATGACCTGTGGTGTCGTGGGTTTCTTCGCCGGCACGCTCGTGTCGGTGAGCTTCAAGCTCGTGCCGATGTTTCTCCTCAGCGCCGTGAAGACCCAGGCGCGGGCGTGGCTCTCGATCGTGCTGCTCAACGGCGGTCTCGCCCTCGCCGTGCCGGCCCTGCTGGGAAACCTCGGCGGACTCGTGGCCGTGGCGGCACTCGCGATCGTGGTGGGACTTGCCGTGTTTCTCGCCGAGATGGGTGTGCTTGTCTCGCGGCGCATGCGCGGGCTCGACTGGCCGCTGCGCGGCTTCTTCTCGGGCGTGGCGATGCTCGCGCCAGCCGCGCTGGCGGGCCTCGTCGGGGCGCTGCACTCTGCCGGCTGGCTGGCGTGGGCGCCGGCCCGGCCGGGACTGACGGTCTTTGTCCTGGGTGTATTCGGCGTGCTGACACCGTGCATTCTCGGCATGGCCGGGCGCATCGTGCCGTTCCTCGCCTGGCAGTGGCGCTACGCGCCGCATGTCGGCCGCGCGCGCGTGCCGCTCGTCGCCGACCTCGTGCGCGCGCCGGTGATGCGCGTGCAGTTCTTCTGCGTGGTCACCGGCCTGCTGGCGGTCGCCGGTGGCGTGGCGTTTGAGGCGTCGCTGGCGCTGCGCGTGGGCGCGCTGGCGTTTGGCGGCGCAGCCGCCTGCCTGGCCGTGACCGGAGCGGGGCTCGTCCCGCACCTGCTCCACCCACGACTCCAACCTCTGGGTACGCCGGTTGCCCGGCCCCGCTCCGCTTCCGCATGAACTCCGCTCCCGCCACCGTTCCCGCGATCGACGAGATCCGCTCGGCCCTTCACCACCTGATCGACCCGGAGGTCGGCATCAACGTGGTCGACCTCGGCATGATCGGCGCGATCGACGTCGCCGCGGACGGGCGTGTCTCGATCGAAATGATACCGACCACCGCGGGTTGCCCGATGCACGACACGCTCTCCGACGGCGCGAAATTCATCGCCGGCGGCGTGCGCGGCGTGACCGCGGTCGACGTCCGCTTCACCTACGAGCCTCCGTGGACGCCCGAGCGCATCACGCCCGAGGGCCGCGAGGCGCTCGGCATGATGTGAGCCGGCCGCGCCACGCGCCACCTCATCCACCGTGCATCCTTTTCACCCATGAACACCACCACCACGACAGTTTCCTCCGAGGACATCTTCGACGCGCGTGAGCTCACGTGCGACGTCAAGCGCCCGGCCGTGATCGGCCGCTGCGTCGACCTGCCGGTCGGCTCGAGCTTCGTGCTCCTCAACGGTCACGATCCCGTGCCGCTGCGCGCGTTTCTCGACCAGCAGTTTCCCGGCTGTTTCCGCTGGGAGCACGTCCCGGCGCTGGCCGACGACGATTCCGTCGCGATCCGCGTGAGCAAGGTCGCCGCGCCCGCCGCGGGCTTTGGCGCGCCGGTGGCGGACTTTCGCTGCCACTGAGTTCGCGGCCTGGCCGCCGCAGTTTTCTTCGCTCACCCGCCGATCCACGCGCGCAGGAGCGCGGGGTCGCGCAGGGTGATGCGCTTGCCCTCGACGACGATCGAGCCCTCGTCGCGGAAGCGCGCGAGCGTGCGCGAGAGCGTCTCGCTCGTCACGCCGAGCTGGCCGGCGAGCACCTTCTTGCTCACAGGCAGCTCGAGCACGGCCGGTTCGGTCGTGCTCGGCGCGGCGGGCGCGTGCTGGAGGATCCAGTCGGCGAGCCTCGCCTCGATCTGCCGGCCCTTGAGATCCTGCAGCAGCTGCACGAGGTGCTTTAGATGCTGGCTCATCGAGCTGAGCATGCGCAGCGCGAGTTCGGGGCGGCGCGCGATCAGGTCGCGAAACTCCGCGCGCCGCACGACGATCACCTGCGTGGGCTCCGTCGCGACAGCATTGGCTGGATACGTATCGATCGTCACGAGCGTGGCCTCGGCGAAGCTGTCGTACGGTCGGAAGAGGCAGATGACCTGCTCGCGGCCGTCGGGCGTGACGCGGTGCACATTCACCACGCCGGACTGCATGACGTAGAAGCCCTCGGCCCTCTCGCCCTCGCGAAACAGGTACTCGCCCCGGGCGAGCGCGCGCACCGTGCACGCGCCGGCCACGGCCATCAGGTCGGGCTCCGGCAGATCCTCGAAGAGCTGGCAGCGCCGCAGCACGCCGACGAGGGCGGCCTGGCGGATGGTTTCGCGTTGGGCGGGATCGAGGGGCATGGGGGAGCGGCGAAGAGACACGCGATCCCGCGGCTTTTCCAGTCGCGAGTTCCGCCGGCGCGGCGCGGAGCCTTCACGCTCCCGGCGGTGCCGCCCGGGCGGCCTGTTCCTTCGCGCGATACCGTGCGGACTCGGAGGTGTCGCCGCGCGCCTCGTGCAGGAGCGCGAGTTCCTCGAAGACGTAGGGATCGACTTCGCCGGCGGCGGCGAAGTCGGCCTCAAGCGCCTGCTGTATGCGGAGAGCCTCATCGATGCAGCCGAGCCGGCGCTGGGTGTGAGCGATCATCCAGCGGGCGATCCGGATCGGCCCGATTGCGCCGAGTCGCTCGCGCACGGCGAGCGCCTGTTCGAATGCGGCGAGGGCCTCGGTGTGGCGGCCGGCGTCGTTGAGGAAGACGCCGAGATTGTTCAGCGCCGGCGCTTCCCAGCTGCGGGCGCGCTCCGAGCGCGCCGCGCGCGCGTAGGCGGGAAGACGCTCCGTGCCGGCGATCTGCGCTTCGAGCGCCGACTCGACGAGCGGAAGCATGTGGAGCGCATCGGCGGCGAGCGCCTCGAGTCCGGCGCCGTCCGCGATCGTGAACGCCTCCTCGAAGAGCGGGCGCGCGCGCTCGGGTTGTTTCGCCGAGCGGAGTGTGCGGCCGCGCTCGAGGAGCGCGCGCGTGCGCGCCTCGGGGCCGGCGGAGTCGAGGCCGGAGGCGATCGCATCGAGCTCGGCGTGCGCCTCGGCGAACATGCCGCGCAGGCTGAACGTGCGCGCGATCTGCGTGCGCAGGATCAGGACGTCGTCGCCGGCCGCATCACGCAGTGCCGCGCGGAAACGCTGCTCGCTCCCGGCGGGCTGGTCGAAGTCCCAGAGTTTCTCGAGCTCGAGCGCCATGGCGGGCGTGGTGCGCGAGGGGCCGGGTTTCGTTCAGGACTTCGCGTAGACCTCGGCGCCCTTCTCCACGAACTCCTTCGCCTTTTCCTGCATGCCCGTGGCGAGCGCCTCTGTCTCCGCCACGCCGTGCTCGGCGGCGTATTTGCGCACGTCCTCGGTGATCTTCATCGAGCAAAAGTGCGGGCCGCACATCGAGCAGAAGTGGGCGGTCTTGGCGCCCTCCTGCGGGAGCGTGGCGTCGTGGAACTCGCGCGCGGTCTCGGGATCGAGCCCGAGGTTGAACTGGTCCTCCCAGCGGAACTCGAAGCGCGCCTTGGAGAGCGCGTTGTCCCTGTATTGAGCGCCTGGATGCCCCTTGGCGATGTCGGCGGCGTGGGCGGCGATCTTGTAGGCGATCACGCCGTCCTTCACGTCCTTGCGATTCGGCAGGCCGAGGTGCTCCTTCGGCGTGACATAGCAGAGCATGGCGCAGCCGTACCAGCCGATCATGGCGGCGCCGATGCCGCTCGTGATGTGGTCGTAGCCGGGAGCGATGTCGGTCGTGAGCGGCCCGAGGGTGTAGAACGGCGCCTCTTTGCACCATTCCATCTGCTTGTGCATGTTCTCCTCGATGAGGTGCATGGGCACGTGGCCGGGGCCCTCGTTCATCACCTGCACGCCGTGTTTCCAGGCGCGCTCGGTCAGCTCACCCTGGGTCCGCAGCTCGGCGAACTGCGCCTCGTCGTTGGCGTCCGCGATCGAACCGGGCCGCAGGCCGTCGCCGATGGAGAAGCTGATGTCGTAGGCGGCCATGATCTCGCAGATCTCGTCCCAGTGCGTGTAGAGAAAACTCTCCTGGTGGTGGGCGAGGCACCACTTCGCCATGATCGAGCCGCCGCGCGAGACGATGCCGGTCATGCGGCGCGCCGTCAGCGGCACATAGCGCAGGAGCACGCCGGCGTGCACGGTGAAGTAGTCGACGCCCTGCTCGGCCTGCTCGATGAGCGTGTCGCGGTAGATCTCCCAGGTCAGCTCCTCGGCGCGGCCGCCGACCTTCTCGAGTGCTTGATATATGGGTACAGTGCCGATCGGCACGGGGGAGTTGCGGATGATCCACTCGCGCGTGGCGTGGATGTTCTTCCCGGTGGAGAGGTCCATCACGGTGTCCGCGCCCCACTTCGTGGCCCAGCGCATCTTCTCGACCTCCTCGTCGATCGAGGAGGCGAGGGCGGAGTTGCCGATGTTGGCGTTGATCTTCACGAGGAAGTTGCGGCCGATGATCATCGGCTCGAGTTCCGGGTGGTTGATGTTGGCCGGAATGATGGCGCGGCCGGCGGCGACCTCGTCGCGCACGAACTCGGGCGTGATGTAGTCGGGGATACGCTGCGGGAAACGGCGAAACACGCTCGGGGCGAAGGGATCGGTCGCGTTCGAGCCCGCGTGCCGGTGCTGCACGGAGTTTCTCGTTCGGCGCTCGGCATTCGCCCTTTCCGCCAGTCCCTGGTTCTCGCGGATGGCGATGAACTCCATCTCCGGCGTGATGATGCCCTGGCGCGCATACCAGAGCTGCGTGACCGGATGGCCGGCGCTGGCGCGCAGCGGCTTTCTCTTCAGGCCGGGGAACTCGACGAGGCGATTCCGCTCCGCCTTCGAGGCGAGGTCGGCGAGCTTGCCCGAGAGGTAGCCGTTGTCCATCGGTCGCACTTCGCGACCGGCGTATTCCGCCACGTCGCCGCGCGCCCGGATCCAGGCCGCGCGCGGGGCGGGCAGGCCCTGGGTCACGTCGCCGCCGAAATCCGGGTCGCCCCACGGCCCCGAGCAATCGTAGACGCGCACGGGCTCGTTCTTCTCGACCGCGCCGTTCAGGCCGCGGGTGTCGGCGAGCGAAATCTCGCGCATCGGCACGCGGATGTCGGGGTGCAGCGTGCCCGGAAGCGTGATACGGCGGCTGTTGGGCAGCGGAGTGCGGCTGGCGTCGTGGACGGCGGGGGAGGACTCGGGCGAGTTCATGGATGGTGATCGGACGAGAAACAAAAAGGCCATGTCCGCGGAAAGCGGCGCATGGCCCTGAGTGTTTCTTCGCTCCCTACGCCGGTGTGGACCGGATCAGGTTCAAAGGGTCTCTCCCGTCGGGACGGGAGACTCTCAGCCGTGGCGGCTCCCCTGCGTGCGTGGTGGTGACTGGATGAGTGCGACAGACAGTAGGTCGCGGCGGAGGCGGGTCAAGCGCCTGGCACGCCGGCTGGCCACTGCGTCCTCACTCATAGGGTAGAAGATAGACCTCGATGAGCGCTTCGCCGCGCGCCGCGGAATCCTGCGACACGACGTGGGTGGTGTAGCTGCCAGCCTCGAGGCGCATGAAGAGCGCCGAGTCTTGAGAGTTGCTTTCGAGGGCGAAGGCTGAGGCGAGGCCGAACAGCCAGCCCATGCCCTGCGCGTCGGGTCCATCGGTTCCCCACGTGCTGTTGGAGGCACGAGGCGTGCCTTGAGAGAAGAGCGTGATCGACGTGCCGGTCACCGGAAGTGGCACGTCGAAGTTCGCCAGCGAGGGTCCGACGCCGCGGACGAGGACCCAGCGGGGCCGGGGAAGGGCGAAGCCCGTGATGTTGGTCTCGCCCGGGTGGAGCCAGAGGCGGTTGCTGGTGTTGGCGGCGCCGGTCAGCGCCGCGCGCGCGTAGAATCTGAATCCCCCAAACGGGCTGAACGAGCCACCGTCGGCGCTGCCATCGGCGAAGGTGAGCGTGCGGGTGCGGTCGGGCACGAGGGTGCCTCCCGAAAACGAGAGTGTCGCCGCGAGCGGATCGCCTGCGGTGGGCGGCGTGTAGGCATAGGTGAGCTGTTCCGATCCGCTGTAGATGTATTCGTAGCCGGTGCCCGCTCCCCAGCCGACGCCGTAGATCCGCCGCGCGATGCCGCCCGGGCCGAGGTGGAAGAGCTCGGTGTGGGTATTCGATCCTGCGATGATCGTCTCCACGTAGAGGGCGTCCTCGATCGATGCGGGCGGCGAGGCGACCAGCGAGGCCGACAGCTCGGCGACCAGGAAGAACAACAGGGCGTGCATCCCGCGTGGGCTCGGGGTCATGGAGGCATCGTATCCGGCCCGATCACGCGGGCAAGACCAGCGCATGGGCCGGACCGTGCTGGAAAAGAAAACGCCGGCCGCGTGGGCGGCCGGCGTTGGTGGAAGCGGGAGCGATGTGCGCGCTCAGGGCGTGGTCGCGGGAGCCGGAGTCTCGGGCGCGGGCGGCGTGGTCTCCGGCGCGGCCGGGGCGGTGCGGTCCTGCCAGAAATACCTGCCGTCGTGCCTGGTCGCATCGATGCGGATCCAGATCGCGGCGCCGGCGAGGATGAGGAGCAGCACGATGTAGGCGCCCCACGGCGTGCCCTTCTCGGCGAACGGATCCTCCATCGTGCGCTGCGAGCCGGGCGGCAGCGTGGCGCGCTCGGTCAGCGACGTGCCGAACGGGATGTTGATCCGCACGCGGCCGTTCACGGCCCAGCCGTTGCCATCGAGGATCGGGCCGAGCGTGCGCTGGCGCAGCTTGAGCGCGGCGATGATCATGGCCGGGCCGGAGATGACCAGGATGATGCCGACGAGCACGAGCGGGTACTGCCAGGCCTTGAGCCCGAAGACGTATCCAAGGATCAAGGTCAGGGCGCTGATCGCGCCGGAGATCGCCACGCCGATGGCGGCGACGGCGCCGATGTCGACCTTCTTGGGCGGGGCGGCGGGCGCGGCCGCCGTCTTGTCGACGTTGGCGGCGGTGTCCGCGGCCTTGGCGAGCTTGGCATCCGAGGCGGCCTCGGCGGCGGCGGCGCGCTTGGCCACCTGCTCCTCGATCATGCGCAGGAGTTTTTTGTACGGGGCCCAGAACGCCTGGCGGATGCTGATCGGGTTGTCGACGATGCTGGTGATGACGGCGTCCCAGTCGCGGCCCTGGCGGTCGTAGAAGATGCCGTGGCGCCCGGCGAAGAGGAAGTCGCTGTCGCCCTGCGTGAAGCAGGCGGCGATGGTCATGGGCGCGCTGCCCGGGCGCGTGCAGTTGCAGTAGGCCACGTAGGTCTTGCTCATGGCCACGAGCGGGTTCGGGCCGTCGACGCGGATGCACAGCTCGCAGGAGCGGGCGTCGAGGTAGAGCGTGCCCGCCTGGAAGATCGCCAGCAGCCTCGGGTCGTAGAGGTCGGAAAACGACACGAAGTTCATGAGCAGGCGATAGAGGTCGCGGTGGAAACGCAGGAGCTTCTCCACGCCGGAGATCGCGGCGAACTGCGCCTCGAGCTTCCGGTCCTGCTCGATGAGGGCGCCGATCTTCTCGGCGGCCTTGGAGGCGAGGATCTCGCGCACGCGGGGCAGGCCGAGTCCGGCCACGGCGGCGCCGGCCTTGGCGGCGCTCCAGGCCTCGAAGGGCGCGAGGGCGCTCTTGAGCGT
>Ga0315910_10001355_pt1 | contig 22661 bp, 22 predicted proteins | sample EdamamesoilMG_FD_204470 | JGI IMG/M metagenome (GOLD analysis project Ga0315910, IMG submission 204470) | Garden soil microbial communities collected in Santa Monica, California, United States - Edamame soil | ecosystem: Environmental > Terrestrial > Soil > Garden | place: USA: California... | reverse complement strand
CCGCCCCCCGGGGGTGGGCGCTTGCCTCCATGGTGGTGATGCCCGGCGACGGCCCGGGCGACGGAGCGAGGAAAGCGGCGGTTGAGCTCGGGGACGAGGCCGGCGTCGGACCACCGCAACTCCCCGAGAACGCGATCGCCCGCGTGCCGCGAACCGCCGCTTTCTGCACGTCTCGGCGGTGTGCTGGGCGGCGATGTTCGGCGAGGAACTGCACGCGGTCAGTTGCCGCGAGCGGCGGCGAAGCGGATGGGCGTCGCTGCACGGGTTCACTCCTCGGCCTCGTCGTCGTCCTCGGGGTCGGGATGCGCCGGAGGACGGGCCCGTGTGGGGCCGACGTTGGCCCCGTGTCGGCCGCGTTCGCCGGGCTCGGGCTCGTCGTCGGGGTCGCCTCGCTTCGCGCGACGTGGGCCGGCGTCGCCGGCCACGGTTCCTTCCACGAACTGACCGGGCACTTCCTCGGGATCGCTCTCGAACGAGGGCGGCGGGGGATTTTCGCCAGTTTCCTGGTGACCACCCGGGAGCAAAGAACCGACCGCGTTCACTTCATCGAGCTCGTCCGTACGGCTGGCCTCGAGGGTCTTCATCATCCGGCGATGCCGCGCCTGCAGCTCCTCGAGCGAGAGGATCGCGTGGACCTCCTGCCGCGAATCGGCGCCGCCCTGCACGAACTCCTTGAGCCGCACCATGGTGTTGAAGTCGCCCGGGTTGTCGAACCGCACGCGGCCTTCGGAGAGCGCCTTCTCGAAGCCGGCGAGGTAGCTGTCGATGATGCGCAGCTCGTCGTCCTTCGACATCGCGCGCGCCGTCGCACGCAGCTCGACCAGCTTCTGGTCGGTCTTCTCCTCGATGCGGGCCTGGGTCACCTCGCGCCGGCGCATGCAGTTGTGCTTCTTGGCGTAGTCGGCGATCAGGCTGTGCGAGACGCCGTAGCGACGGCCGAGGTCGCGGTACGACGGGTAGACGACGGTGGTGTTCTTGCCGTCGTCGCACGCCACCACCTCGCCGAAGACGAGGACGCGGTCGATCTCCTCGTAGGGAAGCCGCGGGCCTTCACCCTTGCGCGGGCGCCCGATCGGGTTGCCGCTGTTGTCGGAGTCGCTGTTGCTCATCGCCGTGACAGCTCCCACCACTCGCGGACGAGCTCGAGGAAGTCTTCGAGGGGCAGCGCCACGAAGGCCGCGGCCCGGTCGTCGCGGATGACCGCCACGGGGATGCGGCCCTTCGGTGCGCTCGACTCGGCTTGTTTCAGGGCCGCGCGGACGTTGGGCTTCCGGCCACGCTTCGCCTCGATCCAGAACACCGGGCAGTCCACGTCGGCGATCTCTTCACCCGAGCGCGACTGCAGCCCGCGCTTCACCTCGGCGCCGGGCATGACCTCACGAAAACGCCAGACCAGCTCGCGCTCGAAGCCCGCACCCTTGCGCCGAGACATCGCGCCGCCCATCACACCGTCTCCGCATCCACGAAGCGCACGGGCAGCCCGCGAGCTTCGGCGCGTTCGATCTCGAGGCGCATGCCAGCGGTGATCGACTTCCCGTACACGCGCACCTCGTCGCTGGCGTCGAGCAGCTCGAGACACATCGCGAGGGCCTGCTCACGCTCGGTCGCCTCGTCCATGAACTGCGGCAGGTAGAGCTGCGGCGCGACGGGCAAGTGACCGCTAGCCGACAGCGCCTTGCAGATCTCGGTCACCCGCTCGACGTTCTCGGGGGGCGCGTTGCGGTACGGGTGGCAGACGTAGACCCGCCGCGTGCGAAAGCCCGGCACCTGCCGACGCTTGTCGAGACGCACCAGCTCGGCGGCGCAGTAGTGGAGCGCATCGAGGACCTCGGCGAGCGCCTCGCGATGATACTGCCGACCATCGTCGGCCTTCCACGGTCCGTACTGATCGCGACCGGCGTCGATGCGGCGAAGCAGCGTCCGGAAGATGGCGCGCTCGTCTCCGGCGAAGGCCGAGAGCTGGGCGTGGTCCTCCATGACGGGAAGTAGGCGTCGCGCGACCTCCAGGCTGGCCCGCGCGTCGTCGAGGGCCCAGTGCTCTTCGCCGCGCTCGATGCCGAGGTGCTTGCACACGGGCGTGAGCGACACCGAGTCGAGCGTTCCCGACGACAGCAGCGGCCAGGCAAGGGTCGCCGTGTCGAGCAGGTGGTGGTCGAGGTTCTCCGGGCGATGACCGACCCGCTTCCATGCGTCGTCGAGGAAACCGCGGTCGAAGGCGACGTTGTGGCCGGCGAGCATCGCTCCTTCGAGCACCGGCGCGAGCTGGGCCATGGCCTCGTCGAGGGAGACGGAATCGCCCCACGCCTCTTCGCTGTAGCCGTTGATGCGCAGCGCCTCGGGGTCGGCGTCCTCCATTCGCTCGGGTCGCACCTTGAGCGCGACCTCGGCCTCGACGACCAGCGTCAGGGGATGAACGCGGAGGACCGCCACCTCGATCAGCTCGTGACGGGCCGGGTTGAGGCCGGTGGTCTCGCAGTCGACGAACACCAGCGGCCGCATCACGCCACCTCCTTGGCCCAGAAGCGCGGCGAGTGGGTCTTCTTGGCGATGGCCTCGAGCTCAGCCTTGAGCAGGTTCACCCGCGGGCGGTCCAGCGACTTGTTCAGCTCCTTGAGCAGCGCTTCGAGGGCCTTGTTGTCGACCGAGGCGACGCGACCGAGAAGCTCGTGCCAGGCCATGCCGGTCTCCCGGCTGAGAAGCTCCAGCGTCCGGTCGAGCGGGTAGTCGCTCTTGCTGGTCTTGAACATGGTGTAGCGGACGCCGCCGAGCACCAACTCGTCGTGCTCTTTGAGCGCGGTCTTGAGCACGCCCTCCAGCTCACCCCTTGCGGGCGTAGAGCACCTTGGCGAGACGCGCGACCTCCTCGCGTTCCTTGGCGACCGCTTCGAGGTCACTCGTGTCCTCGCAGACGAACTCACGCTTGCCTTGCAGCGCATCGGCGTAGGCCGGGCAGTGCTGGCGGTGGTCGCAGTAGATACAGTTGGAGTTCAGCCGGGCCGGGAACTCGCGGGCCTTGCTGATCGTGGTGCCGAGGGTGTCCACGTAGCGGCGCGTGCCCTCGATGTCTTCGGCGCTGCGCTCGGTGGTCTGGCGCAGCCCATGCCGCAGCATCCAGAACGTCAGCCGCACCTTCTTCGCCCACGGCCACAGCTCCTGCGCCGCGAGGTGGTACAGCGACATCTGCAGACTGGCGTCGGTTTCCTCGCGGGTGAAGAGCTGGCGGTTGGTCTTGTAGTCGATGACCTCTACCGTCTCGTCGTCGACCCGATCGATGCGGTCGAGGTAGCCGATGACCTGGAAGCCGCCGATGGTGAGCCGGAACTCCTTCTCGACGGCGAGCACGTCGTGGTGATCGAGGATGCCCTGCTCGCGAACGAAGCGATGCACCAGCTCGAGCCCCTCGCGGAACACGTCGAGGCCCGACATGCCGGACGTCGCCCACGCCTCCTGCCACAGCTCGGCGGCGCGGTCTTCCGACAGCACGCCGACGCGTTCCTCTCGCATGTGCTCGAGCACGAGACCTTCGAGCACCGCGTGCACGGCCGAGCCGAACAAGAGCGGAACGCCGGGCTCGGACTTGAGCCGGTCGAGGTAGTGGAGCTTGTACGAGAGCGGGCACGTCTCGTACCTGGACAGCTTGGTGAAGCTCAGACGGGTCATTCGCTTGCCTCCGGTGGTGGTCGCCACCAGGGCAAAGCGCCGACGAAGACCGCCGGGGACAGCTCAGGTCGGCTTCGAGGCTTCGGCCTTCGCGAGCTTCTCGAACGAGGTGACCTTGGCGCCCGGGAACGCAGCGCAGACGGCGGTGAGCGTCGCCGCGTGATCGATGCGCAGCTCTCGTCGCTCCTGCTTGGTGTACTCGGGCACGATCCACACCTCGCCAATCTCCTCGGACGCGAGACAGACTTCGACCCCGAGCGCCTTGAACGAGGCGACGTCCTCGTCGGTCAGGTTGCGGACGAGGACGGCATCGCGGTCAGCCGTTGGCTGCTCCGTGACCGGGAGCGGTTTGGGCGTTGGCGATGGCGCGGGCTTCTCGGGCTTCCTCGGCGGCGGCTCCTCGGGGAGCGGGTTGCCGAAGAGGTCGCGCGCGGGCTCGGGCTTGTCCTCGGCCGGTGCAGGCACGGCCTGGCCGTTCGCCTTCACCCACTCCTCGCACATGAAGTGGTCCTCGCGAGCGCAGCTGCCGTTGCCGAGATAGCTGCGACACCGCTTCGACCCGGGCGGCGCGTCGTAGTCGGGACAGGTGAACGTCGCGGGCGCGGCCGGCTGGTCCACGACCGCGAGCCGGGCCTTCAGTGACATGGCTCGGCCTCGGCATCGGTCGCCGGTTCCTCCTTGTCGGGTTCGTCGCCGCGTTCGGGTTCGAGACCACGGGCGAGCATTTGGATCAGGGTGGCGGCCAGGATGTCGACCACCTCCTCGCGGGGCGGGCGACGGGCCTCAATCGGCAGAGCGCTTTTCATGGAGAACCTCCGGTGCATGTGTCCGGAGGGGCAAAGCGTCGGCGACGGCAAGAGGGGACGACGGCGTCGGCGCCGAGGGCGCCGTGGACACGGTGGACGCCTGTGGACGCGCACCCCGTCCCAGAAAAACCGGAGCCGATTCAGCCGGTTGAGTCTGTGTGGACAGGATGGACAAGATTCTTCTCTCACCTCTACGAAGAGAACGGGTGCCCACACAGGCGTGCTCCGGCGAGCAGATCAACGGCTCTCTGCAAGCTGCTCCCTGGTCGCGCAAAGCCGTCCACACCGTCCACGGGGCTCAACCACCTGGAATCGTGACGGAAGCCCGCGACCGGTAGCCTGTCCACGGGCGGCCACGGTCGCGTCCACATCCAAATACCGAACATTTGATGCACGGACATTTGTTCGGTAGTTTCCAGGGATGGCACGGGGGCTGACCGACAAGCAGAGAACCGTGCTCGAGGTGGTCGAGCGGTTCTGGCGCGAGCGCGGAATGGCGCCGAGTGTCGCTGACGTGGCCGAGGCCATCGAGGTGGGCCGGTCCACGGCCTACCAGCATCTGGTGGCGCTGAAGAAGAAGGGCTTCGTCGACCACGAGGAAGGAACCGGCCGAAGCTGGAAGCCGACCGGACGCCTACCGGACGAGGAGACCGGACCCGGGATCCGGAAGGTGCCCATCGTGGCCAAGCCGCCGCTGCGCAAGCGGGCGGCGCTCACCAAGGACGTCGACGGCTGGATCACGGTCGATGACGGCGACGAGGAGCTCTTCGCGGTGCGGGTCACGGAACAGCTCAAGGCGTCGTCACCAGACATCGCGATTGGGGACCTGGTGATCGTCGCTCGCGGCGTGGCGGTCGCCGCGGGTGACATCGTCCTCGCAGCGGCGTCCAAGAGCGCCGCCAGCCTCGTGCGCGCCACCGGACCCGGAGGGCCCGAGGTGATCGGCAAGGTGATCGAGGTTCGGCGGAATCTCCGCGGGAAGGAGGCGCGCTGATGGGACACATCCGCCTCGGCAGGCTCCCGCGCACGAAGCGATGGAGCGAGGTCGTTGAGCTCATCGGTGGCAGCGCGAGCTCCGCGGCGGTGGCCTCCGCGACCCTCGATGCAGCCGAAGGTGACCTCGCCCGCGCCGCATCCGATCCCGGTGTCCTGCGCTCGTTCTATCTGCTGACCCAGCTCCCCGACGCCGCACGCAGCGAGGACTTCGCGTCGGCCCTTCGGGGCTTGGGGATCGAGGTGTCCGCCTCGCCATCGACGGCCGAGCTATCCGCGGCGTTGTCCGACGCCATCGACCGCCACATCAACAGCACGAGGCGACGCACCGACCTCGGCGACATGGCGCAGTCCGCCGCGGTCGAAACGCTCGCCTCGCTCGTCAGCGGTCGCACCCAGAGCCTCTTCGGCTCGACCCCAGACGACGTTCGCCGCGAGGTCTCCAAGCTCGCCACCGAGAAGCAGTTCGGCACGGTCGCTCGCGACTTCTTCGCCCGCTTCGCGCAGCGCTTCTTGACCTACTACGTCAGCCGCGAGCTCCCACAGCACGTCGGCCCCGACAAGCGCTTCGGCAGCGCCGCCGAGCAGCGCCGATTCAACGAGGCCCTCGACCTTCACTGCAAGCAGGCCTCGAAGATCGTCGAGAAGTTCGCGGGCACCTGGTACTCGAAGGCGCGCTTCGAGAAGGCCCTCACCGAGGACCGAACCGCGCGCTTCGTCGGCTACGCGCTCAAGAAAATGCGGCTTGAGCTGCGGAGGGGGGATGCATGAGCTCCTCCGCGGGCCAGCGCTGGATCCTCTGTGGCGGGGCGAATCACGCCTCTGCGCCTGAGGAAGCGTTGCGCCTTGCGGTGTCGGGGCCGGACGCCAACCTCACCGTCGACATCGAGGGACTGGCCAGCAATCTGATCGCGAACATCCCGCCGGCGATGAAGGACCTGGTGCGCGTGGCCTCGTACGTCATCGCTGCCGACCAGGCGTTCCCGCGGGGTGATGCCGACCGCATTGACCTTGGTGACAACTGGCGTCGTGACCTGCATTTCGTGATCGCCGTCGAGGAGCCCGACCTGTGGAACTCGCAGGAGATGGTCGAGGCACTCCAGTCAACGATCGGCTTTCTCTCCGACGACAGTTACACCTTCGAGTTCGAGCCGCTCGCGAATCGAGAGCCCGAGCAGCTCAAGTTCACCGGCCCCGACGGTGAGCCGTTCATCGGGGGCTGGAACGATATCGACGCCGTCCAGCTCTTCTCGGGCGGGATGGACTCGTTCGGCGGTGCCGTACAGGCGCTCGCCATCGACAAGCAGAGCCCGGTGCTCGTCAGCCACCGGAGCGCGTCGAAGACCTGGAAGACCCAGCGCGAGTTGGTCAGTGACCTGGCGACCTGGTCCTCGCGCAATGGCATCCCGCACGTCGGCATCCAGGTCCACAAGCACGACAAGGCCCTGCGGAAAGAGCGGACCCAGCGCTCGCGCTCGTTCCTCTACGCAGCGATGGCGGGGACCGTCGCGCACATCATCGGTCACGACAAGATCCGCTTCTACGAGAACGGCACGACGAGCTTCAACCTGCCCATCTCGCCCCAGATCGTTGGTGCGCGTGCCACTCGGACCACTCACCCTCGGGTGTTGCTCGGCTTCGCCAAGATTCTCGGGTTGGCTCGGGGCAAGCCGATGGCGGTCGAGAACCCGTTCGAGCTCAAGACGCGCGCCGAGGTGCTGGACGTCATCAACAGCGCCGGCGCCGCGGGGATGCTGCGCCACACCGTGAGCTGCGCGCACGTCCACCGCAGCAGCACGATGCACCCGCACTGCGGTGTCTGCTCGCAGTGCATCGACCGCCGCTTCTCCGTCCTGGCTCGAGGGCTCGAGAACGAGGATCCGGAAGAAGGCTACGAGGTCGACCTCATCAAGGGCGAGTGGAAGAAGGACGGCGATCGGGCGCTGGTGCTCGACTACATCGATGCTGCCGATCAGTTCACGAGCTTCGCCAACGCGGACCGGTTCCTCGGCAGCTTCGGCGAGGCTGCTCGCGCCATCCCGGCCATGATGGAGTTGTCCGGGAACGACGGCGACACCGTAGCGAAGAACATCTTCGAGATGCACAAGCGGCACGGCACAGACGTCGGCCGAGTGATCTCCGAAACGCTGGCGAAGATGGCCAAGTGCATCCGCACGCCGGGCTCGCTGTCGTCGGACTCATTGCCGGCGATTCTGTTTGCGCGGGGCCAGCAGGCGCCCGGTACCGATCCGTCGTTCGACGCCGACCCAGCACTTCAGGTGGAGAGCGAGTACGTCTTCCGCCAGTTTGGCCAGAACTGGACGGTGCGGTTCCGCGGCGGCACGGCGTTCTCGTTGAAGCCCACGAAGGGGCTCACGCACATCCACACGCTCTTGCAGCGGCCCGGCGAGACCCTGGACGCTTTCGCGATGATCGACATCGTCGAAGGCAACGCGGTCGCGTCCCGTCCAATGGCCACGGCGATGGGGGCAGATGATGAAACGCTCAAGAGCGTTCGCGAGGCCTACGAGAAGCTGAAAGAGCAGCGCGACGAGGCCGAGGAGTTCTGCGACGAAGACGCCGTCGCCAAGTACGACGACGAGGTCGAGAAGCTCGCCCAGTACCTGGCAGCCGAGACGGGCATCGGCGGCAAGAAGCGCCGCGAGAACCCGGAGCAGAAGAAGGCGCGGATGACCGTGACCAACGCGATCAATCGCGCGCTCAAGAGCATCGGAAAGGCCAACAAGCCCTGCGCCAAGTACCTGCGCGAGCAGATCAAGACCGGCTTCTTCCTCAAGTACCGCGACACCGGCGTGGCCTGGGAGTCGTAGTTCGCACACCTGCCACGGCTTGCCGTCTCGCCCATAACCTGTTGGATTTTCCGCCAAATTCTGCCGCTACGCCGTTTGTAACGACTGCAACGCCCTGAGTTGCGCCTCCGGTTCGAGGCGTCCGGGAAGTCCCCGGAGCCCGAACAACCGGAGGACAAGATGCAGTCAGAAATTGGGCACCAGAACTCTCAGTGGCGCTGCCGCAAGTGCGGCACGCTCCTCGGCGTCGCCACTGGCGACGAGGTCGAGGTCCGCTACAAGACGGCCGTCTACCGCGTGCGCGGCGAGCTCGCGACCGACTGTCGCAAGTGCGGCACCGCGAACCGCCTCGACACCCGCCACGTCGACCTCCGTCACGAACGGAGGTGTGCGTAGCCGCGATGACCTTCGTCGTCGTCGCGGTGGTCGTGGCGGCGGCCCCTTGATCAACAACCAGTAACTGAGCGGCAACGCCAGAGGCTCCTCGAGGCCCATCGGCACCGCGCCCCAGCCGGGACGCGCCGATGGCCACCGCCGCGAGCGGAGGAGCCCATGGGCCTTCATCAGATGAAGTGCGCCCTCAGAGCCGAGGTGCGCGCAGAGAGAAATCAGAAGCGTTTTGAAGAAGCCAAGAAACACCAACTGGAGATGCGAGAGCACGAGACCGTGCTCAGCGTGCTCGCCGTCCTCGGCGACGAGTCGGCGCTGCGCTACGCGGAGAAGGAGGCGCTCACCCGGGCGCTGCTCCGCGAGCACAAGCGACGACCGCATCCGTTCTGGAACGCGGTCCTCGTCGTCGCCTTCTACCCGATGCTGGCGCGCCTGCGTGGCCGCATCTTCGGCGACGCTGTCCCGGGCGACGACCTCGATCAGATCGTGCTGTCGTCCTTCTTCGAGGTCGTCCGCGACTTCCCGCTGAGTCAGCGGCGCGACCGCACCTGCATGTACCTGCGCCAGATGACCCAGCGCGAGGTCTTTAAGCGGGTGCGTGCCGAACAGCGCGACCTCGAGCAGGTGCGCTTCGACGATCCCGAGGATATCTCGCGCCGGCAAGACGACCTGGAGTCCCTCGGGCACCTGTCGAGCTGGCCCGAGACCAAGCCGAACAAGCCGCGCCGCCGTGATGCGAAGGAGAGCGCCGCGCTGGTGTCGTTCCTGGTAGAGCACGCCGGTCACATCTTGGACGGCGACAAGCTCGAGCTGGTGGTCGCCACCCTGGTCCGCGGCGAGCTGCTGACGTCCTACGTCGATCGCGTTCACCCGGAGCTGTCCCCATCGGAGCGGCGGCGCACCTACCAGCGCATCAAGCGACGGCACTCGCGGGCCATCGCGCGGCTGCGTGAGGTGCTCGCGGATCTGCGGGTCGATTTCGAGTGTCCCCAAACCGCGTGTCCCCGACCGGACCCCACCCAGGCTTTGACCTCTCGTGACTCGGCAAGCCCGCCACGCGGCGGAACCACCCGAGCCCGCAAAGGAGGTCAGAAGCCATGAGCACCAAAGACCAGCGACCGGCGCTCACCCGCGCCTTTCGAGAAGTGACGCTCAGCCTCATCGGGCTCTTCGAGCTCTACGACGCCGAGCCCGAGCTCGTGGAGGCGACGGCCGATGCCCTCGGTCGCGTGTTCCGAGCCCACCTGAACCGCTCGGGTCCGCGCCCGAGCGACGAGGCCAAGAGCGCCCTGCACGGGTTGCTCGACGAGATGGATTCCCTGGCTGCCGAGGCGGCCTGAACAACCAACCCAACACTGGAGGACCAAGACAATGACGACTGCATGGGAAACGGCCACGACGATGGCCGACAAGCACGCGAACTCGGGCGGCATCTTCGTTCGGCTCGCAAACAACGGAGACAAGATCGTCGGCGCGTTCTGCGGCGAGCCCTACGCCCGCGAGGTGATCTGGACGGGCGAGCGCTACGAGCAGTTCGACGAGAACAACAGCGCGCACCAGGGCAAGCGGCCCAGCCTGCGCGTGATGCTGAACTTCTACGTGCCCGCCGAGGGCGCGATGAAGGTCATCGAGGGCGGCACGGTGTGGTTCAAGGACGTGCTCAAGGTCCGCGACAAGTACGGCCTCGACAAGTGGCTCTTCGAGATCGAGCGCCACGGCGATGCCGGCGACCCGAAGACGACCTACAGCATCCTGCCCGAGGAGAAGCTCGACGACGAGATGCGGGCGCGCATCGCCGCTGCCGAGGCGCACGACCTCAAGTCCATCGGTGCTGGCAACGACGAGGGCGACAGCAAGAGCTCAACGGCCGCCAAGAAGTCGAGCAACGCCGCCGGGCCCATCGACCCGCGCGTGGCCGGTGACCTGGTCGCCAAGCTCAAGGCCCTGCCGCGCTCGGACGTGGATGCCTTTCTCGCCGAATTCGGCGTGCAGCGGGTGCGCGACCTCGAGGCCAAGCACGAGACGGCCGCGCGGGCGTTCATCGACCAGCTGCTCGCCAAGCAGAGCCAGCCGGAAGAAGTGGACCCCTTCGCATGATGGGCGAGGCAACGGTGCAGGCGGTCGTCGACGGCATGATCCGGTTCAACCCGCGGGAGGTGCATCCACGCGCTATCGCGCACCTCCTTCGGGACCTGAGCTTCCCCAACCCCGAGTACATCTCGCGGGTTCGGTACGGACGCTGGGTGGGCACCACGCCCGAGGAGATCTCGCTGCTCGAGGAGCACGAGGGTCTCGCCACGGTCCCCCGCGGAGCCGTGGCCCTCGTTCGCGAGGCCGTGCGCGCTGCTGGACAGGACCTCGCCTTCGAGGACCGCCGCACCGTCTGCCCGGAGGTCGGCTACGACTTCGGTTTCGAGCTGCGCAGCTACCAGGAGCGGGCCGTCGTGGCCCTCCTGAACCGCATCCAGGGCTGCGCGGTCGTGCCGTGCGGTGGCGGCAAGACGGTCATCGGCACCGCCGCCATCGCGCGAACGGAGCAGCCCGCGCTGATCCTCGTGCACACCCACGACCTGGTCGAGCAGTGGGCGGCGACCATCCGCGATGCACTGGGCATCAAGGCAGGCATCATCGCCGGCGGCAAGCACCAGCTCGCCGACGTCACGGTGGCCACCGTGCAGTCCCTGGTCACCCTCGACGACGATGCCCGAGCGCAGGTCGCCAGCCGCTTCGGCACCGTCATCCTCGACGAGGCTCACCACGCCCCTGCGAGCGTCTTCCGTGAGGTGCTCTCGTGGCTACCCGGTAGGTTCCGCTTCGGGCTCACCGCGACGCCCGAGCGCAGTGACGGCCTCACGCCGATGCTGCACCTGTGCCTCGGCCCCGAGGTGTTCCGCATCGAGCACCAGGCGCTCGTCGATGCCGGCCACCTCGTCGTGCCGCGGGTGGTCCCGGTCTCCACTGGGGCGACGACGGACGCTGAGACCCACGCCGCCATCGTCAGCGACCTTGCGGCGGACCCGGACCGCAACCGGCTCATCGTCGATCTCGTCGCCCGTGAGGCAGCTGCTGGCTGCAGCGTGCTCGTGCTCTCGGGGCGCGTCGATCACTGCCAGCGGCTCGCCAACCTGCTGACAGCCACCGGAACCGAAGCGGTGGCGCTCACCAGCCGGGTCGCCAAGGGCAAGCGCAGCGCCATCCTCGACCGCTTCCGCGACGGATCGCTGCAGGTGGTCTGCGCCACCTCGTTGGCCGACGAAGGCCTCGACGTCTCCCGGCTCGAGCGGCTCGTGCTCGCCACGCCCGCGCGCGCCGAGGGCCGCACCATCCAGCGACTCGGTCGCCTGATGCGGCCCCACCCAAGCAAGCGCACGCCCGTGCTCTACGACCTGGTCGACAACATCGCGCTCGCCCGCCGCCAGTTCGCCGCGCGCAAGCGAGCCTATCGCAAGGTACTCGGGACAGAGGCCCTCCAGAGGTCCGGCACCCAGCAGCGGACCTTCTCTGCACCGGAGGGCAACGATGAACCGTGGCGCGCCATGGCGTGCTGAAGCACGCACCTCGATCAAGGCGCGGAGGTAGCCGATGGACGACGCTGCCTTTCGCCAGCTCGTGGATCAGGTCCGCGAGCGCACCGACCTTGCCGCCCTCGTCGGCGAAACGGTGCAGCTATCGCCCGCGGGCTCGGTGCTCAAGGGCCGCTCGCCCTGGGCGCGAGACACGAACCCATCGCTTGTGGTGTGGCCCCACACCCGCACGTGGCGCGACTTCTCCGGAGGGGGCTCGCTCGGTGGCGACTGCTTCGACTGGGTCGAGCGCCGCGATGGCGTGCCGTTCATGGAGGCCCTGCGCGCGCTCGCCGACCACGCCAACCTCGACGTTCCGGGCAGCAGCGACCCAGCCCTCGCCGTGGAGCTCGAGCGCATCTCCGAGCGCCGCCGCGTCGAGGCGCTCCTCACCGCCGCCGCGGCCTACTACCACGGCGTGCTGCCCTCGAAGATCCGCGAGGAGTGGTACCGCAAGCGCTACGGATTCAGTGACGAGACCATCGGCGAGCTGCTCCTTGGCTGGGCCGACGGCCACCTCTACCAGCACCTGACCGAGCTGCTGGGCGCGACCGAGGAAGAAGCGCTCGCCACCGGGCTCTTCGTCCGCCTCAAGGGCGGCCGCATCGAGGACTTCTTCCGGGACCGGCTGGTGTTCCCTTACTGGCGGCACGGCCGCGTCGTCTACTTCATCGCCCGCGCCACCGAGCACACCGGCGAGGAGCCCTGGGAGCAGGCCAAGTACAAGAAGCTGCTCACGCGCTCGGACCGGCACCCCTATGTCTCGGCCCACGTCGTCAACGAGACCTTCTACAACGAGGATGCCGTCCGCGGCGCCGATGAGCTGCTGATCACCGAAGGAGTCACCGACTGCATCAGCGCTATGCAGGCGGGCGTGCCGTGCATCTCGCCGGTGACGGTTCGCTTCCGCAAGCAGGACCACCGGAAGCTGGTCGCGCTCGCGGCTAGATGCTCCCGCGTCGTCATCTGCAACGACGCCGAGGAGAATGGCGCCGGCGAGGCCGGGGCCATCGAGACCGCCCAGGCGCTGCACGCTGCCGGCCGCGATGTTCGCATCGCCGTCATCCCGCGGCCGGAGGGCAACGACAAGATCGACGTCAACGAGGTCGTGGCCACCGATGGTCCCGACGCACTGAGGACGGTGCTCCGCAAGGCCAAGCGCCTGCCGGAGTTCCTCATCGAGCGCATCCCCGCCGACGTCTCCAAGGCCGACCTCGGCGAAGAGCTCAAGCCGGTGCTCGAGCTGGTGCGCGGCAGCGAGCCCCTCGTTCGGGAGGCCTTCGCCGATCTCATCCGCGACCGCTTCAATCTGCCGCAGACTGGGACCGCGATCTGGCGTCGCTGGATGCCGCAATACTGGCGCTCTTGGACGCGGCTACCGATGAGGCCGAGCTTGCGAGCAGCTTGGACCAAGCGCTGGCCGGGTCGCTTTTCGCTCGCCAGGTGGAGAAGTATCAAGAGGCCGAGCAGAAGCTGATTCGTGGGTTCGTAACGGCAAGGGCCGCTCGGGTATGGGCGCAGACCACTGAACCGCAGCGCAGGGGCTATCACGCTGCGGGCATCGGATTGACGGCGGGGCAGTTCCTCGACGCCAACTTGCAGAGGCTCGTGGAGCTTCTCGGTAGCGCTGAAGCAGCGATTGCAGAACGCAATATGGATGACGCGTCGTCCGCGGTGGTCGCCTTCGCAGAGCTCGTCTTTCAGACGGCCCCGTTCCGCGCGCCCAAGGACCTGCCCGCCAAGTGGACCGAGGCGCTGGACGCCTGGATGCGTGGCAAGTCATCGGCCGATGTCATCGGCATCTGTGATGACGACGGGGTCGACCTCCTGCAGGAAGCGCTGACGTACAGGCTTCCTTGGGCGATGGAAGCCGTCCGCGTGCACGCAAGTGCAGTCCCCTGCGAAGGAGCGGATGCCATCACCGGGTTGGCCGCGCTCGCCGTGGAGACCGGGAGCTGCGACAAGAGCGTGATCGTGCTCCTCCGGGCCGGCTTGAATTCGAGAGAGGCAGCGTTCGAGGCGGTCAGGTCGACGGGGGCCACGTTCGAGGATCGTGCCGGGCTGATGATGTGGCTGGGGTCCGATGAGGTCGAGGCGTTTCATGCTGACGAGGCCTGGCCGACGCCCCAGAGTCGTCATGCCTGGCTGCACTTCTACGAGGGCGAGGCGAAGGGCGACCGTCGCAAGTGGAGCCGCGAGACGCAGCGGTTGCGGGTGAAGTGGGCCGGTGAACCTCCAGACGTTGGCGAGCACGTGGTGGTGAAACCGGTCGACGGGGGTGGGCTCGTGCTGACGCCGTCGTTCGAGCCGCTCGGATCCCTCCTGAGGGCCCTGAAGCGCCCACGTCGGGACGTGGTGCGCGCGACCGTCGGCGAGAAGCCCGACACGGTGGACGTCGAGTACTTCGGCCCGAGGACACTGCGGTGACGGAAACGATGTCCCCATCCCGCAGTAAACCCGCCTTCGAGCATGCCGACGACGAAAAGGGCCGCGCTGTAAACCAGGCCCCCGCGCTCTCTCCCCGATCTCAGAGACAGAGAGCCGAGAACGCCCCGAGGCCGCCCTCGACGTGACCGCGCGTGATCTCTGCGAGCTCGCGGCCGAGACCGTCGCCACCGTCACGGATCGCGTAGAAGCCTGCGAAGACTGGGGGATTCAAGAAAAAGCCCCGGGCGTTTCCGACCGGGGCTTCTGTGAACTGGTGGCGGCCCACCTTTTGGTGGACCGCCGTAAATGGCTCCAGCGGTAGGACTCGAACCTACGACCCGGCGGTTAACAGCCGCCTGCTCTGCCAACTGAGCTACGCTGGAATGCGCGGCGAAGACTAGTCGCGCCGAGCGGAACGTCAAGGAATTCGGGAGCGCATTCGTCAGTTTGCTTCTGGCGGGCGAAAACACCTGCGGGCCGCGGCGACCCTGTGGTCGCGCCGCCAGCGGGGAGCCGCGAACTGGCCCCACACGGTCGGCCGGCGTTGACCAGCGGGCGTCGGCATGCGAAACGCCGTCACCAGTGGTTCAACATGACCAACCCGAGGACGCGGACGCGGCCACAGGCACGGCCTCCGCCTCCAGCCCGGCGTCGTCCGCTTCCACCTCGCAGGACGCCGCCCGTGCTGCCGGGCGCGGTGGCCTCGCCGTCGCCGCGGCCAAGCTCTACTTCATCGTGGTCGGCCTGGTGCAGCAGATCGCCCTGAAGGCCGTGCTGGGCTTGCAGGGCTACGGCGACCTCTCGACGGTGCTGTCGGCGGCCAGCGTCACCTACAACCCCATCACGTCGACGTCGATCCAAGGAGTGAGCCGCGCTGTCGCCGGCTCGCCGGAGGCTGAGCAACCGGAGTCGCTTCGCCGCACCCTGCTCGTGCATCTCGGTCTGGCGGCGCTGTCGGCCGTGGGCTTCTTCGTGTTTGCGGAACCCGTGGGTACCTGGATCGGCGCGCCGCACGTGGTGCCCGCCCTCCAGATCCTGAGCGTCATCTTGCTGCTCTACGGCGCCTACACTCCGCTGGTCGGCGCCCTCAACGGCACGCGGCGCTTCTTGTGGCAAGCCGCGCTCGACGTCACGGCCGCTACCCTGCGCACCTGCGGCCTGATCGGCGGCGCCTGGTGGTTCGCCAAGAGCACCGCCGATGAGCTCGGTGGGGTCGAAGGGGCTTCCCTAGGCTTCGTGGGCGGGGCTGTCGCCGTGACGGTGCTCGCGCTCGTGGTCGTCGGTACCGGCAAGAGCGGGCCCCGCGGCATCCGCACGGGCGCCCACATCGCCTACATCGCCCCGCTGCTCGGGGGACAAGTGCTGCTCAACCTGCTGTTCCAAGCCGATGCGCTGTTGCTCCGGCGCTTCTCGTCCGCTGCCGCCGTAGCCGCCGGCATGCCCGTCGAAGCCGCGGGTGATCTGGTGGGCGCCTACCGCGCCGCCCAGCTCTTCTGCTTCCTCCCCTATCAGCTCCTGCTCGCCGTCACCTTCATCCTGTTCCCCATGCTCGCCACCGCTCACCGCGACGGCGACACCAAAGCCGTCGCCGACTACACCCGCGCCGGCCTGCGCCTCGCCCTCGTGCTCGCTGGCATGATGGTCAGCGTCACGAGCGGCATCCCCGCCGAGCTCATCGCCCTCGTCTTCGGCCACGACGCCGCGGCGCTCGGCGGAGGCCCGATGCAGCTGCTCTCGCTCGGCCTCGGCGCCTTCGCCCTGTTCGGCATCTTCACCTCGGTCTTGAACAGCATCAAACACGAGAGCGCCAGCCTCGCCGTCACCCTGGTCGCCTTCATCTTGGTCGTGGCGCTCTGCTATCTCCGCGTTCCCGCGGCCGAATACGGCCCCGACATCCTCTGGAAGACCGCACAAGCCACCACCATCGGCCTCGTGCTCGCCACCATCGCCGCAGGCTGGCTCGTCAAGCACTACGCCGGCGCCCTCATGCCCATCGGTACCAGCCTGCGAGTCGCTGCCGCAATGGCCGTCGCCATCGCCCTCGGCCGCTTCCTGCCGGACGCAGGCAAGCTCATGACCATCCTCCACTCGGGCCTCATCCTCGCCGCCTACGGAGCAGTCCTGGTCGTGTCACGCGAGCTCAACAAGAGCGATCTCGCCAACCTCAAGGCCATCGTCACGCGCAAGAAGCGCTGAGCCTGGCCAGGCCGACGCCCGCGACGCGCGAAGCGCGGCCCCCGGGGAGCGCGAAGCGCGGCCCCCTACTCGCGCTTCAAGATCATCAACTGCACCCGCCGATTCCGCGCGCGATTCGCGTCCGACACATTCGGCAACAGCGGCTTGTCTTGCCCATACCCCTTCGCCGTCAAGCGACTCCCCTCAATCCCCAGCCGCATCAACGCCTCCTTCACCGCCTCCGCCCGCTCCTGACTCAACCTCAAATTATACGGCGCCGCCCCCGTATTATCCGTGTGCCCCTGGATCTCCACCAAAGCCAGCTTCGGATTCTTCACCATCACATCCGCAATCTCTTCCACAATCCCCATCGAATCCGGAAGAATCTCCGCCGAGTCGTGCTGAAAATGCACCGTCTCCGCCAGCTTGATCTCCTTCGCCGTCACCACCACCTTCGGACGCTCCGGCCGCTTGTTGAGCGTCAACTCAACCCGCAAATCCTTCTGCCCTTCGACCGTGTGCTCCGTCACGCTCGTCAAATACCCAGGCGCTGTCGCCGTCACCCGCGCCACCCCCGCCGGCACGTTCTCGAAGCGAAAGCTCCCACCGTCGTCCGCGTCCAGCGTCAGCTCCCGCTTCAGCTTGTCCTGAATCGTCACCTTCGCGCCCACGATAGGATCGCTCGACTTCGAATCGAGCACTGACCCGAGCACATTGCCCACCTTGGGCAACGCCTCGAGCTCGCATTCCACGCGAACCACCACCGGTCCGCCTCCCGGCCCCATCTGAGGCCCCTGCGGCGGCGGCGCCATCCCCGGTCCTCCCGGACCCGGCGGCGGCATCGGCGCGTCTGGCCCTGGATACGGCTGCATCCCCGGCTGCGGCGGCGGCGCTGGCGGCGGCATCGGCTGCATCGAAGGATCCGTCGGTTGCATCCCCGGCTGCGGCGGTGGCGGCATCGGCGGCGGCGGCACCTGCCCGAGCCCCGGCACCGCGACGCGGATCAGCGGCTGATACGGTGGCAATGGAGCGTACTCCGGCTGCCCCGCGGGCGGCGGCCCAGGTGGCGGCGCCGGCGGCATCGGCTGCATGCCCGGCTGCGGCTCGGCCACAGGTGGCGGCGCGAACGGCGGATTCTCCATCGGACCCGCCTCGCCTGGCACCACGGCCACGCACTGACCCGGCTTGTAGCCTTCAGCCGACACGTTGAACGTGTAGCTGCCCGGATCGAGGTTGATCGTCTGGAACGTACCGTCCGAACCCGTCACCATACCGGTGATCGTGCGGCCGTCGTAGCGAACGATCGCATCGGGAACTGGCGCACGCGTCGTCTTGTCGACCACCGTGCCACTGATGTAGCGCTCCACGGGGGCTGGCGGCGGCATCTCGCGCTCCACCTCGACGCGCTCGATGATCGGCTCCGGCGGCTGCGTGTCGACCGAGTACGCGAAACCGAACCAGAAGTTCCAAGGAGCTTCGGGCGCCGTCTCCTCGAGGAACGTCGACGTCCCGCCCGTGCCGATGTCCACGGCCAGCTGCAATGCCAAGCCGCGCCCCGTCCAAGGGAACACGCGCGTGCCCAGCGACAAACGCGACGGGGAGGTCGAAAAGCCGGCTTCCTCACCCAAACAGTGGTCACCCACGACTGCTGCCTCGTCGATGTTGCAGACGTACCCCTGGCGATTCACCGGGACGTCGATGCTCCACTCCAAGAACGGGCGCAGGTACTCGTGGATGTACTCCGCACCGAGTCCGATCTGGAACGCGTCCACGCGGTTGATGTTGAGCCCGAAGCGCTCGATGCGCGTGATGGGGCCGCCGCGGCCGTCGGGTGGCTCGGCGCTCTCGATGTCTTCGACCACCTTCGCCGAATTGTCGAACTTGTAGCCCAGGTTCAGGTGCGCCCTGAGCGGGATGTTGTCCGCGGCGTTCGCGTGGTTGTTGAGGTCCATCGTGCCCACAGCGCGGAGCGCGAACCCCGTACCCGAGCCGTCGACGCCAATGCCGCCCGTGCCCATCAACAGCAAGAGCTCGGCTTCTCCGCCGAAGAAGAACATCGTGTCGGGTTTCATCGGCATGAACGCCTTGAGGCCCAAGTTCATGTCACCGAGCACCTGCAACAACTCGGGCGACAATCGATTGTTAGAGCTCGCTGAGTTGTAGAAGCCCATGTAGGCTTCCAGGTACGAAGCGACGGTCGCAGAAATACCGAGGTTTGCCGTCACCCGCTGCGCGTCGTCTTCGGCGTCGTCCGGCACACCCGTCACCGGGTGCACGCACGGCGTGCCCTCTCCGCACAAGAACCCCGAGCCTGCAAAGTAGCTGCTCCAGAGCGAGAAGCGGAATGTCCCGGGCGCCCCGGACCCCGCCTCACGCACGCGCAAGAGCCCCGTCGAAGCACCAATGGTGTTCTGAACGTGCATCGACTGCGCGCGCCAGTCGCTGGCTGGCTCAGCCTCCGCACCTTCGGCGCTGCCCTCGCTGCTGCTCTCGAACCCCTCACCACTCGCCGACGCATCCCCCGAATAACTGAAACTTCCGTCGTCAGCCGGTTGCGGCCCTGGCGGCGGCATGGGCGCCGGTTGTTGCGGCGCCATCGGCGCCGGCGCGGGCGTCATCGGCGGCGCCGGCTGCGGTTGCATGCTCGGGTCCATCGGAGCGGGCCCCGGCGGTGGCATGCCCGGTTGAGTGGGTTGCGGTGGCGGCGGCAAGGGCGGTGGTGGCTGTCCCAAAGCCACACCACTGGCCACAGCCGATCCCAGCAAAAACAGCGACGCTAGACGAACCTTCCTCATGCTCCTCGATGCCCCATTCGCGATTGCAGCGCGTGCTCGTTCGGGCAAGCCCTGCTGCTTGAACTCATATTTCCCACGTACCGCGCCGTTTTATCATTGATTCTAGGCACGTGCCGAATCCCGGACGAACTTTGTCATTTCGAACCCGCGCTCCTTCGAGCCACCTGCGCTGCCGCCGAACCATGACGGCCGGCCGGTACGTGGTCTCGGGAGACGCTCGGCGCAGTTGCGGGGCGAAGCTTGTCCACGCTCGCCAACGTGGGTTACACAGGTAGAGTCCAAGAGTCGCGGCGAAAAGCTCAGGTGAAGTTGAGGGAAACTTGGCTCAGCCGCTGATTCAGGTGTCGGATCTCAGGAAGGAGTTCCGCCATGGCCTCTTTCGCAAGCGCGTCGAGGCCGTCAAGCGAGTTTCCTTCCAGGTCAACCAGGGTGACATCTTTGGCTTCCTCGGTCCGAACGGGGCCGGCAAGACGACCACCATCAAGATGCTGACAGGGCTCATCTCGCCCACCTCCGGCAGCGCCCAGCTCTTCGGTAAGAACATCCCTAGCCCCGAGGCGATGGAGCACATCGGCTTCTTGCCCGAGAACCCATACGTCTACCCCTACCTCAGCCCCCGCGAGTTCGTGGAGATGTGCGGGCGGCTCTCAGGAGTCTCTCGGAAGAGTGTGCGCGATCGCACCCGTCAGGTGCTCGAGCTGGTCGGCATCCTGTACGCGGCGGATCGTCCGGTGCGGCGCCTGTCGAAAGGCATGTTGCAGCGCACGGGGCTTGCGGCGGCGCTCGTCGCGGACCCCGAGCTTCTGATCTTGGACGAGCCGATGAGCGGCCTGGATCCGGTGGGGCGCAAAGAGGTGCGCGACCTGATCCTCAGCGAACGGGCGCACGGGCGGACGATCTTTTTCTCGACGCACATCCTCACGGACGTCGAAACGATGTGCGACCAGGTCACGATCCTGCGCAAAGGCGAAGTGGTCGTGAGCGGGCGGCTCTCGGAGCTGTTGCGGGGGTCGGCGCAGCGCAGTGAGGTGGTGGTGCGGTCGGAGAGCGAAGAGTTCGACACGTGGTGCCGGGCGGAAGGCTACGCGGTGCAGCGGGTGCGGGAGCAGGTGACGCTGGAAGTAGTGGGGAAAGACAAAGTAAAACCGCTGCTGCAGCACGCGCTGGATGCGAACTTGGAAGTCGTCCGGGTGATGCCGCGCAGCGAGACGCTCGAGGATTTGTTCGTGCGGGAAGCGATTTCGCCAAAGGGGCCGGGCGAGCACGGCACCACCGGCGAACCCGACGTCGAGTCGAGTTAGCGCGAGCGTACTTGGGTCCCGGGCTCATGGAGTCGGCGTACGAAGCTTGTCTTTGTGCTGAGCTGACGGAGCGACGGCTCGAGTTCGCACGCCAAGTACCGATCCCGATACGCTACAAGGGTGCGCATGTGGACTGCGCCTATCGCGTCGATCTCATCGTTGGAGGCTCGATTCTGCTCGAACTCAAGGCAGTTGAGCAGTTGCTCCCGATCCACGACGCACAGGTAATCACGTATTTGCGGCTTGCTCAGGTGTCGGCTGGCCTACTCGTTCAATTTCAACGTGAGGTTCTTGCGACACGGCCTGCGGAGACTGACCCCCCAAGTTCCAGAATCCATCCGCCGTTCAGCCCACGAGGATCGCTGATCACACCAGAGGTTCAACCAACGTCGACACCGCATCCTAAAACCCGCTCAGCGGAAGCCCATCTTGCCGATGGCACCCACGAACACCGTGTACGAATCCCAAAATCCTTCCGCCCTTCTGCCCTTCCTGTGAAAAATCAAAGAGCTAACGGTCGGAGGCGTCCGGATCTGATTTGGGGTCGGGGGCTTCTGGCGCGGCGGGGGTCGCTTCGGTGGCGGCAGTGGATTCGGCAGCGATTTCGCGCAGAATTTCGTCGACGCGGCGGGAGTGGTCGAGGCCGGTGTCGTATTTGAAGCGGAGCTCGGGGACGCGCTTCATGCGGAGCTTGGGAGCGAGCGAGCGGCGCAGGCGCATGGCAACGCGGCCGAGCGCTTTGAGGGTCGACTTGCGCTGAGCCTCATCGTCGTCGCCGACGAGCAGGCGCACGGAGATCCACGCGACGCCGAGGTCGTCGGGCAGCTCGACGCTCGTGACCACCACGTGCTCGAGCCGCCGATCGCCGAACTCGCGGGCGAACGCCTGGGTCAGGTGCTCCTTGATGCTCTCCGCCACGCGGCGGCCACGCATGCCGGCCGCGCTCATGCGTCCTCGTCCTCGTCCTGATACTTGTCGGCGATCACCGACTCATCGAGGGCGTGTTCGAGGCCGCCCTGCACCGAGCTGCCACGCGTGCCGAACGGGATGACTTCGTGCGCCGAGTCGACGAGGAGCGCGTCGGCGAGGGAGCGACCCATGCCGAGCGCTTTCTGCAGCACCTCTTCACACAGGGTAACGTCGCCGCTCACCGTGCACAGGCCCAGGGTGGCGAGCTGGTAGCTTTCGATGTCACCCAACTCTGCCACCACGACCGGTAGGCGCGCCTTCAAGCGCTCTTTGTAGCTCTTCACGACGCGGCGCCGGTCTTTCAGAGACCGCGCGCCCGGCAGGCGGAGCACGACGCGAGCGACGCCTACGAACATTCACGAGGTGTACCACGTTCAGCGCGACCGCGCCGTTCCGGCGACCGCGCCGTTCCGGCCATAGCGGCGCTCACAGCGACTGCTTGACTTCTTCGACCTCGAAAGCCTCGATGATGTCGCCGATCTGGATGTCGTTGAAGCCGTCGAGCGACATACCGCAGTCGAAGCCTTCCTTGACCTCGCGCACGTCGTCCTTGAATCGCTTCAGGTTCGAGAGCTTGCCGCTCCAGATTTCGGACTTGTCGCGCATCAGGCGCACGCCGCCGGAGCGCTTGACGACGCCTTCGATGACCATGCAACCGGCGATCATGCCCGCCTTGCTGACCTTGAACAGCTGCCGGATTTCGGCCTTGCCGGTGGCCTTCTCGACCATCTTCGGCGCGAGCAGGCCTTCCATCGCGGCCTTCACGTCGTCG
>Ga0315910_10001353_pt1 | contig 22673 bp, 18 predicted proteins | sample EdamamesoilMG_FD_204470 | JGI IMG/M metagenome (GOLD analysis project Ga0315910, IMG submission 204470) | Garden soil microbial communities collected in Santa Monica, California, United States - Edamame soil | ecosystem: Environmental > Terrestrial > Soil > Garden | place: USA: California... | reverse complement strand
TGGTGCCCTGCGCCCGCCCCCGCGCGCGGCCGGTGGTGGTGGCGGGGCGGGCGGCGCGGGCCGCCCCCGCCCTCGCCCCGCCGCCCCCCGTCATTCCCCCACTGGCCCCGCTGCTTCCCGATCCCACGCCTCCGGCGGCCTCGTTGCCCCCACTCGCGAGCGCACCCCCCGCTCCCAGTCCTTCCCCCCCGCCGATACCGCTTCCACCGCTTCCTCCCCCTCCGCTGGCGAGGACATCCCCCGGCGCGCCTGCGTCCGCACAGGCCAGCGTGATTCCAGAAAGACCGGCCCAGGCAAGCAGGCGGATGATCGACGAGAGCGCCAGCGTCATGACGACATGCATGCCCCGGCGCCCGCATTCGATCACACGAGCGGTCGCGCCGGCGCGTGCGTCAGCACCTCGTCAGTCGAGAGGCTTGCGTTGAATGTAGGTCCCCGTGGTGTTGTAGAACCAGTCCGGCAGGCCGAGCCACACGTCCTCGGAGTGGATCGTGTACACCCAATCGCAGTCGCCGCGCGACACGAGACCCGTGTACACCGTCAGGTAGCCTTCATCCTCCTCGTAACGTGAGGCGAAGTACCGATCGTCGGCGACTCGCAGCTCCACGTACGGTAGTCCGGGCTCGAGTGCCAGCCGGTCGACGAGCGCGCCACCCGATTTGGGAAGCGCGCTGAGCTGATCTTCACGGAGAAGCAGCACTTGGTCCTGCCAGAGCGCGAAGTCCTCGCTGACGTCGCTCAGGAGCAGCTCCGTCGAAGTGGGATTGTCCAAGGGCGCGCGGTAGAGCTCGTCGTCCGTGGTCGTGAAGTAAATGTGCGTCTCGTCTGCAGAGATGGACCTGGGCATGCCCCAAATCACCTGTCGGGATTCCTCCCCGATCCTGTGCTCGAACACGCCGGAGTTCGCACCGAGGTCGTGGGAAACGTAGGCAAGATCCCCGAAAGCCGCGAAAAGCGTGGGAGCAGAGCCGCCCACGTCGGTCGGCTGGTAGTTGGTAGTCCCGAGCTCGAACTCGAGGAACCCGTTGTACGCGACGGTTGGGCTCTTGCCCCAAATGTACGCTGCCGCAGCGGTCATCTCCAAACGCGTCGGTTCCTCGAGCGTCGCGGCGGCGACCTCGATGTAGCTCCCGCTCACGTTCATGCGAAAGAGCGAGCCGGGATAGCTGCCACCGGAGGGAACATTGCCCTCGGTCAGCCAGTAGAGGTACTCATCGACCACGCCGATCCCGACGATGGGAAAGTCCGCACCGAGGACGAGCTCTGGTTCTTCCGGATGCTCTCCGCCATAGCCTTGCGACGCGCCGGACGCGTACGACTCTCCCCCGCCCGACGGCACGTGCCACGAGTCGCCGCCAGCTCCTGGCACGTGGCCGCTGCCCCCGTTCCCCGTTCCCCCACCTCCGCCCGGCACATACGGGACGTCGAGCATCTTGCATGCCGATAGCAGCACGGTGGGGACCACGAACGCCCAGGCCAATATTTGATTGCGCATACGAACTACTCCTCCACTCCGGGTAGTTCCCCGTCTGTTGCCGGATGTTTGGTTTGCGCATCCATGAGCGACTTGTGAAGGCGCCGGGCCGAGGCGCGAATCGAAGACGTGCTACCCGTCCTGGCCAGCTCATCGAGCTCGGTCACGAGCTGCTGGTCGGGGCCGCTGACGCCGACGGCACCGAGCTCGAGCCGAATGCGCACCAGGCGGGCGCTATCGCGAGTCTCTTCGTCATTGCTGGCCAAGAGGGGCGCCAATGCCACCTGAGCCGCAGGCCAGTCACGTGCCTTCATGGCCTCCGTCACCTTTGCCCAGCTGACGGTCGCGTCAGTCTCCGGTTCTCGGCTCGGGGCTGGATCGCCCGGGGCGTCCGCTGCCGTCACGGCGGCGGAACTTTCACCCGGGGGGCCTGCCTCGGAGCGGGGTGCCGTGGCCGACGCGGCCCAAGAGCCCGCCTCGACGGGAGCACTGTTCAACGAGCGCGCGGGCACTGGTGAAGCTGGGACGCTACGCGGGCTCTCGCTCGGGCGGTCGCGCTCGATTCCGAGCGCCAGGTCGCGCTCGAGACTGGGAGCGATCGGAACCGGTTCGTCGGCTGGTAGCCCCCACAGAAAGAAGGCTCCCGCCGCTGCGAGCAGCGCGACGCCTCCCGCTGAGGCCATTCTCACGAGCGAAGGAGCCAAGCGGGACGCGCGATGGGGAAAGCGGATCGCCGTCGGCAGGTCCTCGCCGGAACGCAGCGCGCGCAGGTGAGCGTAGCGGCGCAGGACGGCCTCGTCGCTGGGCGCGGTCGCTTCGAAGGCCTCCCGCATCTTCTGCCCGATTTCACTCGATTCCATGAGGCACCTCTGCATGCGTGAGCTCGGAAAGCTCGCCTCGTTCAGGTTGTCCGAAATAGCTATCCTGTCGGAGGATTTCTTCGAGCTGGCGGCGCGCATCTCTGAGGCGCGTCCTGACGGTTGGTTCCGGGGCGTCGACGATTCGTGCGATCTCGGCCGTCGGAGCTCCGGCAATCTCGAACAAGGTCAGCACGGCACGCCGCTTCGGCGTGATGCGATCGAGCGCCGCATACAGGCGCGTCGTGCGCTCACGCTGTTCGAGCGTCGCTTCGGCGCTCATGTGCTCGTCGGGCACCTCGGTCGGCGCGTCGGTCTCCAGGAAGCGCGCCCGGAAGCGATAGCGGAATCGCAAATGCTTGAGCCAGACGCGGTAACACACGCCGTGGGAGAACGTGCTGAACGAGCTGCGGCCCTCGAAACGTGCACGCAGGAGCTGTTCGAGAGCAGTTTGCACGAGATCATCCAAATCAGGCCCTGGTCCAGCCAGGGTGAGCATCTGCCGGTGCACCAAGAGCACGAGCTCTCGGTCACCGATCGGGCGAGCCGAGGGTGTCGCCGCCGGCTCAGACCTAGTGAACGATTCGACTTCGAGCGGATGGGGTGATCTTTCGTTGGCCAAAAATCCCCCCCTCGATGACTGAGTTCCCGGCACTCAGCAAGATGTGCGTCCCGCCCTCCGCTTTTTCATTCCCTGCTCGTCCGGCAGGAAAAGCGGGGTCCCCTCTTGGCGCATCCCGTGTCCTTCGGCAGGCTGTCGGCGTGTCTCGCGTCTCTGCGGCGGGCAAGGCCATGAGTTCTTTGCCGGCCTCAGCTCTCAGCCTCACCGTCCTGCTCGCCGGAACCACGATTCCGCTCCGAGCACACGCACGAGCGACGGCGGCTACCGCAACACCCACGACGGCTCCCACGTCGCCAGCACCGACGCCTGAGCCAGCCTCGACGCCTGAGCCTTCCTCCCCCGAGGTGCGCGTGGAATGTCCCGAGCTCGCCGCGGAAGCGCGCGCCGCAATCGAAGCGCGACACCTGAGCGAGCTGCTGTCCCAGCAGGTGCCCGCCGGAACGCTGCGCCTCGTCTGCTCGAATGATCGTGTGACGGGCACGTGGGAGGAGAACGGCGCGGTGCTCGAGTCACGTTTCCTGTCGCGCAACGCCGGCGAAGATGCAGTCGAGCTCCTGCACTGGCTCGCGTCCGTGCTCCTCGAGATGCGTCGGGAGCGCGTCGCGAGCGCTACTGAACCGAGCGATCCGCCCGTGGCCACGGCCGCTCCTGCGCTGGTAGCCGCCGGCACCACCACGAACGCCGCCGTCGCGGACCCTGGACACAGCAACGTCCAGGCTGAGCCCACGACATCGCCGACGGCCGCTCCGGCGAGCGCGCCGCAGTCAAGCGAGCGTGCCCCGAACCAGGACTCTCCGGCGTCCACGGATGCATCGGCTGCGACACTGAGTCTGGACGCATCTTGGGTGTATGCGCACTTCGACACTCAGGTTCCCGGCGCTACGGGACCGCGACTCGGGTTCCGCTACCGCCTGCTCGGCCAGTTCCACGTCGGCGTCTTGTTGGATGCCAAGGTCGCGCTCACACCCGGTGGCGACGCGACACAGGGGTTCGGCTTGGTGGATGTCGCCGTGGGCGTGAGCGCCAGCTACGAGCCACTACCGTTCATCTCGGCGAGTGTTGCTCCCGTTCTCGTCGTCTCGAGCTTCACGGCGCCCGCGGGCACGAGCGCCCCGACGTCGGCGGTCGTGGCGGGTGGCGTGCTCCTGCTCGCGCGCGGCAAAGTGCCTCTGCGCCCCGTCCACCCGTTTCTGGAGCTCGGCGTCCAAGCAGCTGCGCCCCCACGCCAGGCCACGCTGGCAGGATCTCCGGTCCTCACGGTGCCGGCTTGGCAGGCGCAGGTCGCGCTCGGAGTCGAAATCCCGCTCTAGCGACACCACCTGTGCCATTGTGCGCCACGGCCGGGCCATCCGAGTACGAAGCCCGCGCTGGGCCTGCTGGAAGCCCGGCGAGCAGCGCCTGCGCCGAGTGGCACAATCCCTGCTTGGCTCGCAGCGTATGAAGACTCGGAATGTGTTCGTGACTGCTGGCGCGGTCGGGATCTTGAGCTTGATTGTCTCCGCCTGCTCAGGAGATCCGGCACCCGACGGGGGCACCGGCGGTGGCGGCTCCGGAGGGAGCGGAGGTTCGACGGGCGGCGGCGGCACCGGAGGTGGTACGGGCGGCGGCTTCGCGGATGGTGGCGGGCCGCCAGCCGGCGGTACTGGTGGACTCGGCGGCGACGGCGGCTCCGGTGGTCTCGGGGGTTTCGGAGGCAACGAGGCGTGCAGCTGTGACGAAGCGTGGTCGCTCGAGTGCTATTGCAGCGCGTATCGCTGCCCCACCTACGAAGAGGCGATTGAGGAGCCCTTCTGCCCGGGGAGTGGACCCAACGTGCCGCAGGTCGTGACGGGGTGCGGACAAGTCCTCGTTCAGCTTCCCGCCGGGGTCTCGATGGCAACGTTCATCTACGATGCGGACGACCTCAGCCTCATTGGTGCAGGCCACGTGGCTGACCTCGCGCACGGCGTCTGCGACGACAACGGCTACTACGGCGGCCAAGGGCCAGAGACCTGCGGCGACTTCGAGACCGAGTCGCTCTGCGAGTGAGGTCGGCTGTGTCCCGCGCGGCGGAGCAATCCGCCGCGGCGGGGCGCATGAGCCGCCCTGCGCTTTTCGGCGCCCGGCCAACAGGTTCTCGTCGGCAGGGTGCTTTCTTCAGCACCCAGCCAAGAGCCGGTCTCAAAACCGACGGAGGCCGATCTCGAGGTTTCGAGATCGGCTCTAAGCCTTGGCTTCGCCGAGAATGACGTCGAGCGTGCGCTGCAGCTTGGTCGAAGAGGTGCCCTGCGTATAGGGCAGGTAAATGACCTGCGCCCCGACCTCGGCCAGCTTGGATTCGTACGCCTTCCACGACGCATGGCCCAGCCAATCGTCGCCAACGAACAAGCGGTCGTAGTGCAGGCGCTGCCATGCAGCGAACTTGTCGAGTTCCGTTTGGGCAACGGCCGCATCGACATAGCGGCAGCTGCGCACGATCTCGATGCGCTCCGAGAACGGGATGACCGGATCCTTGTGCTTGTAGCGAGCCACCTCGTCCGTCGTCACGCCGACGATGAGCTTGTCGCACATCGCCCGCGCGTTACGGAGCAGGTTGAGGTGCCCCATGTGGAACAAGTCGTAAACGCCCGCGGTGTATCCAGTGATCACTTGCTTTTCTCCTCGACCGATGCCGACATCAGCTCGTCACGAGCGCTCCCGATTCCACGAGTTCTCGTATCCGGGCGCCTTCCTTGGGGGACACGGCAGCCACTTCGAGCAGGTCTTCCGGTGTGAGGCTGATCTGCTCGCGATACGCGATGATTTCTGGGGAGCGAACCTTCGTCCACAAGGGGTCCGGTGTCCTCCAGCCGGGTCCGTACACGGCGGCCACCTTCTTCTCGACATCCTTGGGAACGAGGATCTCGTAGCCGTTCATCTTCGCCGTCTTGAACGGGAACATGTCGTCCGGCGTCAGCTGTGTGTCCACGAACGTCGGGCGCCGGTACTTCCCGTTGATGAAGGCCCCCACGAAGATGTCGATGTGATTCTTGCCGTCGCCGTACCAGAGATAGTCGCGACGAATCCGCGGAGGATTGGAGCTAGTGACGATCTGAACGTCGACGCCCTCCTGGAGCAGTCGAATGATGATCTCTTTGTACTCGCGACGAATTTCGTCGGGGCTCGTGTGCTTGGACAGGTACCCCGTGTCGAAATCGTTGTCGAAGGAGATGACCTCGCCGTTCCGCGCGTAGCCGAGCAGTGTGCCGCCGACCGGATAGAGCTCGTAGCCGTAGTTGGCACTGAACCAAGCGCGCGCGCGATCGTAGAGTCCGAAGACCGAACGCAGCCACACTTCGTTGATGTTCTTCGGTAGAACGACGACCCCAGCCCGATCCAGCTTGTAGCCACGCGCCAAGCGAGACGTGAGATCCGGATGGGTGCTGGCACGCGAGCGGAACTCCTTCGGCCAATGTCGACCAAACAGCTTCGCAGCCAGCACATGGCGCACGCCCGCCACTTCGATCGAAACAGAATTCGCCCCGAGCTCCGTAAAGGTGGAGCGCTTGATGCGAAACTCGAACTGACCACGACCGCCGCTCCCTTGCAGAGGCAAGACGGTCGTCTCCGACACCATGTACTCGTCGAAATAGAGACGGACGGGCTGCTGCGCCCATTCTCGCTCCACGTTCGTGCAGAGGCCGATCAGGCGGAGTCTGCCTTTGCTCCCGGCCACCAGGAGGACGCGCACCTTCCCCACCTTGATGCTGCGCAGGCCGGCAACGACGCCTCTCGCGAGCTTGTTGAAGAAGTATCCCAGGCGCCGAGCGCTCCGTGCGCGGTGCTCTGCCTGATCGGTGAGCTCGAAGCCGCGCTTGAGCGCGCCGTGCGCGCGCTTCGCGTCGCCCGTAGCGGCCGCCGCACGCGCCTCGAGCAAACGCAAGTCGAGCTCGACAGCCGGAGCTGGGCTTCCAGCGAGTACTTGCGAAATGACCTCGAGCGCCCGCGCCGGCTGGCCAAAGCGAAGCAGGACCTTGGTGTAGATCGCGTGACGAGAAAGTAACGGCATGCCGCTCCATGCATCAATAGCGTGACTATTGAGGTAATTCCAGCTGACGCGCCGGGCCTGGCCCCCGTCCTCGGCCCCCTTCCATCCCCGGCTTCACAGGCTTTTGGCAGCGTCACGGAAAAGGCACCCGGCCGAGCGAGCACACCGGGCACCCCGGAGAAGCGCGCGGGCCCTCCCGCGCAAATTCCGGTCGCAATGAGGTCGCAGGTGCTGAGCCGCCCGTCCGTGGGCCTCGGCCCCGGTTCGTCCAGGTTCACACCGCCGAAACGGGTCGCTCAGCCTGCAGCCACGACGGAGTCGACGTACCGCACCAGCCACTCGGTCACATCGATGCGCTCCGCCAGGAGCCGAGCACGGGCGGCCGCCATCTCGCTCCCTAGCTCCGGTCGAGCCAAAAGGTCCACGATGGTCGACAGTGCCTGCCGCGCCTCATGTCGCTTGAAGTTCCACACCAGGCCATACCGAGCCTGCTCGTCGTCGGTGTACCCGCGGCCGGTGTCGGCAATGTAGAAAGCCGGCACGCCGAGAACGGCGGCCTCGCTGGCCATCGTGGCGCTCTCGCCGACGAGCATGCGACAGAACGCGATGAAATGATGCATCTCTTGCACCGGCGCCGAGAAGCGCAGGTGCTCGAGGTCGGCAGGCAGCGGACCCTCGCTCGAGATGAGCACCCGACCGTGGCTACCCAGCTCGCTCACCATCTGGCGCTTCAGCTCCAAGTCGAAGCCCGCCTCGCCCACGTCGTGGGAGGCCTGCCAAGAAACGAAGCGCACGATGAAATAAGGCTCCCCCGGGTCAATCCCTGCCCTCTGGACCACCTCGGGATCTGGGCTGAAACGCCGAGGATGCAGGTAAGCGAGCTCGTGATAGCCGGGGTAGGTCACGTGCCGGCCACGGACCGCAGCCTGGTAACAGGCGGGCGTGCACACCGAGTGCGCCATTGGATAGGTGAACGCGTTGGTGAGCTGGGCGTTCTCTGTGTCGTAAAAGACGATGGCCGGCTTCCCGATGAGACGGCCCACCTGCACGATGGTCACGCCCATGATGCCCACGAGTACGTCCGGCTCGAAATCACGGGCGTGACGCCACATGCGCAGGTCGCGCACGACCATCTCGCTCAGCAAGGACAGCTTGGAAGCGCCCAGCTTGCTGATCGACTCGTACGGGATGGCGTAGGCGTCCAACAGTTGATTGGCGACGTCCTTCTCCCGGCTGAGTACGAGAACCTCGTCGCCGCGCGCCCTCCACTCCGAGATGGCATTGCGAAAGAAGTGGACGTGCGCCGGATGGAGAATTTCGACGAGAACCCGCATCCCTGAATCACCCTCCCGCGCGCGTCAGCCTGCGGTAAACGCGTCTTCGCTACACGGCCGAGTGTGGCTGGTCAACCGCCGACGTCAGCGGCTGAGCAAACGGTCATGAACTCCGCAGCGACCGCCCACGCAGCCGGCATTCCGCCTCCCAGTGAGACGGAGGCTCTGATAGGCTGCGCCCGCGTCTCACTCGACGAATGTCTAGCCGTCTCGGTCGCAGCTTGCAGCAGGATCGAGCACAGTCGCGGAAGCCCGAACCATGATCTCCTGCGCTCCGATCCCGCGCCAGCACAGATACATCCTCTTGCTTGCCATCGCCGCCGCCGTCGCGTCGTCGATCTGTTACTTGTTCTGGCCGCTCACGCAGGACGTTTGCGTTCATTTCGGCGGCGTTCATCAAGCGTGGATCTCGGGTCGCGGCGTCGCCAACATCTGGAACTTCCGCCCCATCAACTACAACCTCTATCTGCTGGGGCTCTACCGGGCTGCTACCTCGCAGACGAGCTACTTCAACCTCACTTCGTTCGATCCGATCGTACGCGGCATCCACCTCTGCGTGCTGATCGGCGGCAGCATCGTTTGGTCGAGAGGGATCGCAGAGCTCCACCGTTTGGGCAGCTACGGCCGTCGGCTCGCAGCAGCGTTCATGGTGTTCGCCGTCACGGCCTGCTGGACCACCATCCCCCTCCAGGCCGAAGACGTGGGCGTCACTCTGCTGCTCTACGCGTGGGGCTGCTCGGCGCGATCCAAGCTCTGGTACGTGGCGCTAGGGGGCGCCTTGGCTGGTCTCCTGCCGATGATCAAGGGCACCACGGCCGTCTATGCCCTGGTTGCTTTCGCGAGCAGCTACGCTGCGGGTGGCTGGAGGGCCTGCGCGCTAAGCGTCGCCACGTTCCTGGGCGTGTGTGGAGGCAGCCTGGCCGTAACCCACGCGCTAGCACCGATCCAGCTGCCCGACCTCCTCGAGGCGGCCACGCTCCAGGGATCGCGCATCACCTTGTGGGTTCGCATCGAACGCATCCCGCGCGCGGTGTCGTTCCTCTTCCGTCAGCCCATCCTGGTTCCAGGGCTCGTCGGCACCGTGTTCTACGCAGCCGCCCTCTGGCGAAAGCAGAGCTACGCAGAGCTCGGGGTGCTTGCGAGTGCCTGGCTCATCGGCATCACCGCCGTCTTCGTGCAAGGAATCTACTACACCTACCACTTCGCCGTCGGATCGACGGCGGCGGCCTACGGCTTGACGATGGCGGCCGTCCACCCGACGCGCTTCCGTGCCCCTCGGCATCCGGGACGTCGGCTCTTGCTCCTCGGTGGAGTCGCAGCAGCCGTTCTCGTCGCTGCCCTGCGAACGGGCCGGGAGGAAGTCACGGAGGCCCCGATTGTCCTCACTTGCATCACGATCGCGCTGTTGGTTGCTGCCCTGCTCACGGCTCGCATCGGTCACCAGCTCCGCGCGATCAGTCTCTTCTCCGTAGCGCTCGCCCTTTGGCTGGGTGGAAAGAGCGCACCCACGTACGCGCGCATTTCCCGCGCCTGGGAAGGGTACGATCGGAGCAGCACGACGTTGGCCGACAACGTGCACGCAACGGTGGGGGTACGAAGTGAGCTGCTCCTGGCCGCCTACGGAAACTCCGCGCGTCACCTGGACGTCGTGTCCGCCTGCCGACACTACTTTCCCGTGCCGCTCGCTCGATTCTCGAAGGGTGCGGCGGCCAAGTTCGAAGCGCTCGCCGGCTACCGCGAGGTCATGAACTGCTACCGGAACTACCGCGGTCGCTACATGCTGTGGGAAGTGACGTGGTTCAAGAAAGACCTGCTGGCGCGCACCGGCATCTTCAGAAGGTACGCCAAGGTGCACAGCTTCGTGATCGGGGGCCGGAAGTACCAGTTGCTCGAGCGCCGGGCCGAGGAGTTGAAGCCGGAGCGCGACAAGACCAAACGTCGCTCGAAGCGCAAGGCGAAGCCAAAAGCTGCGCAAACCGCGGACTAGCCGCCAGGGTTCATTCTACGACCGACGGCACCGCGGACCGGTCGCGCTGCGCGGCACGGGAGCGCTCGAGCTCCAGCGCGAACCGCGGCACGAGGCTGAGCGCGAACGTCTCGGTCAGGTGGTGGGAGTCTCGATACGCGAGTGCGTTGTGGACGACGGGCGCGCACATTTTTGCATCGCAAAGGGCGTCCGTGAAATCGACGACATGCACCCGGCCGCCCATGCGGCGTGCAGCTTCGGCCAGCGGATCTGGGAGGAGCGCCGTTTCGCGCTCGCGCGCACAGGCGCCGGGAGCGAGTTGAAGCGAGATTTCGCCGAGACGTTCCAGGCACTCGACCACACGTCGCCTCATGCGAGGGACGTCGCGCACCACCACGACCTCCCGCACATGCGACGGCAAGGCATCGATCTCCTGCTGATACCCGAGTACAGCGCTCTCGAACTCGCCCATCTCCGGCTGCACGACGAGATCGTTGCCGGCAGATGCGCTCATGACGACTCGCGTGATGTCCCGCTTCGACGCGAGCTCCTGGCGAACCTTGCGCTTGAAACCCTCACAAGCTTTCCGTAGCGGACCGTCGGTGTCACGAGCGTGGGCGGAGAACGGACACGAGCCCTTCAAGTACTGCAGGATGCGCTCGCCCCGCCGATGGGCGCCGAACTGGAGCAGGGGAAGCAGGTGCGCTGCATGGGAATCACCCACCAGCGCAGTCGTCGTCTTCACACCCTTCTTGGCGCCGCGCGGACAGGTTCGAATCTTCGTTTCCCCCTCGTTGTCCGCCATGCAGGCCTTGCCGCGATCCATCTTGGCACCCGCGGGGCTCGGAAGAAGCTGGCCCGCGACCAGCGGGTTGGAGCAACCAGGCAGTGCATTCCCACCGAAGCAGGGGATGGCCTTGCTTCTCAAGGTCTTGACCAGGTGATGCCGTGTATCCGTGAGCTCCGCCTGCGCTCGGAGGGCGACGATGCTGCCGGAAGCGAGCGCGAGCATGCCAACCGTCACCATGGCGAACGTGACCCGGGGCGGGCGACTGAGCAGGAAGGGATGATAGCGGAGTCGGTCCTCGACACTCACTTTGGTGAGTGCCGAAAGGAGGCACGTGGCGAGCACCAAGCCAGCTGCCGATACCGCATCAATGGGCTGCTCGAACGCCAGCTTGTAGAAGACGATGAGCGGCCAATGCCACAGGTAGATGGCGTAGGACGCGTTGCCCACCCACTGGACCGGACCGACACCGAGCACCCGGGACACGCTGGCCTTCCCGGGAGCAGCGCCGAACCAGAGCGTCAGCGCCGTACCCAGCACGGGAACCAGCGCCCAGTACCCGGGGAAAGACGCTTTCGTCGGCAAGAGCCAGGCCGCACCGATCGTGAGTGCTACGCCGAGCCACGATAGAGCCGTCGCCGCGACCGGTGCCGTCGCCGGAGCAGCGCGAAGCGCGATGAGGCCGCCGACCGCGAACTCCCAAGCGCGGTTCCAAGTACGGAAGTAGTCAGCCGGATCGTGGCGAAAGCCGGACCTGACCGACAGCGCCAGCGTGACGGTAAAGACGAGGAGAACGAGCGCCAGCGCGGTTCGACGACCACTACTTTTGCCGCGCAGGGCGACTGCCAGCACGAACAGGAGCGGCCACACCAAATAGAACTGCTCCTCGACGGCCAGCGACCAAAAGTGCTGCACTGCAGACGCCGCTTCCTCCGCCGCCCAATAGTCGACAGCGTCTACGGCGAGCTTCCAGTTCAGCCCATAGAGGAGCGCCGCCAGTGTTTCCTCCAAGAAGCGCTCCTGTGCGCTGACGGGTACCAAGAGAACCGTGGCGACCAGGCAGCTCAGGAGAACCAAGAACGACGCTGGCAGAAGGCGCCGGGCGCGCGCCGCCCAAAAGCGCGCCACTTCTACCCGGCCGGTGGCTTCGATCTCTCGCCAAAGGTGCGAGGTGATCAGGTAGCCGGAGATGACGAAGAACGCGTCCACCCCCACAAAGCCGCCCGGTACTTGCTTCGGGAAGAGGTGGAACACCACCACGAGCGCGACCGCAATGGCCCGAAGTGCTTGGATGTCCTTTCGCACACCCGACCGCGCCTTCTCACTCCCCTCGTTTTCTGTGAACGTCACCGGTAGCCGTCGAATCCAAGTCAATGAAGCTCCCCGAGCGCACGCCCTGCGCGCCAGGCGCCCGAGAAGCTCGGAGCATCGCCTACCCACGCGCTGCCCGCCACTGGCCAAACTTTCGACCACAAACGGGCCAAACCCTTGAATACGCCTTGCCCCTGAAACATCCTCCCGACGTGACCGAACAGAAGGACTCCCGTCTGGTCGCCCGATTTTTCCACAGAGTCAGTAAGCGGGGCTGGCGCTTCGGCACGTCCGAGATCCTCTTCCGAGTTGCACGGGGACTCGCCGTCAACCCGGACAACAGCGCGCACCCAGCCCGTGACGCCGAGCGCCGCGAGCTGCGGAAGCAGGTGCAGCGGCTGACGACCAAAGTGCAAAAGCTGAGCGGACGCGTCGAAGCTCTCGATGCCAAGCGCATCGAACGTCACGCAGAGGTGCTGCGACTGAAGGGACGTCTAGCGGAGACGCGTGAGCGGCTGCGTTCCCGCCTCCAAGCGCAAACCGTCCTGCTCGACAACATGAAGAGCGGGACACTCTTCACCTACGACGCAGCCTCGCTCGCCCGAATGATCTGCCCCGTCTGTGACGCTTCGGGCATCTACCTACTTCCCTACCCCTACAGCACGAACGCGTCGTTCTCGCGACTCCTGGTGGCGCTCTGCACGACCTGCGGCTTCGGCTGGGTGCCGTCGCTCCCCTTCGATCTCGACGCCTATTACCGAACCGAATACGGATCGGCGAACCGACGCGATCGCGGCTTCGCACCGGAGGAATACTTCGCGTTCGAGGGCAAGCTCCACGCAGTGGATGGGCCCCTCAAGCACTATTTTCAGCGAAGTCACGACCAACTCGACCTCATCCGCCGCTTCAAAGATCCGATCGGCCGCATGCTGGACTTCGGTTCGGGGCCTGGATACGCGCTCTTCCTCTCCGGCGCGCAAGAAAAGCACGCGGTCGAACCCGACGACGAATCCCTGAAATACCTCGACTATCTCGGCGCACGGCGCATTGCACTCGAGGACGCATCGTCGCAGTACTACGACGTGATCCTGGCGTCCCACTCCCTCGAGCACGTGCCAGTCGAGCGCATGTACTCCACCTTGGCCAAACTCCGCGACACGCTCAGGCCCGACGGTGTGCTTTGCGTCGAAGTCCCCAACGCATCCCTCGCTTCGGTCCACTGGGCCGCTCGGCATGTGCCCCACACGCTGTTCTTCTCGCCTGGCTCCTTCGTAAGACTTCTGGAACGCGCCGGCTTCGAGATCTTGCTCAAAGTGGCGCGGATCCAGCAAGACCGTCCTCGGGTAGCCGAGCCGCTCGTTGCCAAGAGCGACGATGAGTGGAATTCCACGACCCACGAGGGAATGTGCCTCGTAGTACGACGTTCCCCAGCTGATCCCGTAGCGCCGCCCACTTCCAGTTTCTCGATCGGAGCGCGGCTGCTCGCACCCGCGTGAACATGCGTCTGCCCAAGTTCTCCAAGCTTCGTCCACCGGCGGTTGCGCGCATCGTGCGTGCGCTCTGGCAGATGCTGAATACCAAGCGACGCGCCTTGTTCGTGTCGCTGCTCGTGCTCCTCGTGTGTACCGGCATCCTCGAGATGTGCGGGATGATTGTCCTGTTTGGCTACATCCGTGGCCTACAGGTGCAAGAGAATGGCAGCCGCAAGGGCGCCATCGCGCGTGGCCTCGACTTGATCTTCCAGCGGCCCCTCGAGCAGATCGAGTTCGTAGCTTGGGGCGGCGTCGCCTTGTTCGCGTTCATGGTGGGCAAAACGCTCTTCGGAACGACGGTGAAGTTCGCTCTGAACCGCATGCTGATGAAGCTCAATCAGCGCGTTTCCGAGCAGATGTATCGTACGTACATGCAGGCACCTTACGAGGTGTTTGCCCGTCGTGGCTTCAAGGGACCAGCTCAGGACATCGGTAAGGTTTTCGGCCTGTTCGGCCGTTGCTTCGGCGCCACCACCCAGCTCTTGGCGGACAGCTCGGTGCTGTTCATGACGTGGCTCCTGCTCTTGTGGGTCGATCCACACCTCACGGTACTCGCCTCAACGGTCTTCGCGGCGGTGGGGGTAGGCGTGTACTCGCAGCTGTCCAAGCAGCTGGGTCGCATGGGCAAGGAGCAAGACGAAGCCGAGCGCAAAGTCTCCCGCTACCTGAACGAAGGGCTGGAAGGCGTCATTCACGTACGTCTCCGCGGCTCGAGGGACTTCTATTCGGCGAGCTACGCCCAAGCATTGGGGCGCACGGCGATGATGACACGCCGCAAGCAGGCGATGGCGCGCCTCCCGCGCTCGGCCAACGAACTCACCTTGGCCGGCCTCATCGTCAGCATCACCTTTTATGTCACGCTCCGCGGCCAAACCGTGGCGGCCGCGCTCCCCACACTCGGTGTGTTCGGCTTCGCCATGGTGCGCATGAACGGCATCATTTCCCGCGTGAACGTGGCGGCCCAGGTGCTCCGCCGTAAGATCGACGAGTTCGAGGGCGCCTTCAACAAGCTGCGCGAGGTAGCGCCGGCGACCTTCGGTTTGCCCGCGCCCAGCTTCGCCAAATATTTCGCCGACGAGCGCCCGCTGCCACCCGGTATCGACGGGAAGCTGACGAATGAGCTGCTCTTGAAGGACGTGACGTTCTCGTACCCCGGCAAGAAGAAGGCCGTCGTGCGCAAGGTGACCATGCGCATCCGTCGAGGCGAGTTCGTGTCGATCTGCGGGCCCTCGGGCAGCGGAAAGAGCACGTTGCTCCTGCTCATCATGGGCCTGATGAGGCCCACCTCCGGCCAAATCACCTGCGACGGCTGGCCCATCTTCGATCACATCCAGACGTGGCACCGCAGCATTGGCTACGTGGGCCAATCGTCTCTTTTGGTAGCTCGCTCAATCAGGGACAACGTCGCCTTCGGCATCGAGCCCGATCGAGTGGACGACGCCAAGATCTGGGCCGCATTGGCACTCGCCTCCGCAGAGGAGTTCGTGCGTGAGCTCGAGGGTCAGCTCGATCATGAGCTGCTCGAAGGTGGCAGCAATCTGTCCGGTGGGCAGCGTCAACGCCTCATGATCGCCCGGGCCCTCTACGAGGACCCGGAAGTCATCGTCCTCGACGAGGCCACCGCCGCTCTCGACAACATCACGGAGCGCGAAGTCACCGAAGCCATCGTCAACCTGAGTGGCAAAAAGACGATCATTTGCGTGGCCCACCGCCTGAGCACCATCAAGAACAGTCGGCGGGTGTACTTCTTCAAGAGGCACCGCGTGGTCGCCAAGGGACCATTCGCAGAGCTCGTCGCCAAGTCACCTGAGTTCGCCGACATGGTCGCCGCAGGCGAAGGCAGCCTGCGCTCCAAGGCGTCCGCAGCGGATGAAAGCGGAGAGCCGGCCGTCGGCGCCTGACGCACACAGCTGCCCCAGTGCCCGGATCCGCGCAGGCACGGTTCCTCTTCTCGGCACGGCGCCTTTTCTCCGCACCCCGCTACTCGCCCGGGGCGAACGGGTAGAACAGCCGGTAGTCCTCGCTGTAGCGCGCGCGAACCAGCTCGAGCAGCTCGGGACCGAGCGGCGACTGCCGCCGCACGCCATCAGTTCTGTTGGCGTGCTTCAGACGGGCGAGCTCCACGCCAGCATGCGCACGTACGCGTTCCTGGACGTGTGGCCATTGGCCATCGAGCTCTTCTACCCGGACGATGAGCTTGGGCAAAAGGCGCCCCGCATGCACCAGGATGGAAGCCTGTGACTGCAGATGGACATCCGTGACTTCGTCGCCGAGCGCGCACGCGTGATGCACGAAGTCGTCCATCGACATCTTGCGATCGAAGCCCAGCTTCAGCAGCGATGGGCTCAGCCGCTTGTTTCGCTTGATCTTGTTCTTGTAGCAAGACACGAGCCGCGCGGCCGGTTCACGCACCACGGAGAAGGACCAGTAGTTGGCGTATCGTGCGGTCGTCGCAAACGTCCGTGGCCGGATGATGTCGACCTTTCGGGGCGCGACGATCCGCCAGTATTTGTCGCGCGTAGGACCGAGCCCCGGGATCGTCGGCAGACCGAGGCTTCCGACGAGCGCCGTCTTGATCGACGTGTTGGCAGCCTTGGGAATGCGAAAGTACGCGACGCGCCACGGCTCGATCACGATGACGTGCTCATCGAGTGGTAGACCGCGCCAGCGACGCCACGACCGCCCAACGTTTCTCGTGCTCAGACGCACCGGTACCTCAAGCCAAGAGATAGTCGACGAACTCTCGCAGGCAGCCGTCGCCGCCCTTGGTCTTGCACACGAACTGCGCCACAGCCTGTACAGCGGGCCTTGCATCGGCGGGGCAAGCGACCAGGCCCACCTCGGCCATGGCTTCGAGGTCGTTCACGTCGTCTCCGATGTAGGCCACTTGATGGGCAGCGAGACCCCGCTTGGCCATGAGGGCTCGCACGACCGTCTTTTTGTCGGAAATACCGAAGTGAACCTCTGGGATACGCAGCTTCTCGGCGCGACGGGCGACACTGGGCGAGTTTTCGCCCGTGACGATGATGAGCTCGCGACCCGCCTCGATCCACAAGCGACTCCCCATGCCGTCCCGAGTATTGAACTTCTTGAGCAGCTCGCCCTCAGCTCCGTAGTACATGCCGCCATCCGTGAGCACGCCATCGACATCGGTGATGAGCAGCTTGATATCGCTCTTGCTGACCGCCACCTGCTCACGCGTCGCGAGTCGTCGCATCAACGCTTCCAGGATTTCCCAATCGCTGGGCTCGTCGATTTCGACTGCGGTGTGCCCGGACATCACGTAGTGAGCGATCTTGCCGTGAATGCGACAGTTCGTCTTCAGCAGTCCCTCGCGACTACACACATAGAACGCGCCGTTCTCGCAAAGCTCTCCAGACCAGTCCTGGCGCCGAGGGCGACGCTCGGGGTCGTAATTGACGGCTTCGACGAAACCATCGGGCCGAAGCCGCCAACGAAAGCGGTGCTCGTGGGTGACCGTGAGGAGCGAATCCGCATGGGTCACGTCCATGTGGCGGAGCGCGTCGTCCAGGTGCTGTGCCGTGGTGAGTGGGCTCGTCGCCTGAATCAGCACCAACCGGTCGAACACGTAGCGGCGCGCGAAGTCGAGCATCACGGCCTCCGTGGAGGCGGTGTCCGTGGACAGCTCGGGCGCACGCTCGATCGCATGAACTCGGTCACCGAGGGAGCGCGCGCAAGCGAGGATCTCCTCGCTGTCGCTGGACACGTAGACCTCATCGATGCCGCTTGCGTTCAGAGCCGCCTCGAGCGTCCAATGGAGGAGGGGCTTCCCGGCCAAGAGCTTGATGTTCTTCTTCGGGATCGACTTGGATCCTCCGCGGACCGGAATGAGCGCGACGGTTTTCATGACACGGAGTCCCCCTTCTAGCCTCACCCGCAGCCGCTTGTAACCTCACACGGCAACCTCACACGGTAACCGCACGCTTCCACGCTCGTGCCGGCAGGGCAGCAGAGGGCAGCGGCACCGACGGAGGGCGCAATTCGCGCGAATTTCCGCGGGGCTCCGAGGTTGCGGCGCCTGTGGCCGTGTGACAGGCTCTACGGACCTTTTCGGTTAGGAGCAGGCTAAGAGCATGGGTCACGAAGTTTCACTTGGCGGTCGGCTGGTCGGTGACGGTCATCCCGCGTACATCATCGGCGAGATCGGCCTCAACCATAACGGCGACGTTCAGATCGCCAAGCAGCTGATCGATGTCGCCGCTGTCTTCGGCTGTGACGCCGTGAAGTTTCAGAAGCGCACTCCCGAACTGTGTGTGCCCAAGGATCAGCGCGACATCATGCGTGACACGCCCTGGGGCCGCATGACGTACCTCGAGTATCGCTACCGGGTCGAGTTCGGCGCCGACGAGTACGCGCAGATCGATGCGCACTGCAAGTCCAAGGGACTGCACTGGTTCGCGTCCTGCTGGGACGAGCCTTCGGTGGACTTCATGGAGCAGTTCAACCCACCTTGTTACAAGGTGGCGTCTGCCTCCCTCACGGACGACGGGCTATTGAAGAAGAAGATCGCCACGGGTCGACCGATCATCGTGTCGACCGGCATGTCGACGATGGACGAGATCGACCACGCGGTGAACCTGTTCCCGCGGGATCGACTGATCGTGCTGCATGCGACCAGCACCTATCCGTGCAAGCCCACCGAAATCAACTTGCGCATGATCCACACTCTGCGTGAGCGTTTCCAGGTGCCAGTTGGCTACTCGGGACACGAGGTCGGTCTGCAAATCTCGGTGGCTGCAGCTGCCCTCGGCGCGTGTGCCATCGAGCGGCACATCACGCTCGACCGCACCATGTGGGGCTCCGATCAGGCTGCTTCGATCGAGCCTTCGGGTTTGCAGCGCTTGGTGCGCGACATCCGCGTCGTCGAGCAGGCGCTCGGCGACGGCGTGAAGAAGGTCTACGAGTCGGAAATCCCGATCAAGGCCAAGCTGCGCCGGGTGTGAGCTCCGCATCTACCGCGTCCGCCAGGGACGAGATCAGCGCGAAGGCCGGCGAGGTCGTCGAGCGTGTGTTCGAATGGCTCGAGCCGCGAATTCCGGCCGAGCCTGCGCTCGATCGCGCGCTCGCCCTGAACCTCGCTCCTTTCCTCACGGGATGGGCCACCGGCCGCGGCGCCGATCAAGCGGAAGGTCCGACGAATCGCCGCGCCGCGTGGCGCAGGCTGCGTCGGGACCTGGGCGACTATCGGCCGCATCTCGGAGAGATGCCGGAGGAAGTTGCCTCCGCGGAACGGCAGACGATGCCGGCAGACCTCTTGGCAGTTTGCCTCCAGCCCAATGCCACACGCGCGTTTCTACCGGTCGCGGTGCGCATGCACGCGGCCGGCGTGCGCGTCCGGTTCCTGCTCGAATACGGCGACCAGCGTTCCTCGGAGCTCATCCTCTCCGCTGGTATCCCGTTTTGCACCACCCCACCCCTCGGACGACCGGAGCTTTGGCCTGCCTTCACCGCCGCGTCTCTGCGTCTGGCGCGCTTTTGGCGTGACAGGCCAGGACTGGAGGCGTTCGTGCGCAGTCTCGGCATGCCTGGATCGGTCGATGGGCACGTGCGGCATCTCCGCAAGGAGCTACGTCGGGCGATTCTGCGCGGTACCTGGCGTGGGGCCGCGATCGAAAGCGCGCTGCGCGCGCTACCGGCCCAGAACGTGCTGTTCGTGACTCACCGCGCGCTCTTGAATCATCTCTTTCGCTCGACCCATCCAGCGGCAGGGCGCTACTTCTTCCTGCAGGGGATCGTCCCGGACGTGCCCCCACTGCGCACGGAGCTCGACGTCGACCATGCCATCGTCGGCAGCGAGCTGGACCTCCCGTACGTGCTGCGCTGCGGCATCGAGAGGAGCGCCATCTCCATCACGGGCTACCCCGACTACGACCACTACGTGCTCCTCGATCGGGATGCCTGTCGAGCCGAGGTCGAAGGCCGCATCCCGTCTGCCAGCGGACGGCCACTCGTAGTATTCACGTCGCAGTACAAGACTTCGGGGTTTCCCGATGCGGCACGGCTGCGAAACTTCGATGCGCTGCTGGCAACGGCCCGGGCCATGCCAGAGGTAGAGTTCGTAGCCAAGCTTCATCCACGCATGGAAGCCGTGCCGCTAGTGGAGCTGCCTCGAAACGTGGTGCTCGAACAGCACACGGATACCGCACGCCTCATCAAGGCGGCCGATGTGCTCGTCACCTTTTGGTCTACGACGGCCGTCGAGGCGATCTTGCTCGGGACGCCGCTCGTGCAGCTCAACGCCACTGCCCTGCCCGACTTCCTCGACCTCAGCACGTCGCGAGGTCGACCCATCGCGCGCAGCGCTAGCGATCTGGAGCGCATGTTGCGCGAGGTGCTGGCTGCGCCGCGCGACCTGGATACGGCTCGGTCCGGAAACTGGCTCTCGGTAGAGCTCGATGGGCATGCAGCGGACCGCGCCAGCCAAGTGCTCCTCGCCCATCTCAACCGGAGGTGAGCAGTTCGCGCCAGACGCGCGCGCCCACCTCGAGGCCAAGGCGCGCTCGCTGACTGACGACCACTTCGCGCATCTGCTCGAGCTGGCCACCATCGCGGCGAAATAGCTCGGTCCAAACAGCTGCCAAGTCCGGAACGGAGCCCGGGCGAACGAGAAAGCCGTTCTGACCGTGGTCGATCCAATCGGCCACGGTGCCGACGTCCGTCACGACTGGTACCAGTCCGGCAGCCAAGGCCTCCATCAATGCGAAGGGCACGCCCTCCCATTCCGAGGCGAGGCAGAACGTGCGGGCGTCCGCCAAGAGTGCTTCCACGTCATCCCGATAGCCCAAGAACTCCACCAAATGACTCACTCGGCGGTCCTCGGCCTGCTTCTGGAGCAGGCCTTCGAGTGGGCCGCGTCCCGCAATGCCCACGCGCAGCTCGAGTCCTCCTTCCGCCAGGACAGCGACTGCGTCGATCAGCACGTCCATGCGCTTTCGTCGGATCAACTGCCCGACTGCGATGACATCGAAGCGGGCAGGCGAAGCGCTGGGCTTGAAACGCGCCAGATCTACCGAGTGGGGAAGCACGCGGATCTTCGCCGGGTCGACGCCGACCTCGACGAGTCCGCGCTGCATGCCCGCACCCGTGACCGTCACCGCGTTCGAACGCCGAACCGCCTCCAAGAAGGGCCTCCCCCAGAAGCTCCGCACTTGCTGGAAGTCACGCCCGATCAGGGAAAGGCACACCTTTGCGTGATGCCGTTTGGCCGGCAAAAAGGCCAAACTGCCCCAGGGGACCGGATTGAACCCCACCACCCAATCGACTCTCTCCGCGCTCAGCGTGTTGGCAATGGTGCGGGTGAATCCATAGGCCCGCTCCACCAACGAATGGCCGCCGAACGTGCGTTGATCGAGCTTACTGAGACGGCTCGGCAAGGCCTCATGGCGCACGAGGATCACCTTGCCGACTTCTGGCACGTGTTCGAACAGCTCCAGGTGGCGCTCCAGCTGATTCTTGTGCAGCCGAGCTGCGCAAAGCACTGTGAGGGAACGATCCATCGCCGCGGAGGCGCCCACGTTAGCAGCCGCAAACTCCCTTGGCCAAACGCGTCACCCCGGAGAACCGTTGCCGGCATCCGGGGGGAATCCTACGGTGAGCCCGGTGAGCGAGGCCCACGTATTCGTCTGCTACGGAGCGCTCTCCTGCGACGCTGCAGTGCGCATCGTGCAGGGGGTGCTGCCGCCGGCTGCGCGGTCGTACTTCCTTCTGATGTTCGCCGCGGAAGGCGTCGAACTGCCCGCCGGCACGACCGTTCTCTCGATGAGCCCGCCGCCCACCCACTACACGGAGTGGCGAAAACCGTTCGCCATTGCGGCCTGGTTCGCCGAGGTCATGCGACGCTTCGACGCAGACGGCGTGACCAGCATCGTCGCCTACCTTCCCCATCCCTTCGAGCTGCCGGCCAATCACTTGAGCTATCACGACGCACGCGTGAAGCGTCTCGAGCTCTTGCCCGATGGGCTCGTCAACTTCACCCGCTCCGAGGTGAAGCCCGAGAACGCGCTTCACGCGCTGCGTTACGCCGCGCGCGTCGGTCTGCGTCGTTTGGCGGCCCGCACCGTGGGCCTTCGCTATCAGCCATTGGCCCGCGGGCATCTGACGCAATACGGAGCGCTCGACTATGCGCGCACCTGGCTCGAGGAGGGGGCGCAAGCGCTGACACGCAAGGGCGAGATTGCGGCGCTCCCGCCCCGTCGCGCGCTCTCGGCTCCCGCCGAGCTAGCGGGCCCGGCGCTCCTGATCCTCGACCAGGAGTTGCGAGGTTTCGTGCACCCCAGCAAAGCAGCCGCCTTGCGGGGAGCCTTGGTCACCACCGCGAAGTCGATGCCCGTCAGCCGCGTCTACTACAAGGCTCATCCGCGGGGCGAGAATCGCGCAAAGGCGCTGCGTGACCAAGGGATCGATGTGGTGGATGTGAGCGGACCCGATCTGGCCGAGAGCCTCGTGCAACGTCTAGCCATCACTCACCTCCTCGGCTTTTATTCGACCCCGCTCTTGCTCACCGATCCGGCGGTCCGTGAGCGCATCAGCCTTCTGCCGGACGTGAACGATCCGGCGGTGAGGCGGCCTGATTTCTTGCGCGACGTGCAAGCAGCCTTGCGCGCTTCCGGTGCCGAGTTGCGCCTGGTTCCCTAGCAGGGTGCTGAAAAAGTCTTTTCAGCACCCTGCGTGCTTCTCCGCGCGGAGGAGGCGAGCGAGATCGGTGCGAAGAACCCCCTCTTTGTGAGGGGTTTTCGCACCTCCGTATTCCACCGATCCGCGCGG
>Ga0315910_10001352_pt1 | contig 22684 bp, 15 predicted proteins | sample EdamamesoilMG_FD_204470 | JGI IMG/M metagenome (GOLD analysis project Ga0315910, IMG submission 204470) | Garden soil microbial communities collected in Santa Monica, California, United States - Edamame soil | ecosystem: Environmental > Terrestrial > Soil > Garden | place: USA: California... | reverse complement strand
GACCAAGACGCGAAGAGAGAGCGTATCCGGCCATACGTGACCGATGAGCAACGCTGGGATGGTGGACGGGAACGGTGTCATACAAGGTCAGAACTCATCTGTCGCGGCACTAGATTGTTCACAGCCGTGCGATCGCGCCGCGAGCGGACGACCGCCATTTCTCGAGCGGCGGTTCCCACGTGGAACGACCACGGGGTTGGCCGGACTCTATCGTTGCGCTTCGAAGAACTCGAAGATCGCCCGCGTCGCGAAGCACGGCCAGCCGTGATTCGTCTCGTTGTAGTGCGGATCGTTGTGGTTGCACCATACGAGCGGCGCGGCGCAGCCTTCGAATTCGACGCAGCCCGGATCGACGGCCGTTGCACCACGGGTACACGAGAGATCGGACGGATACGCTGCGGACGCGCCGCACCCGTTGGCGTCGATGTAGTACGGAAGCTCCGCCTGCCCGTTTCGATCGTCGGGGCGTTCGTCATCATCGGTGCCGTGGATCAAGAGCGTCGGGATGGCGCCCCAACTGCAACCGTCGCGCTCGGAGGATGCCACTGGCGCGACGGCCCGGAACCGGTCCTCACCGTCGCAGAGCAAACCGGTGATGAACTGAGCGCCGGAGCTGTGCCCGGTCGCAAACACGCGATCGAGGTCGACGCAGTGGGCGTTGGTGATCGCGTCGTAGGCGGCGTCGACCCGTGGCAGATCCCCGAGGGCCCAATCCCACTGCGAACCGCTGCTCTGGACATAGGCCATGATGTAGTTGCGTTCGAGATCGCTGCCCGCGATCCCGGCGTCCACGGTTTGGAACTGGACATTGGTCCGCGTTGCACCATGGAAGCCGAAGACGAGGGGCGAAGGGATCGAGGGGTCGTAGTCTTCGGGCAGCGTCACGATGGTGTTCGGCACCTCGACGTTCGCTGCGCCCCCGCCACACCCGGGACTGGGTCGTGGGTCCGACGTCCCCGAGTCTGGCGCCGCGGTCTCATCGCTCGTGAGGTCCGCGATGGTCGTGCCGTCGGCCTCGGACGATGAGGTGGTCACACCGCTCTCCTCGGTGGACGGCGCGCTCGTTGAGCCCGACGAGGTGGCGTCCTCCGTGCTGGCCGCGTCCTCCTGGGTGGAGGACGACTCGCTGCGGACGCCGCTGCCTTCGCCCGCGGATTCGCTTGCGGCCGCGGTCGTCTCCGCGGTCTCGCTTCCGTGGCTCTCCTGCTCCTCACCGCTCGCGTCGCCCTCGCTCGCGTCGCTGGCCGGCGCAGGCTGAGATGCAGCGGCGCAGCCCGAGAGCAAGAGTATCCACAGCGAATCCCGAACGTGCCTACCCGTCATGAGCTGCCTACGATGATAGACGATCGCGGGGCCTCGTGAGCCGTTTCGTGCAGCGCGAGACTCTCCGGACCGCCGTCCATCCGTCGTGCGAATCTGATAGGGTGAACCCGCATGGCGCGAGGAAGAGGTCGGAGTAGCGGACCGAGCACACGCCGCATCGCGTGCGTGGTGTCGCTGTTGGCGCTTGGGTGCGCATCGCAGGGCTCGGCGACCTCGGCCGCCACGGTCTCACCGAGCGTCGACGGAGGCCTGCGCGTGGGGGATCCCGCGCCGTCATTCGCGTTGCCGGCCGTCGGTGGCTCCGAGTTTGCGTTCGAGCGCGGACCGGCGCTGTTGGTGTTCTTCCGGGGCCATTGGTGTGCGATCTGTCGCAAGCAGCTGCGGAGCCTCCAAGCGGATCTCGAGACGCTACGGGCCGCTGGCGTCGCCCTCATCGCCATCAGCAGCGACGGCGTGGCCGAGAGCACGCAGCTCGCGAAAAAGCTGGAGCTCGAGTTCCCGGTGCTCTCCGACACCCAGCTCTCCGTCATCCGCGGGTATCGTGTCGAGGACCTCGGGAACGAGATCGCTGCCCCTTCGACCGTGGTGGTGGACGAGGCGGGGATCATCCGGTGGATCCACGTGGGCGACTCGGCGATGGACCGGCCGCGGCTCGAGCAAGTGATCGAAGTGGCAACGTGCGTCGCGAGCGGCGGCTCGCGCGACTGTTCGTGACGGGAGGGGTCGGCCTCGTCAGTCGGGTCGGGCGGTTTCCGGTCGTGGCGGGAGCGAGCGTGCTCGCATCACCGCATCGAGCAGCTCGGCGACGCTGTAGGGCTTGCGGAGGAACGCTTGGAACGAGCCCGGCTGCAACTTCCGCTCTGTCGCGGCGTCCAGGTATCCGGAAGTGAGGACGATCGGAACGAGGATGCCGCGCTCCCGCACCATGCGGACGACCTCGGCGCCGTCGAGGCCCGGCATGGTCACATCGACGATCATGAGGTCGAATGTCGCGTCTCGCAGAGCGGCCAGGCCTGCGGTTCCGTTCGCGGCTTCGAAGATTCGGTAGCCCCGCAGCTCCAGGCACCGTCGCATCTGCGAGCGCACCACCGCTTCATCGTCGATGATGAGCACGCTGCAGGGCTCGCCCTCGGGGATGCGCACCTGGTCGGTGATCGCATGGGAGAACGTCGCTGCGGGCAGGAGCAGCGAGAACGTCGTGCCGTGGCCGGGTATGCTCTCCACCCGTAGGGCACCGCTCATCGCGGAGACGATGCCGAGGCTCGCAGCGAGCCCCAGGCCATGGCCGTGCCGCTTGGTCGTGAAGAACGGCTCGAAGATGCGCTCCAAGGTCGCCGCATCCATCCCGACGCCTGTGTCCTCGACATCGATGCGGATCCACGCGCCAGGTCGGACGGTCGCGCCGAGCGCGTCGTCCCAGCCCGAATCTGGGGTGTGCAGCGACTGCGCACGGACCTCGATGCGACCGATCCCGTCTTGCAGCGCATCCGATGCGTTCGTCAAGAGGTTCATCAAGACTTGGGAGAGTGTGGTCGGGTCGGCGAGGACGACGATGTCGTCGGGGATCTCGCACACGAGATCGGCTTTTTTGGAGAGGCTCGAAGCGAGGAGCGTGCCGAGCTCACGAACCAAGGTGCACAGCTCGACGGGCTCGGGCCGCCTCACCTCGCCGCGCCCGGCATAGGCGAGCATTTGCGAGGTCAACCCCGCCGCCCGTGAGGCTGCATCGATGATGGCCTGCAACGATTCCCGCGTGGCTGGGTCCTCGCATTCCACGAGGAGCAGGTCGGCGTTTCCGAGTACGCCGACCAGGAGGTTGTTGAAGTCGTGCGCGACACCGCCGGCCAAGACGCCGAGGCTGTCGAGGCGTTGGCTGCGTTGGACCTGCTGCTCGAGCCGACTGCGGTCGCTGGCTTCGCGTTCGGCGTGACGGAGGTCGCGGATCCCACAGACGCGCGTTGGCTGCCCCTCGAGCGTGGAGGTGACGGCGACGACTTCCACGGGAACGAGCTCCCCGGTCGCACGGAGGAGCGTCAGGGCGTGCGTGCCCATGCGATCGCGACCCAACACGTCGGTCAACGCAGGATGCGAAGTCACCGCCAGGAACTCGAGCAGGGGACGACCGATCGCGGTGTGGGCGGTGTAGCCGAGCAGCGCTTCGAAGGCGCCGCCGACTCCGACGACGATTCCGTCGCGGCAGAAAAACGTCACGTCGAACGCGGCCTCCGCGAGGTCGCGCAACCTCGCTTCGCTCTCGCGAAGGAGGGCGACGGTATGTTCACGCTCCGTGACGTCGCGGACCGCGACCACGCGGACGGGTCGCTGCCCGAGGCGTCCTTGCTTCGACTGGAGCTCCGCGCGGAAACGGGTTCCATCCTTCCGTACCCCCGTGATGACGTAGGTGCCTTCATAGCCGGAAGCCATGCGCGCAAAGACGCTGGGTAGGTCCTCTGGGGCGACGCAGTGCCGCAATGGCCATTCGCCGCGGGCTTCGTGGGGTTCGCAACCGAGGAGCTCGTGGAGGCGGTCGTTGCCGTCGATCACACAGCCGTCGACGTGAATCATGATGCCTTCGAACGATGCCGACGACAGCATCTCCATGCGCTCCGCGGTTTGCATGTGTGCGACCTTCTCGGCCGCGCGGGCCACGGCCAATCCGAGGAGCCCTTCGATGAAGGTTGCCGCGGTTGCATCCACGGGGCTCGTTGGCGGGGGGCCCAAGGCCAGTCGGTGGCCCTGCCGCTCGATCTCCAACCATGAGGCTCCCGAGCCCGGCTCCACGACGTGGACACCGACGCCGTCGAGGATCCGCAGTCCGGCCGCCAGGCTCGCGTTTGGATCGTCGCCTCCGAGGGCCTTCGCAAGCGCGATGAGCCAGGTGGTGAGCGGAGGCGAATCCATCGCGCGCAGGCAGCCTACACCAGACGCCTCTCGACGGAGAATCCGCGAATGGTCCGCTGCCCCCGCCTCGAGGCAGGGCGTGGGCACCCTGGGAAGCCTTCACCCGTGGAAAGGCGCCCGTGGAGAACGTTCCCGAGGGCGGTGTGTCCGTGGTCTTGGGACCTCGCCAGCGGCTGCTGGGCTCGTGGTACCCTCGCAAGGTGGTTTCACGGTCGACAGCGCACGCGGTGGGGTGGGTGGCGACGTGCCTCGTGGCCGGGTGCGGGCCGGTCGATGATGACGGGGGCGATGCGAATACGCGTGTGCTCAGCTACGCAAACGACATTCGACTCGTGCGATTGGCCGCGAATCAGGGCGTCCAAGCGACGCTGGTGGCCGACGGTGTAGAGCTGCTCGACCCGGTCGAGCGCGGGATCGACCTGCTCACACGCCGCACGACGTTGATGCAGGGCTTTTGGTCGCTTCATGTCGACTTCGTTCCTCGCGCGTTGGTGGGGCGCCTGACCATCGACTACCCCAATGGTCGGCGTCTCGTCCGAGAACACGATCTGTTCGTGGAGGGTCCGAGCGACGAGGGCACCGCGGGCGCTTCGTTCTATTGGCTGTTGGCACCAGAGGAGGTGGTCGCGGGCATGGAATACCGGGCGCGCATCCTCGAAGCGGACGCGGCCGCGCCGGCTCCGCTCTACCTCGACGGCGAGGTCCCCCCCGTGGCACCGTTGCACGGCCCAGGAGAGCTCGTCGCGTACGATTCGACGCTGCGATTGACGGCGATCATCGTCCCGATCTTGCATCGCTTCGGGGGATGCGAACGCAAGCCCGAGGTGACGGAGGGCGACTTGCTGGCCATGGCCACGGCCTTGGAGCAGTTGAATCCCGTGCACGTCGCCGAGCTGACGCTCGGCGATCCCGTCGCATTCGACGGTTCAATCGGGGAGCTCAAGGGGTTCGGTCCGATCTTGGCCGAGCTTGCGGCGACCCGCGCCGCGAATCCCGTCGCCCCGGAGGCATTCTACTATGGTGTGATCGATTCCTGCGACGGATACCCGGCGGGACTGGCCGGCCAGGCCATCACGATCGCAGGGGCACCGACGATGGGCAATGCGCAAGAGCGCATCGCCGTAGGGCGCTGGAACGGGAGCGGTGCCAACGCGGCCTCGACGTTCGTCCACGAGCTTGGACACGCACAAGGGCGTATGCATGTCCGGTGCAGCGGCGGGGAGGCGGGCATCGATCCACAGTATCCCCACTCGGGAGGTCGCATCGGGACCTGGGGTTTTGGGATCCACGATCGCTGGTTGCGTCCGCCGAGCGGGCGCGACTACATGACGTATTGCGGGTCCGAGTGGGTCTCCGACTATGGGTGGCAATATTCACTCAGTGTGTTGGATGTTTTGTCGGGTTTCTCGTCTGCGAGCGCGGGGGAGCTCCAAGCGCTCGTCGCCGGGATCCTCTACCCCGATGGGACGTCGCAATGGTGGTTGCAGCGCGGGGCGCTCGATCCCTTGGCATTCAACGCAGAGCTCGTCGATGAAACCCATCCCGGGGAACCTCTGGCCAAAGCGGTCGTTCGGCCCGTGGCCGACGCGGAGCATACGTTCTATGTCCAAGCCCCATGGAACGCGCAATGGGAGCGGGCTGCCGCGCGTGGACTCCACATCCGCGGGAACGGGGGCGGGTCGGGGCAAAGCACGGTCTCCCGCGCAATCTCGATCGCTCAGCTCGACGCGACCTCGTGGAGCGGCCGGTAGCGGCTACTCGGGGGGACGGAAGCTGCCGAGCCAGATCGAAGGCGACTCTCCGTCGAGGTAGCGCGCGGCAGCCCAAGTTTCCCCGTGCGCTCCAGGCTCGAGCGCGAGCATCTCGAGCGATGGGGGGACCAAGCTCTCGCGCGGTGCCTCGTAGAAGAGGGTGCACAGCGGTGCGTTCGTCGGAGAGAGATGGGAGAGCCAGAGCCCGCCGTAGTAGGCCGCGATCTCGCGATCTTCGACGAACGTCGTCCCTCCGAGGGCGATGCCCGCAGGTGTCGCGATCGTGGCGACGAACGAGCTCGGCGGTGAAGCCGTAGGGACCGAGTCGGCCGACAGCTCACCCAGGAGGGTTCCGTCGGCATCGAGGACCTGGACCACGAACGGTTCCGTCGTGGTCTGGACGCCGACGTAGAGCAGGCCTTCGCGCAACCGGAGGCTGCGGATCGCCGGCGCGCGCTCGCCCGAGAATTGCAGCCGCTTGGCCCAGGTCGGCTCGGTGGCGCTCGGGTCGATGCGAACGAGCGTGGCGTGGTGGGTCTGCGGATCTTCGTAGTCGGATGCCAGCGCAAACGTCACGCCGTCTGGGGTGACGACGATCGGACCGGCATCATCGGTGGAGTACACGCCATTGCCAGCGCCGCTCCACCGCGCCCGGCGGCTCTCCACGCCGTCGGAGCCGCGCAGTTGCACGACCACGAGGTCGTCGTCTCCGTCGGCTTGACGCAGTTGCGCGCTCAGCATCACGTCGTCGCCGGGGGCGGGGACGAGGCCAGCCGGGATGCTGTTCCCTCCCGCGGCCGGTGAGTCGATCCTCGCGGACCAGACCACCTCTCCCGTGGCACCCGCGAGCTTGATGACGAGGATGTGCTCGGGTGTGTCTTCCGCGAGGGCCGTGGTCGCGAGGAGAACGTCGCCCGCCGCGTCACCGGTTGCGACCACGCGGGTGGGCTCGGGGCCGAGGTCGATCGTGCGGTCCCAGATCGTGGTCCCTGCGCGGTCGAGCGCGACCGCACGCAGTCGCCTCGGCTCGGCGACCACGGTGCCATCTTGGTTGGTGGTCAGGAGGCGCTCGATCGTCGCCAACGCGACGCCCCCCGTAGAAAGGGCCGCGAGCGCAGGGTCGCTTTGGGTCGAGGTCGGTGTCGGCGGATGGACGTACGTGCTCTGCGAGAGGCCACAGGGCACCGTGCACGTGGGGGTGCAGCCATCTCCACCTTGGAGATTGCCGTCGTCGCACTCCTCCGCGGCGTCCAGAAATCCGTTGCCGCAGACCGCAGAAGGGGCGTCGTAGCCGGACTCGCCGGTGATGCTCGCGTCTTGCGGGAGGTCTTCCCCCGGGCACGCCGTCCCCGCGAGGAGGGCGAGGACGGACGGGATGACCACCCTGAAGGCCCCTCTGGAGGAGACGTGCGTCATCGAGATGCGAGGGGGGCGGCTAGGGGATGATGCGGGGCAGGCCGCAGAGCAGAGGGGCCTGGAAGTTGTAGTTGGATGCGGTCCTCCGCCGCTCGGCTTGGAAGATGTCGAACGTGTAGGACTGCCCGATGGTGAGGCCGAGCGTGTCGAGGTCGACCGTGCCCGAGCGCACCTGGTGGATCCCACCGAGGTCGACGACGAGCTCGCCGTCGATGAACACCCAAACGTCGTCGTCGCCGGTGAAGGTCAACGACTGGTCACCGAGGTAGAGGATCGAGGTGTGGAGCTCGGTCGTGAACAGGTAGTTGTGGGTATCGCCCTCGTTGCCGAACCCGATCTCGTCGACGGGGAAGAACTCGTCGGTGTCGAACGTCCAGATCCCGCTGCCAGGGGCGGTTTCACCGAGCTCGAGGTCGAGCACGAAGCGCTGGTTGACGCCTTCGACGTCCGAAAACCACTGCGCGAAGTTGGCCGGCGTGGACACGCTCTGGTTGTCGGCTCCGGTCCACACCAGACGTCCATTCGCGTCGAGGGTCGGGGCGACGATCCCGAGGTCCAACGCGTCCCCCGTGGGGCACGCGGGGAGCTCGTTGCCGACGCGGCAGAAGTCGGGCGAGAGTCCGTTGGGGAAGTCGCGCACGATGAGCTCCACGGACTGGGACGGGGAGTCGGGGTTCTGGGCGATGTCTCCATCGTTGCAGTCGCTCCCAGGCTCGGCGCCCGCAACCGGGCCAGCCGAACCCCAGCCGTCGTTGTCGAAGTCGCTCATGCAAGCTTGCGCGAGCGCTCCAAGCTCGTTCTGCGCGGTCCCTGGGTAGGTGAAGCCGCTCGTGTCGTTGCAATCCGTTCCGTCTTGCGCGGTCGGGTAGCTCTGCGACGCCGTGTCTTCGCCGAAGCCGTCGCCGTCCACGTCGATGGTGCAGGCCGTGGCAAGGTTCCCAGCCTCGTTTTCGCTGGCTCCGGGATATCCGCGATCCTGGTCGTCGGCGCAGTCGGTACCGGCCGTGGCGCCCGAGCCCGCGGGCGGAGAGTCGTCGCCGAAGCCATCGCCGTCGGCGTCGAGGGTGCAGGCACCCGCGAGGGCTCCGGACTCGTTTTCGCCGGCGCCCGGGAAGGCGTCCGCACGCGCGTCGTCGCAGTCCGTCCCGTTCTCTGCGTCGGGATCGAGGGCGGTCGCGGAGTCGTCACCGAAACCGTCGTTGTCGGCGTCGATCGTGCACAACTCGGGCTCCTGGGCGGCGCTGCCAGGGAAGATGTCGCCGTTGCCATCGGCACAGTCTTCGGCATTGTTCACGAAGCCGCCCGGGTTCGTGGGCGCGCTCTCGCAGTCGCCGGGGTCGCCGAAGCCGTCCTCGTCGCTGTCGCGGCACCATTCCGTGCAGGCGATCGTGCTCGGAACGGAGGTGTTGGCATCATCGCAGTCGCTGCCTGGGGAGGTGCCGGGCGGCGGTGTCGCGTCCCCAAAACCATCGCCGTCGGCGTCGAGCATGCACGCGTTCGAAATCTCGAGCTCGGCGGAACCCGGGAAGGCGAGCTCGTCGGTGTCGTCGCAGTCGCTCCCGTTGTCGGCGTTCGGATCGATGGTCGTGGCCGAGTCATCTCCGAAACCGTCATCGTCCGCGTCGATCGTGCAGAGCCCGGGCTCTCCCGTGGCCGCGCCGGGGAACACGCCGGCGTTCGCGTCGGCGCAGTCGCTTCCATCTTGCGCGCCCGCATCGATGGTGGAGGCATCTTCGTCACCGTAGCCATCACCATCGTTGTCGATGGTGCAGAGTGCGGACTCGAGGCCGGCCGCGCCCGGGAAGATGTCGCCGTTGCCGTCCGCGCAGTCACCCCCGTTGTTGACGCGGCCCGCTGGAGCCGTGTCGTCGGTCAGGATGCAATCGGCAGGGTTCCCGAAGCCGTCGTCGTCGCTGTCCGTGCACCAGGCGCGGCAATCGTTCTGGAGCGGCGTCTGTGCGTTGGCGTCATCGCAGTCCGTCCCGGGGGTGACGCCCGCGGGAGGCGTGCTGTCGCCAAAACCGTCGCTGTCGACGTCTTCCATGCACTCGGTGGGACTGTCTGTTTCGGCCGAACCGGGGAAGGCGCTCGCGTTGCTGTCCAAGCAGTCGGTGCCATCCTCGGCAGCGGGGTCGAGGTCGGACGCGTTGCTGTCCCCGAAGCCATCTCCGTCGGCGTCGGCCGTGCAAAGCCCACCCTCCTCTTCCGCAGCACCCGGATAGATGTTGGGGTTGTCGTCGACGCAGTCGATCCCGTTCTGTGCGTCGGGATCGAGATCGGAGGCGTTGTCGTCCCCGAAGCCGTCCCCGTCGGCGTCGACCGTGCACAGGACCGCCTGTTGCTCGGCGGCACCGGGGTAGATGTCGGGGTTCTGATCGGCGCAATCGCTCCCGTCTTGGGCGTTGGGATCGAGATCGGAGGCGTCGCTATCTCCGAAGCCGTCCCCGTCGCTGTCGATGGTGCAGAGCGCGGCTTCGATCTCCGCGGCGCCCGGGAAGATGTTGGGGTTGTCGTCCGCGCAATCGGTGCCGTCCTCGGCGTTCGGATCGACCGTGGAGGCATCGCTGTCGCCGAAGCCGTCCCCGTCGCCGTCGAGGGTGCAGAGGTTGCCTTCTTGCGCCGCTGCCCCGGGGTGGACCTCGGGGTTGTCCGGCGAACAGTCGGACCCGCCCGCGTCGTCGTCCCCGTAGCCGTCCCCGTCGCTGTCCACGGTGCAGACCCCCGGTTGCTCGATCGCTGCGCCGGGGTAGACGTTGGGGTTCGTGTCGTCGCAGTCGTCGCCGTTGTCGACGAGGTCGCCCGAGCCATCATCCTCGGGCTGGCATTGTGTGGGGTCACCGAAACCGTCCCCGTCGGCGTCGACGCAGAACGATGCATCGCCGGTCTCCGAGGCCCCGTCGGTGTCCGTGTCCGTGAGCGCGGAGGTCCCGTCTCCCTCCGTTTCGCCCACGGTCGCCGTGCCTTCGCTCGCCGAGGCGCCGCTTTGGCCCTCGGTGTCCGTGTCGCCGTCGGTCTCGGAATCCGTGTCGCCCATGATGTCCGCCATCGTGGTCCCGGTGACGTCGCCGCCCGAACCGCCCATGGTGGCGCCGGCCGTGGTGACGTCTCCCGAGGCGGAGTTCTGGCCCGAGGTGCTCGCGGAGGTCGAGTCGCCCGCACTTGCGTCGCCGCTGCCGCTCGCGACGACGGGGCAGTCCTCGCCCAGGTCGTTCTGCATCAGACCGTCATCCACGCACGGATCCGAGCAAGCCGTGAGCGAGAGCGAAGTGGTCAACGTGGAGGCGATCAACAGGAGCCGATGATGCATGCGAGCCTTCTCGTTCCGCGGAAGCGGTCCCGTTGTCGCGCGAAAGGTCGGAGTCGGTCAAGCCTGCCGGCGCCGACGGCTCGTCCAAAAGATCGCTCAAGCCGCGGGAGATAACGTGCGTTCGGTGCACGTTGCGGTGCTCGCCTGTGCGGCGCCGCCTCGCAGGCGTGCTGCAAGACCCAGCGCGCAGAGGAGACCGCAAGCAGAGATCACCGCCATGACGGCGTAGGCGCCCCCGCCCCAAAGGCCGTACGACCAACCCGCCAGGGGAAACGCCAGGGCCATCGCAAAGCCAGACACGATGGCGCCATACAGCGTCGTGGCGGCGCTCATCCGGTCTGGGCTCACGCGCTCGCGGAACAACGCCATCGCGCCCAGGTGCATGCACGCGAACGTGGCGGCGTGCAGCGCTTGACCAAACAGCAGCGCGCCCATGGAACTCGTCGTCGCGAGCAGGGTCCAGCGCACGATCCCGGCGGCGCCAGACATCGCCAGGAGCGCGGCAGGGCCAAAGCGGCGGCACAACCGATCGCCGGCGAGGAACAACAGCACCTCGAACGCCGCGCCTTCGGCCCAGAGCCAGCCGATCCAAGCATCGCCGATCCCGGCGGCGCGCCAGGTCTGGCTGCCGAACGCGTAGTACACGGCGTGAGACCCGTGGAGCAGGGAGCTCCCGAGCAAGACGAGGCGGATCTCTGGTTGCTGGAGGAGGCCGAGGGATCCCCCCCGCAGCTTGGGGAGGCTGCGTAGAGCGGCTGGCGACTCGGGCAGGACCCAGGACGACGCAACGGCCGCCCCGCAGCAGGCGACGAGGCCCCACAAGATCCAGGCATCGGAGTGCGCGAGCAGCCATTGCCCGCCGATGAGCGACGTGGCGATGAACCCGAGCGTGCCCCAAAGCCGCGTGAGGCCATAGCTCGCTTCGCCGCGGCTCGCGGCCGAGAGCGTCAGCCCGTCGAGCAATGGGGAGAGCGGGGCGTAGAGCAAACCTACCAGGAGACTCAACGCGAAGATCGCAGCAAAGCCGTCGACCCCTGCGAACCACAGATGGGCGAGCAGCAGCAAGACGCCGAGCACCCGAAGCAGCCCCCGTGGGTGCTGGAGGAGATGTCCGAACTGGCCGATGGCGAGGTTGGAAGCGAACCTGGCCCACGGCGTGAGGGCCAAGAGCACGCCCACCTGCTCGAAGCTCATGCCGCGGTGAGCGAGCCACAGCGGCCAAAAGGGGATCGTGAGGCCGACGATCGAGAAGTGGGCAAAAAAGCCGATCGCGAGCCGAGACGACGTGGCGAGGCGCGTCACGGCACGAGTGTATGCGCAAAATCCCGGTGTTCGGCGTGAGAGTCCTCAGCGGTGGTGAGGCTCGCGCGCAGCCGCGTCACCAAAAGCAGGGGGCCTCCATGCGGCCGCTTTGCCGTCATTCGTTGCAGCGGTCCACGTACTCGGGTGGTGGTTCCGTGGGTCCCGGCAGCGACTCGATCCAAGTGGTCAGCATCATGACGGCGTCGTCGTCGACGAGCTCCGACCCCACGGCGGGCATCTGACTCTCTCCGCGCATGCTGGTCCGCCGGATGATCTCGCTCTCCTCCGGGGCGCCGCCGTGGATTCGGTAGCACAGCTGCGTGCCGTCGTCGGAGTTGGCGACCGCGTTGACGAGCGACGTGTAGGCTTGCGTCTCCGTCACGCTGGTGAGCCGGTCCGTGTCCATCCACATCGTGAGATCGGGGACGCGATCGTTGGCGGGCGAGCCCTCACGATGGCAGTGGCCGCAGTTGGCGTGCAGGTAGCCGAGCACCGCGCGCTCGTCCTCGGTCCCGGGCACGACGAAGGCCGCCTGCGGTGGGTCGCTCAGCATTCCGTCGGCGATCATCGTGGTGAGGTTCATCCCGGGTCCGTCGTGGGACAGCTGGATGGCGCTCACACCCAAGGGCTTTTCGTCGCGGGCGTCGTGGCACTCGTTGCAAGTCGCCGCGTCGGGGACGTCGTGCTCGGTACCTTTGGCGTTGGCGAGGCCGTCGGCGGTGACCTCCGCGTCGGTCTGCGCCTCGTTCCAAACGTAAGTGACCATGAGCCAGTAGTCCCAGCCCTCGAGGAACCGCTCCGGGGGGAGCTTCTCGATCATGCGCGTCTCGATGCGCACGCCGTCGCGCGAGAACTCCTTCCAGATGCGCGTGCCCACCGGGAACTCCCAGTCGTTCATGTCGCTCGTATCGATCTGGGTGCCCTCGGGCAGGAAGAACCAGCGACGCTTGGCGGCCGTATCGGACCAGAGCTCGAACTGGGGCGAGTACTCGTGCACGCCCTCACCGAGGGTCTCCGTCTCGATATCCGAGAACAAGCCGGTCTGGCTCAGCAGAGGCGGCGTTCCGCTTGGCTCGCCAGTCGATTCCTCGCTCGCGGAGCCGGAGTCGTCCGTGCTTCCCGCGGACGACTCGCTCGTCGGCTCCCCCGTGGTGCCGGTTTCCTCGGTCGTCTCCGCCGTGCTCGTGGTGCTCTCGCTCGACCCGGACTCGCCGGTTGGTTCACCGCTCGAGCTCTGCGAACTCGTCTCGCCCGCGGTCTCGCTGTCCGAGCTTTCGCTGCTGGAGCTGCCGGCCGTGCCGCCTTGGGTCGTGTCACCCGGGTCGTCGCCTTTGCATTGCGGCAGGAGCCCGAGGCCGAGAACGACCCATGAAAAGGCAGAAACGCGCCGGAGCATGCTGAGTTCGGTGATGCGGTCATCGCCCGACAATGTCAAGGCTGTGCAGGCGGGTCCTCGGGCGCGCATCGCCACGCGGCGGCCACGCGGGCGCCGTGGAAAGCGTTGCGCGTGTACCTCCTGGGGTGACGCGGGCTGCTAGAGCACTCAGCGCTTGAAGAAGCCCATCAGGCCGCGGCCTTTTTTCTCGGGGGAAGGTTTTGCCGGTGTGCTTCCCCCCCCTTGAAGGCGAATGGCGCGAACTTGGCGCTCGGCATCGATGAGCCGCGGGTCGTGCTTGATGGCTTCGTCGAACGCTGCAATGGCGGTGCCCGGGTTGCCGAGGTCGCGCAAGACGAGACCCCTGAAATAGTGGGCCCGCGCGAGATTCGGCGATTCCGCCACGATCTCTTTGAGGGCCTTCTCGGCTGAGAGGGCGTCCTTGCGCTGGCGCGGGGATAGGCAATAGGTGCACCACGCCGAGGCGGCCTTGAGGTCGTCTTCCGTGGGGTTGAGCGCGAGCGCTGCGGTGTACCGCTCGAGCGCGCGGTCGAAGCGGTTGGCCTTGAGGTAGCGGTCTCCCTCCTTGGCGATCATGTCGCTCTCGAACACCGCCCGCGCGAACGCGGTGGGGTCGTTGGGATCGGCCGGGTTCTCCCCGCGTTCGAGCCGCACCTTGAGGGCCTCGCGCTGCTCCGCATTCGTCAGGATCGAGTGTGCTTCACTGAGCGCGGCGAACACCGCGCTGACCCGCTCGCGTAGATGGCCGAGTTTGCGGGCCTGTAGGGCATCGGGGTGAAAGGCTTTGCTGAGCTCGCCCCACGCATGCCGGATCTCTTTACGACCTGCATCGAGCTTCAGGCCGAGGAGATCGAACGCGTGCGCATTGCGCTCGAGCCTGGTCTCGAACTCTCGCAGTTCCTGTTCGAAGGCGGCTGCGACCTCCGGGTCTGGGCCCGTCCGGTTGGGCTCCACTTCGACTTCGGCTCCGAGCTCGGTGACGGCGCTGTCGACCTGCGAATCGGAGCTCGCGACGACGCCCGCGGCAAAGGACGAGCCCGCGTGGGAACTCATGGCGTCTGGGGCGGCGAACGAAGGGCCGCTTCCGTCCGAAGCCATTGCCGCGAACGAGTCGCTGGCCCGACGGGGAACCGGCGCGTCGATGCGGAGCATCTGGCAGGCCCACAGCGTGTACAGCAGCTGCGCGATGCGCAGCTGCGGCTCGCCCCGGCGAACCTGCTCATCGAGCGTCGTGCCGGCGACGATGGCCTCGAGGAGCGGCCCATCTTCGATCGGGAAGCGAAAGTGCTCGCGGTAGCGTGCAAACGCGCTCGTGGCTCGCACGGGATGGGCAAGGCCCGTCCCGAGTTCTGCCGAAACCCGCGCCTCGTCGAAGTGCGCGGCCACGCCGAGACGGATGAGCTCGAGGACGTTGACGCGCTCGAGCGTGGTGAGGCTGTGTTGTGTCGCGAAGATCCGCACGAGCCCGTCGCGGGCAGAAAATACGTGGGTCAGCTTCCGTGAACACTGGCGGACGAGGCCGGCGCGAAGCTGGGTGCTCGAGATGGCGCCCATCGCGATGAGCGTTTCACCGAGCAGGCCACCTCGCGCGGCCATGGTCTGCAAGGCGGTCCCCAGCGTGACCGCGTCGATCATCCCGAGCCGCATCAAGACCTGGCCGAGGGCCTCGGTGGGCTCGACCCAATCCGTGAACACGGGCATGCCACCTTCGAACCAGACCGTGCGCGGACCGGGCTCGGGCCGCTCTTGGGGGAGCTGTAGCGTTCCCGTGAAGCGTTGGCGAAGGAGGGCGAACAGCAGGCGAGGGGGCGAGGCTCGGCGGAGATCGGTGGTCTTGGCCGCTGGGGTGGCACTTTGGCCCGACATGCGTCGCGCAGCCTAGCATTCCTGCGCGCGCGCAACTCGAGATCGTCCCGTGGGCGACCCCTCCGTTCCGACGGCGTGGGCTGGAGCACCCTCCGTCCCGGTAGCGCTCGGGCGCTTTCGGCGAGTACGATGCCGAGGACGCCATGAGCATCAGCTTCGTCGAGGGCTCGTTTCGTATCCGCTTCTCAGGCGCGACCGATATCGGCAAGGTCCGCGATCACAACGAGGACAACCTGCTGATTCCAGAGGGTTTGCCCTTGGCGGCCGTTGCGGACGGGATGGGGGGCCACGCTTGCGGCGAGGTCGCCAGCCGCATCGCTGTGCAAACGCTTGCCGAGTTCTATCGTGAGACAGAGGCTATCCCCGCTCCGACATGGCCTTTCAGGATGCCGCAAACTCACGTGGAGCGGGATCGCATCTCCACCGCGATCCAGCTGGCCAACACGCAGATCCACGAGACGGGTGTGCACGATCCCAGCAAGGCCGGGATGGGTTGCACGGTCGATGCCGTCTTCTTCGCGCAGGGGCGGTACTACATCGGTCATGTCGGGGACAGCCGGGTTTACCGTGTACGCGGTGGACAGATGGTCCAGCTGACCGAGGATCACTCGCTGCTCAACGACTATCGGCGCATGAAGGAGATGAGCGGTGAGGAGCTCGACAGCTTCCCGCACAAGAACGTGGTCGTGCGCGCGCTCGGACTCGCGGCACAAGTGTTCGTGGATGTGCTCGTCGACGAGTATCAGCTCGGCGACATCTTCTTGCTCTGCACCGACGGTCTGAGCGGGATGATCAACGATGAACTCATGCTGCAGACCATCCTGAGATTTCAAAGCATCGATACGATCGCCTCGACCCTCATCGCACAAGCCAATGACGCGGGTGGGGTGGACAACATCACCGCGGTCGTGGTTCGCGTGGAATCGGCCTGAAAAAGAAACGGCGCCGCCCGTTTCCGGAGCGGCGCCGCCTCGTGGGTCTTCGCGCGGTGATCTACTCGCAGGGACCGCTGTCGTCGGCGATGGAAGCACCTGCCGCGGCAGCCTCACAGAGGTTGCGGAAGGTCTCACCACCGCAGGCGCACACCGGCGCTTCTACATCGCACTCCTCCGGGAGTGCGACGCACGTGCCTGGGACATCGAGCGCTGCGCAGATCGCTTCGGGCTCGAACACGCAGATCGCCCCTTCTCCGCAGTCCTGCGGGTAGGGCGTGAGGCCGCCGCACGGCCTGCCCACCGCGTCGCATTCGCCTTCCGTATAGATGGAGACGCCGGCGGCTGCGGCCTCGCAGGCGTTCCCGTAGGTCGTCCCGTCGCAGGCGCAGACGGGGACGTATTCGCGGGTGCAGCCCGTCGGGGTCGTCACGCAGGTGCCGAGGTAGTCGGCACCTTGGCAGGTCGCCTCGGGGCCATAGTCGCAGTGCTCACCCTCGGGGCAAGGCAGGCCCGCGATGCCACCGCACTGCTCTCCGCTCCCCATATCGCACGCGCCGGGTACGGTGATCGAGTAACCCGCGGCCGCTGCGAGGCACGCGTTGCTGAACGTCTGGTTGTCGCACGTGCAGACCGGGTCGTCGATGAGGGCGCAGTTCTCTGGTAGCGGTTCGCATTTCCCGAGCAGGTCCGCATCGCTGCAGGTTGCCTCGGGCCCATAGTCGCAGTACTGGTCCTCGGGACATACGAGACCTTGGATGCCACCGCAGGCATCTTCGGGGACTTCCTCGCACTCACCCGGATCCCATTGCGAGACCCCGGCGGCTCGCGCCTCACACGGGTTGCTGAACGTACGACCGTCGCAGCTGCAGACGGGATCGTAGATCTCTCCGCAGGCCTCGGGCGCGGGGGTGCAGGTACCGACGTCGACGTCGGCATCGCACGTGTTGGGCACGACGTACTCGCAATAGTAGCCCGCGGGGCACAGCACGTCGGCGGTGCATTGCTCGGGCGGGGGCTCGTCGCAGGCACCCTCGCGCAGCACCGAGACGCCCGCCGCCGCAGCGGCGCAGGCGTTGCCGTAGGTCTGGTCGTCGCAGCCACAGACGGGGGCGTACTCTAGGGTGCACCCCTCGGGGATCGCGGTACAGATGCCCGTCTGATCCGCGGCACCGCAGATCGCCTCGGGCGGGTAGTTGCAGAACTCGCCGTCGGCACACTCGAGGCCAAGGAGGCCGCCGCAAGCGGTGCCTTGGGGTGCACACTCGCCGGGGGTCGTGATCGAGATCCCTGCGGCCGCGGCCTCGCAGCTGTTGCCGAACGTGCGGCCGTCACACGCACAGACGGGATCGTAGATGTCCTCGCAGGCCTCCGGGAGCGGGGCGCACATGCCCTGGAGATCGGCGTCTTGGCAGGTGGCCTCGTCGCCGTAGTCACAGTACTCGCCCGCGTCGCAAGGGATCCCGGCGATGCCGCCACAAACCCCGCCCGGGGACGGATTGCATTCACCTTGGGCCGCGACGGATACACCGGCGCTGGCGGCCATGCATTCGTTGGAATAGGTGACGTCGTCGCAGCCGCACACGGGCTCGTAGACCTGATCACAGGCGTCCGGACGCGGCTCACAGGTTCCGACCTTGTCCGCCGCCCCGCAGGCGGCGTCCGGTGGAAAAGCGCAGTATTCGTCGCCGTCGCAGACACCGGCCGTTCCTCCGGTGCATTCGCGCCCGACGATACCGATGTCGCAACTCGCGAGGCTAAATCCCGTCGAGCCGAACAAGAGGGCCCACATGGCCCACGAACGTGGTTGGACAGTGCGTTGCATGATCATTCCATGGGTTCTCGGTTGAGGGAGCGCTCCAACCTTCGCTGGGTGCGCTCGCGTTCACGTTTCAACAAGCCGTGAGGAAATCGTTCCGCGTGGGCTGCAAGGGCCGTCCGTGCGGCCTCGAACTCGCCGGCTTCCAAGGCGGCGAGGCTGCGCTCGATGAGCTCGGTCTCGGCCCGCAGCGAGCTCGGGTCGGCGAGGGGCTTGGGATCGCGCGAGGTCTTGCGGCCGTCCGCGCGGTGCTGTGGCGCGCTCGCGGAGGAAGCGGGTGGAATGGCCGGCCCTGTAGAGGCTTCGGGCGGAGGCGGCGTGGTGGATTCGGGCGTCGCGGGCGAGGACCCCGGCCGTTCGTCGAAGTCGGTCTGACGCAGGCTGGGTGCTTCGGCAATCGCGGCTTGCGTGTCCGCGTGTGGACGTGTCCCCAGGATCACCGCGGCGGGCGTGCCGACGACGAGCACCGACGCGAGGCCGAGCTTCGCGGCCATCGAAGGCGCCCAGACCTTGGTGGCTGTCGCCAGAACGGGAACGGGCGCCACCGCACCTGGGACTGCGGGAATCGCAAGGCCTGCGGCGCGCAAGCGTTGACGCATTGCGGCATCGACCTCCGGCGAGGGCAGGTCGGCGCGGAGCGCCTCGATGAAGCCATCCACGGGATCACGGGGACCAGGGGGCTCAGGGGGCAGCGTCGTCATGCGAGACCTCCACGGCGGATTTGTTGGCGGCGAAGCTCGGTCGCGAACGCCTGCTTGGCCGCGCGGATCCGGGAGTAGACGGTGTTGGTCGGGATCCCGATGAGGCCCGCGATCTCTGGGGCCGAGCGCTGCTCGATGCACGCGAGCACGAACACCTCGCGTTTGGCGATGGGGAGCGCCTCGAGGGCGGCGCGGGCCAACGCGAGCTGACGGTGACGATCCACGCCCACCTCGATGGCGGCGGACTCCTCCGGCAATGGTTCGTGTGGGTCTTGGCGCTCGGCTTCCTTGGCCGCGCGCGAGCGGTAGCGCCTCGAGATGCGCAGCGCGATTTCATAGAGCCATGTCGTGAGCCGGGCTTGGCCATCGAACTCGGCCAGCCGGCGATGCACCACCATGAAGACGTCTTGAACGGCGTCGTCGAGTTGCGCCTCCGCAACGCCCAGGCCACGCAGACAGCGCCAGACGTATTGGAAATGCGCCTCGTAAACCTCGGCAATGCCGGGGGGCGGCGCGGCGTCCTGGCGAGATGCTCCCGCGAGGCCGATCCGCCGCATGGTTCCCGCCGCCACCGCCGTTCATCCCCGTCGGTTGGGAAATCCGTTAACGAAAGATCCAGACGCCCCGGAGGGTCGCCAGCACCGCGAATCGAGGCGTTTCGTAGATCTCCCCATAACCCGTGATCTCGAAGCGCGGGCGCCATGCCGCAACCCGGCCCACCACACCAATTTCCAAGCGTAGCCGCGGTTTCGGCAGTGGGACGACCGTGAGTTCGAGGCTTGGGGAGAGCATCCAGACCTGCGCCGTCGCGGCGTCAGGAACCCCTTCGCCTTCGCCGCGCAGCCAGTCGACGTCCGCACCGACGCCCAAATGGAGGTAAGGAATGATCTCGCGTCGCGCAATCGCCCGTCCTCCTGCCGCCATGACAGCGACCGAACGGCCATCCGTTTCGGCCCGAGTGGTGGGGATATACCGCAGCGTCAGCCGGAGTCCCCACGGTCCGCGCGCAAATCCGCCGACGGCTTCGAGTGCGGCGCCAACCTTGGGGACGATGCCGTACGCGATGCCGGCGCTCAGGCCCAGCTCGCCTTGCCAAGGAGGTCGCGCTCGGGGCGACCGCGCAGCTCGCCCCGCGCGTTCGGGAGGCTCGCGTTCGGGCTCGTCCCGTTGAGGCTCGGGTTCGGGCTTGTCCCGTTGGGGCGCGTCCCGTTGGGGCTCGGGCGCGTCCCGTTGGGGCTCGGGCGGCGCCTGCGGCTGCGTGGGCGTCGGTTCCGGCGTGACGACCGGCACCACGGGGGGCGGGGGCAATGGCGCTGGATCCTCATCGGTGGTCGCGCCCGGCGCGGTCGATGGCGTGACTGCCGCGGCCGCGATGACCGCGGCCGAGCGCAGCAACGTGGGGCAATCGACGTCGCGCAGCTCACGTTGCTCGTCGCCTTGCCGCAGTCGGAGGCGGAAGTGACCGTCGGCCTCCGGCCCCGAGATCTGGAGCGACGAAGGCATGGCCCGGCTCGCGTCCGCCCCGACGAGCGCATGGAGTTGCTCGCGGAAGGTGGCCTCCGTTCCGCAACCTGGAGGGACCTCGAATACCCCCGACCACGCCAGCAGGACACTCACGAGGGAGGACGACACGAGCCCTCGGTGTACACGATGTCGCGTGAGCGTGCGCAAGGATCCTGTGCGAAGTCGGCGCAATCGCTCGGCGCAGCTCCAGGATGCGGCGCGGCTCGTGGCCTGGTAGGTCTGCCGCCGTGACTGCTCCTTCGCCGGAACGCCCCCTCGTTTTCAACGTCCTGGCCAGCCGCTATGCCAGCACCGACATGGCGCGGCTTTGGTCGCCCGAGCACAAGATCGTGCTCGAGCGGCAACTGTGGATCGCAGTGATGCGAGCGCAGAAGGACCTCGGCATTCCGATCCCTGAGGGGGTGGTGGAGGCCTATTCCGCGCAGGTCCACGCGGTGGATCTCGCGAGCATCGATCGCAGGGAACGCATCACCCGACACGACGTCAAGGCGCGCATCGAGGAGTTTTGTGCGCTCGCCGGACACGAGCATGTCCACAAAGGCATGACGAGCCGTGACCTGACCGAGAACGTGGAGCAGATGCAGGTTCGTCAAGCGCTGCTGCTCGTGCGCGATCGGATCGTGGCCGCGCTCGCGCGGATGGCCAAGGTCGCGGCCGATCATGCCGCGTGGGTGATCGCGGGCCGTAGTCACAATGTGCCGGCTCAGGCCACGACGATCGGCAAGCGCGTGGCCAACAGCGGTGAGGAGCTGTTGCAGGCCTTGGCGCGCGTCGACGATCTCCTCTCACGCTATCCCTTGCGCGGGATCAAAGGTCCCGTGGGGACGCAGCAAGACATGCTCGACTTGTTTGCGGGGGACACGGGGAAGCTCGAGCAGCTCGAGATCAGGGTCGCGCGTCACCTCGGGTTCACGCGGATCCTCGACAACGTCGGACAGGTCTATCCGCGTTCGCTCGATCTCGACGTCGTCGCGGCGCTCACCCAGGTCGTTGCGGGTCCGGCGAGCTTCGCCGTCACCTTGCGCTTGATGGCGGGAGCAGAGCTCGCCACCGAGGGCTTCAAGCCCGGGCAGGTCGGTTCGAGCGCGATGCCGCACAAGATGAACAGCCGCTCGTGCGAACGCATCGGTGGGTTCAAGGTCGTGCTCGGGGGTTATCTGGCGATGGCGGCCGGGCTCGCGGGTGAGCAATGGAACGAAGGCGACGTCAGCTGTTCGGTCGTGCGCCGCGTGATGCTCCCAGACGCGTTCTTCGCCGTGGACGGAATGTTCGAGACGTTCCTCAGCGTCCTCTCGGAGCTCGGCTACTATCCGAAGGTCGTCGAGCGCGAGCTCCAACGCTACCTCCCGTTCCTTGCGACCACCAAAGTGCTCATGGCCGCCGTGAGGGCCGGCATCGGCCGCGAAGCAGCGCACGAGATCATCAAGGAACACGCGGTCGCGGTCGCGCTGCGCATGCGCGAGGAAGGGCGCAGCGAGAACGATCTGCTCGCGCGCCTCGGCGCCGACCCTCGCTTGCCCTTGCGAGAAGCCGAGCTCGTGGAGCTCTTGTCGCACCCGCTCGAGTTCGTAGGCGCTGCGGAGCATCAGGTGGAACAGTTCGTCCAGCGCGTCGAGCAGCTGGTCGCGGAGTCGCCGGCCGCCGCCGCCTACGTCCCTGCGCCGATCCTGTGAGCGGCTACGGCCGAAGCGGCTACGGCCGAAGCGGCTACGGCCGAAGCGGCTACGGCAGGATCAGGAGCTGCGTGCGTTGGCCGGACGGCAAGGTCCCACGCAGCTCGGTGAGGTCGCGGTCGTCCAGCGCGAGGCATCCGAGCGTCCAGTCGAACCTCGAACCGCCTCCGTGGATCAAGATCTGTCCGCCCAACCCCGTGCTCTGCGGCGGGAGCGACCGGTTGCGCGCCGCCGCGACGATCTTGGCGCGGGTCGCTGCGTCGATGCGCCCGTCTACGAATGCAGCCTGGGCGTCCGCGGCGTTGGGATAGTGGACGGCGATCGCGTCGTCGAAGGTCGACCAGGGTTTGTCGGAGGTCGAATACCACCCGATCGGCGTGCGACCGTCTCCCTCCTCGCGCTTGTGGCCCTGCGGCGCGGCACCCAGGGCGACCCGCCAGCAATGCGTCATCCGACCGCCGGCGAACCTCATGAGGCGGCGGGTCGACTTCGTCGCCACGAGCAATCCGTCCTTCTTGAGCCTTCGGTCGTCGGCGCGGTACGCGTCGGAGGGGGGCAACTGGTCCACGTGTTCGATGCACCCCGAGGGCTCGGCGGAGGGTTCGACGTCGTCGCTCGGTGAGGCATCGGCGGAGGCGCCGTTCATGCACCAGGGCATCGCGAACCCGAAGAACAGACCGATCCACGCTCGCATGGCCGAGCACGAACGCACGAGCGCGCGAGAAGAGTTCAACGGGAGTGACGCGACCGCGAACGCACCGACTGTGCCGCGG